>ERZ1292640.3133-Hain-H43-02um-R1-3133-length-12998-cov-4_pt1 | contig 12998 bp, 14 predicted proteins | sample MGYA00564404_ERZ1292640 | MGnify/ENA primary metagenome ERZ1292640 (study PRJEB36523, sample SAMEA6512636) | groundwater metagenome | collected 2019-01-08 | study: AquaDiva: Metagenomics assemblies of 32 groundwater samples
CCCCGTTTACCCTTCGGAGGACCTTACTCTGCAGAATCATCGGCCTGCGGCATCTCGGAGAACCCTTCCAGCGAGTTGCCGGCCAGGACCTTATCTATATCCAGCAGGATTTTCACAGATTCACCGACCTTACCCATACCGAGAATGAAACTCGTATCAACTGATGAGCCAAATTGCGGCGACTCTTCGATATTTTCGCCGGCTATATCAAGGACTTCCTGAACGTGATCAACCACGATGCCGGTATTGAACTTGCGATTGTCCTGTTTTATTTCCACTACTATGATGCATGTCTGCTCGGTGGTCTCCGTGGTATCCATACCGAACTTGGCCCGCAGGTCGATGACCGGTATGACCTGTCCACGCAGATTGATGACACCCTTGACGTGAGAGGGCGTTTGCGGGACGGCCGTGATGCCCATGTAACCGATAATCTCACGGACCTTGAGAATCTCCAGTCCGTACTCCTCGGGCCCCAGGGCAAAAGTAAGATACTTACCTTCCTTTTCCATGATTGCTTTGTTCGATTGCTCTTTTTGAGCTGTCGCTTGAGCCATGATTGAGTCTCCTTGAACACTTAACCCTACAGATTCGTACGTCGTACCCGCCGTGCCAGCGACGGCGCGTCGCGGCGCGTCGCGGCAGGTCCGCCTTGCCTGGCGGACTGGTTTGGTGGTTCTGTCAGGCTTCTTGAGGCCATGCCTCATGTTCGCGAAGGAGTCTGACTCGCCGATTATCCGGGTTCGCGCAATTTTCGCCAAACTAACCTCAACCCGCCGTACGTGTGGCGGGTCAACAACACTTCAGCCCCGTAATATATTTCGTGCACCCGCCGTGCTCGCGCCCGTCGCGGCAGGATGTTCGACAGAATTCGCTCCGCGCTTCATTTCGGAAATTACCTAATTTTTACAGGTGTATTCGTTTTGAGGTAATATAGTCTGAGGATTTGGGGTGATTGGGCCGGCTGAATCTGTTCGGACGAGAATGTTCCTATACCAGGCCCATTGCAATCGCGCCCCTGATCAGCTCGGCTGCATTGTGGGCGTTGAGTTTCAGCATCAGCCTATTTCGGTGGTATTCAATTGTTCGCCGGCTTCGGCAGAGGGCTCGGGCGATTTGTTTGTTGGTCTGGCCAGCAAGGATCGACTGCAGGATTTGCTTTTCACGTCTGGTCAGAGGTGCACTGGCGGCGATACGGCCGGCAAGAGTCTCTTCCAGGAGGTTATCTATGTCCGACCCGTTCCGGCAAAATGCCGGATCGGGCTGGTCGGACCTGTGAAGCCGTGGCTCCTTGGATGTTTCAATCTGTCTGGTTGTCATTTCTGGAGCAGTTCCATCCCGCCGTGCCAGCGACGGCGCGTCGCGGCGCGTCGCGGCAGGTATGGCGATTCGTTGATTTTCATGCTTTTTGCCTAAAGTGCCTGTAAGAATCTTTCGAAAAAGAACAAAGGATTGCCGACTAAAAATCGTAAATTGTAAATCGAAAATCGTAAAGCCATATAGTTTGGGGGAAAGTCCGATGGCTAAATCAATAATGATTGTAGATGATTCGGCTACGATGAGAAAGATCATCATGAAGACCGTGCGAGCCGCCGAGCTGGATATCGGCGAGACCAGTGAGGCCGGCAACGGCGCCGAAGCGCTCGAGAAACTCAAAGCGTCCGCGGTGGACATTATGTTGTGCGACATCAACATGCCTGAGATGACCGGTCCTGAGCTGGTCAAAAAGGTTCGCGGCCTGCCCAGTTGCGCAAAGACCAAAATCATTATGGTATCGACCGAAACGGCGCAGGGAATCGTCGATGACGTGCTGGCCAGCGGGGCCAATGGTTATATAACCAAGCCCTTTACGCCGGAAAAGTTCAAAGAAAAACTGACGCCGTTATTGAATTAGAACTATCACGTGGAGCTTCACGTTTGGAATGTCCCGGCGGGGCCGGGTGGAGTCTGTATGATGGTTGACGAAGTATGCCTCAGCGAAGCGCTCCTGGCGGGCGCCATAGAGGTCTTTGAGACAATGATTTTCATGGACATCCGCGAATCCACGGCGCAGGGCCAGGAGGCGTCGCGCGAAAGCAGCTCCCAGGACGGCGCAGAGCAGCATCCGAAAGGCAATACGTTCCTGGGCTCCATTACTTTTACAGGAGATATGGAAGGATGCCTGGGCATCTGCTGCAGCGTCCCCTGCGCCAGGGCGATTGCACAAAACATGCTTGGAATGGCACAGACCGACGAGCTGGGCGAAGCCGAAATCACCGACGCTATCGGTGAAGTGGCCAATATGGTTATGGGAAGCTTCAAGTCCAGGGTCCAAAAAAGAGCCGGTAATCTGAACGTCTCAATTCCGACCGTTGTCAAGGGACGATCACTTGACGCCAGTGTGGGTGATGCAAGCAGAACGGTAATCAATGTGAATATCGCGGACGAATACGCCGCAGAACTCTCGCTGCTCTACAGGCAGGAGAAGAAAAGAGAGAATTGAGGATGCCGAATCTAGAATTCTCAATTCAAAAGTCAATATTCTGAATTCTTTATGGCGTCCCAAACACAGACCGAATCGCAAGTTATAGAGCTGGCCACGGAATCCTTCAAGGCCTTCTGCGACGATATCGCCGGCATGTTCGGCGTAGGCATGCAATGCGAACAGCAGGAGGTTCGCGCCGAGACAGTCGGGGGCCTCAAGAAATGTTTTAAGAAACTCGTCGCCGTCAACGTCGTGGAGTCAACAGGCGCGTTGGAGGGGACCTTTCAGCTCATCTTTGACCAGGAGGGATTGTTCACTCTCGGCGGCATGATTGTCATGCTCCCGGAACAGAGGATTCTGTCCAACAGAAAAGACCCCTCACCGCAACTGGCCGCGAGCATGGTTGACGCCGTCGGAGAAGCGGGCAATCTTCTGGTTGGCTCCTGGGACCGGATTTTCCGGGAAGGAATCAGAAAACATGGTCACTTCCTGCAAAGGCTGCCGGCTTTCATCGGTAAGCCATGGGATGAACCTCAGAGCAAGATTGGATTGCCCGCCGATGGAGAGCTCATATATATCCCCTACGAAATGACTATCGGCACCTACCCGCCTTTCAACTGCGGCGTCATTTTCCCCAAGTCCCTTTTTGCCGGCCATTCCGAAGTGTCGAGCAAGTCCGATTCTGAGCCTGCTGCCGACACGTCCGACGGGTCTGTACCTGAAGATGCCGTGCCGGAAGCCCAGACGCCTCAAGACATACAGACGAGCCCTGCGAAAGCCGGCTCGAAGGAGCCCGGCTTGTCGGATAAGTCCGATACGCCCCAGGACGTCGATCCGGCATCCCTTCGGGATGACGGACCGGAGACTGCGACCGCTGTTCCATCGCCTGCCGAGACGAGTCAGGGCGGGGAGGATACCGCAGGAGAGAAAACCGAGCCCGAGCAGCCCGCTGCTGCTCAGGAAGACGTGAAGAAGAAGTCCAAATCCCGACGGAGCGCCGCCCGGAAAACGCCGGCAAACGAAGGGCAAGTAAAGAAGGATACGCCGGATACCCCAGCGGAAGAAGCCGTGGAACTCCAGGCGGATTCTCAAGGAACCGATAAAGTTCAGGCTCAGGCCGGCCCAACTGCCGAGCCGCAATCAGCCGGCGACATTGCTGGTCAGGAGCCTGCTCCTGTAGTCACGGTAGGGGCGGCCCCGCGTGGCCGCCCTGGGCAACCACATGAGGTTGCCCCTACGGATAAGTCCGGGACACCTTGCGACGCTTCCGGAGAAACACAGGTTATTGAGCCGCCCGCCGGGCAGGACACAGCACCCTCGCAGGAGCACCAGGAGCCGGCGGCGGGCAAGGTCTCTGAAGCCATCCGGAAAATGACTCAGTCGTACGCTGCTCTGCCGGGTGAGTCTGATCCGTCAGGCCACCCATTGCCTGCGGGGAATTGCCGGACTGATCGGTCCATCATATCAAAAACTGCGGCCGCCCCCCCTCCGTGTCTTCCTGTCGAAGAAAAAAGCGAAGTCCGCCAGGCCACTCGCCGCCGGCGAGGAACCATCGGACTGAGCAGATTCATGTCGATATGCGCCAAGGACGTCATGCAGGGCCGGATCATCTGGGCAAGCCCGGACGAGACCGTACAGCAGGCCCTTGCGAAAATGCAGCAGCACGACACGGGCTACATCATGGTAGGCGCAGATGGAGCACTTGAGGGCATCGTATCACAGTCAGATATAACAGGAGCGCTGAGTCCCTATCTGCGGTCGATCTTTGCCAAGTGGCGCCGGCCGCTGGACGATGCGACGCTCAAGATCAAAATCAAGTGGATTATGAGCCGCCCGGTCCGTACGGTAAAACCTCAGACTCCGCTGGTGACCATCATGGAAAATGTGTGCCGGTTCGGCGGAAGCGGCTTGCCCGTCGTGGACGAACAGGGCAAAGTGCAGGGCCTGGTGACCGTCTTTAACATCTTCCAGACGATGCTGAACACCTGTGCGAATGTTTCAACAGTGGGCAGAGCGCCTCAGATGTCTCCTTTGACATAGAATCACACCCCCCGGGTCACACCTTTTTGATTGATTTCCCCCGCCTTGTTTGCCCAGGAATTACCTGATCGGCTTCCCCGGATAAATCCAATTATTTTCTAAACAGCCCCCCCTCAAATGTCGAAAATACAACGGCAAACTTTAGGTATATTGCTGTGGTTCATGGGGTGGCAAACGCACAAAGATGCAAAAGACCGATAGACTAACAGAGCTTGTCAATCAGGCGGCTTCTGCAATAATGATGCTGAATCCGACGGACGTGCCGGAGCTGGAGAAACTCCAGGCCATCCTTGACCAGGTCAAGCAGAATGTCACCGGGATGACCGAGGGCCCGGTGGAGCTGCTCGAACAGGCCAAAGGGATGAGCTCTGAGGCGGTCGAAACGATAGGCAAGATACTCCAGAGCCGCTCTGACGACGCCGCCGGTTTGATCGCGACAATAGCGCAGGCGGTCTCGACGCTTCAAGGCTTCACCGACGAGCTTGAACGGGCGAGTGGCGAAACGAGTTTGAAGCCGGCGGAGTCAGCCGGCGCTGAGCAGCCCCCCGCTCCTTCTCCTGGGCAAGACGACGCACCGGCCACAGGTATGGTTATTGCTGATGACGACGTCTCGCTGGTCCTGGATTTCATCGCCGAAGCGGCCGAACACATCGAATCGGTCGAAGGCGGACTGCTCGAATTGGAAGGCAAACCCGGGGACACGGAGGTTCTTAATAAGATATTCCGCGGATTCCATACCATTAAAGGGATGGCGGGTTTTCTGAATCTCGCCGATATAGGCTCGCTGGCCCATTCGGCAGAGAATCTTCTGGACATGACTCGGAAAGGCAAACTGGCGTTGGCCGGTGAGAATACCGACATCGTTCTCGAAGCCGTGGATATGACCAAGAAGATGGTCGCCGGCCTGAAGGATTCAGTCGAAGCGCACAAACCCATACGGCCCCTGGAGTCCCTGCCGGCTTTGGTGGCCCGCTTGAATGCGTCGGCCGAAGGCCGAAACGCGCCCGAGCCAGCAAAGGGACCGCCAGTCCAGGCGAGACCTGCCGCGGAGGGGTCTTCTGGTACCGCCGATGGCTCACAGGTCCGGCAGGCAGACAAAGAGCTGGAAGGAGTTCTGGCCGAACAAGGTGAAACAAAGACGCGAGATGCAGCCGCCAAGACGCAGGTCTCTTCCAGCGACGAAAAAATAAAAGTCAGCATCGACCGGCTCGATAACCTGGTCAATATGGCGGGCGAGCTGGTCGTTGCCCAGTTGATGATTACTGAAGAGGCCAATACCACGATGGCCTCGGACCATGCTTTCTGCCGCAAGGTCGCCCATCAAAGCAAGATCGTCCGCGAGCTGCAGCAATTGTCTATGTCGATGCGGATGGTGCCCATCCAGGGCGTATTCCAGAAGATGGCCAGACTGGTTCGTGACCTTTCGAAGAAATCCGGCAAGGATATCGGTTTCAGCACGGTAGGCGACCAGACGGAGCTCGACCGTACCGTTGTGGACCGAATCACGGACCCGCTGGTGCACATGGTGCGCAACTCCGTCGATCACGGTATTGAGACGCCGGAGGAGCGCGCCAAAACCGGAAAGAGTCCGACCGGACATATCGAGCTGCGGGCCTTCCACGAGGCCGGGAACATCGTGATCGAAATCGAGGACGACGGCAAAGGCCTCAACAAAGAGCGCATCGTGCAAAAGGCGATTGAGAACGGCCTTATAACAGCCGACCAGGAGCTGAGCGAGGAGGAAATCTTCAAGCTCATTTTCCATGCGGGCCTGTCAACCGCGCAGAAGGTGACAAGTATATCGGGACGCGGCGTTGGAATGGACGTCGTCAAGAAAAACGTCGAATCACTGCGCGGCAGAATAGATATAAGCTCGGTGCCGGGCAAAGGCGCCATCTTTACAATTCGCCTGCCGTTAACGCTGGCCATCATTGACGGCCAGGTTGTCAGCGTCGGCCGGAGCCGGTACATCATCCCCATAAACTCCATATCGTGCAGTCTCAGGCCGTCTCGCGAACAACTTTCAAGTGTCCAGTGCCGAGGCGAGATAGTCAAGGTCCAGGGCGAATTGATACCGGTTGTCCGATTGTACAAGCTCTTCGGCGTTGTCCCGGTGACGGAAGAGCCGACCGAATCATTATTGGTTGTCGTCGAAGATGACGGCAGGAAGTGCGGCCTGCTGGTGGATGACTTGTCCGGCCAGCAACAGGTCGTCATCAAGAACCTGGGCGATGGATTGGGCCGGGTCAAGGGAATTTCCGGCGCCGCCATCATGGGCGACGGCAAAGTGAGCCTGATTCTCGATGTCCCCGGCTTAATGGACCTGGCACGCCAAGCGTGAGCCGGAAGGTGGGATTCGACGTGGAAACACTAACCATACAAAATGTAGTTCTGACGGAGCGGGATTTCCGCAAGATCAGCGATCTTGTGTACGAACATTGCGGGATCAATCTGCACGCCGGCAAAAAAGAGCTGGTCCGCGCCCGATTGGCAAAGCGCCTGCGCTACGGGAACTTCAATACCTTCTCGGACTATATGAAGCACGTCCTGGCGGATAAAACGGGAAAGGAATTTTCGATACTCATCGACTCGCTCAGCACCAACCTGACGAGTTTCTTCCGCGAAGAACAGCACTTTGAATTTCTGCGGGACAGGTTCCTGCCGGCCCTTATGGAACGAAAGCGCACGAAGCGCGATTTCAGAATCCGGGCCTGGAGCGCCGGCTGCTCGTCCGGTGAAGAACCCTATTCCGTTGCGATCACGCTGCTCGATACCGTTCAGGGACAGGGACGATGGGACATCAAAATCCTGGCAACGGACATCTCGACCAGTGTGCTGGAGGTGGCCAAAACCGGCATCTACGACAAGCAGCGCGTCGAGCCGGTCTCACGTTTGCAGAGACAAAGATACTTTCTGGCCTCACACACGGAGGACCAGAAGGTCTTCGAGGTAAGCCAAAGCCTCCGGGACATTGTGATCTTCAAGTATCTGAACCTGATGGGGAACTGGCCGATTGATACACGCCGCGGCGGTCTGGACTTCATTTTCTGCCGCAACGTGATGATTTACTTCGATAAGCCTACGCAGAAGCGACTGGTGAACCGCTTCTGGGATTTACTGAGTCCGGGTGGAATTCTGTTCACCGGTCATTCCGAATCATTGACGGGCATCGAGCATAAGTTCAGATATGTTCAGCCGACGATTTATGCTAAACCGTAGAGGTCGTATATGTCGAAGAACAGGGTAATTGTTAACGTCTCAGACGGTCGGGTCTCCAACGACCCGATGGACATCATGGCAACCTATTCACTGGGCTCGTGCATCGGGGTCTGTCTGTATGACCCCGTGGCGCACGTCGGCGGCATGCTTCACTATCAGCTTCCGAGCTCCATGATGGATGCCAATCGGGCTGAAGAAAATCCAATGATGTTTGCCGACACGGGTATGAACATTCTGATGCGCGAGCTGACGGCCCTCGGGGCAAACAAGAAGCGCATGCAGATCAAGATTGCCGGCGGAGCCGCCATGGACAGCGGGCCCAAGGGATTTGATATCGGCAAGCGCAATTATCTGGCCATCAAGAAAATCCTGTGGCAGAACAGCATGTTTGTTGACGCCGAGGATGTCGGCGGCACGTCGGCTCGAAATCTCTATATGAATATGGCCAGTGGTGCCGTCACCATCAGGACCAATGGGCTCGAGAAGAGTTTATAATACGGGGGTGTCCGAACAGTTGTACAGAGGTGTATTATGGGTATGAACGTATTGATTGTGGATGATTCTGCGTTGACTCGCAAAGCCATCCGGCGGATCGTGGATATGATAGGTCTGGACATCGAGAACGTCTTTGAGGCCCAAAACGGCGTAGAAGCCCTGAAGATTCTCAGCGAAACACACATTCATCTTGTGCTGGCGGATCTGAATATGCCTGAGATGGGCGGCATTGAAATGATCTATCACATGAGAGGCAACGACGCGACGCGAGACATTCCCGTGGTCATCGTCTCGACCGAGTCCAGCACAACCGTCATCGAAGGACTGCTCGCCGACGGAGCGAAAGACTATCTGCACAAGCCGTTTACGCCGGAAGAATTCAGGGAAGTGTTGACCCGTACCGTTGGAGTGTGTAAACCATGATTGAAACCAATACGATACTGACCGGAGCCCTGACGCAGGCGCTTGAGACCATGGCGTTCCTGACCCGCATGCCCCTTGAAGAGGACGTGGTCCCGCCCGAAAACCTCGTGCTGGCTCAAATAAGCTTCACCGGGCCGAAGAACGGAACCATTCAGATCCTGGCAGGCATGGACTTTGCCAAAGTCCTTGCCGGGAACATAGGTGCTCTTGACCAAACGGATGATGAAACGGGTTTTGACGCCATGAAAGAGCTCTCGAACGTCACGTGCGGGCTGCTTCTTCCTCTGATTGGCTCATCGCCCGCCGACGTCTTTAACATGACCATTCCAGCCGTTCAGGCCGGACAGACGGCTCCCGCATGGGACCAGTTCACCGCGGACCCGGAGGCTTGCCTGCTGAACATCGAAGGCCACATGATCGCTACCAGACTGACAACAAAACAGTGAAGAATCCCTGTGGAGATAAGATATGCAGACAAAAGATTTTTCAGGAATAAGAACGAATGGGCCGTTGCCCAGTCCGGAGGAGCTCCAGGTCCCGCCTGACATCACGGACTTATGGGACGACTACACGGAGTCAACCTTCTCTATGCTGGAGGAGCTCGAGAAAGCGGCGCTGGCGTATGAAGCCGGGACCGACCGCGAGGTGAGCGCTTCGGCGGTACGGCGGATCCTGCACAAAATCAAAGGCGAGTCGGGAATGGTTGGCATTGACGATATGTCGGAGTTTTGCCACCAGGCCGAATACGCTTTTGAGGAGCTGGACCCGGAGCAGCGACCGGATATGCTGCTGAAGTTCAAGGACTGGGTGTGTGCTGCAATACAAAACATAAAAGGCTGATTGCTCAGCGGGGGAAACACAGTGCCGGTTACTCTCAAGACAGATGTTCGCGTTTTGATCGTCGATGACTCTGCTATCGTCCGTAAGGTGCTGAGCCAGCAGTTGGACCGGCATCACGGCATCGAAGTAGTGGGCACGGCCCCCGATCCGTATATCGCCAGGGATAAAATCGTCGCCCTGGAGCCCGACGTGCTCACCCTGGACGTCGAAATGCCCCGGATGGACGGCATCACCTTTCTGCGGAAACTGATGAAATATCATCCCATGCCCGTCATCATTCTAAGCTCTCTGACCCCCAAGGGCGGCAAGACAGCGATGGAGGCGCTGGCCGCCGGAGCGGTCGAGGTCGTCAGTAAGCCGGGACCGGCCTACAGCGTCGGGGAAGCCTGCAATGACCTTGTTCAGAAAATAAAGGCTGCATCACGGGCTCGCCTCGATAAACATACTCTGACGGAAGCATCCCTCGAAGCAAGCGCCACAAGGCTGCACATGGTCGAGACCACCAACAAGATCTTTGCCATCGGGGCCTCGACGGGCGGGGTGCAGGCTCTATCGTGCGTGCTGGCCGCGCTGCCCCCTAACGCCCCCGGAACGCTGGTCGTCCAGCACATGCCGGGCAACTTCACAAAGTCTTTCGCGGAGCGCCTCAACAAAGAGTGCGCCGTGCACGTCAAAGAGGCCCAGGATGGAGACCACGTCATCCCCGGAACCGTTCTGATCGCTCCGGGAGGATTACACATGCTCCTGCAGCGTTCGGGCGCCAGCTACTACGTTATAATAAAAGACGGCCCGCCCGTCTGTCATCAGAAGCCCAGCGTGGAGGTCCTGTTCAACTCGGTGGCCAAATACGCAGGTGCCAACGCGATCGGTGCGATTCTTACCGGCATGGGAAATGACGGAGCCAGCGGCCTTCTGAACATGCGGCAGAACGGGGCTTATACAATCGCCCAGGACGAAGCATCATCCATTGTTTTCGGTATGCCTAAAGAAGCTATCGAGTGCGGCGGCGCCCAGAAAGTGGTTCCACTCCACCAAGTAGCTAAAACCATGATCGAGGCGGTCCGGCTTTAGCGAATCTCGCATATCGACCGACGGGCGGCAACTATTTGTCGTCGCCTGGGGTTTTCCCCAGAACCTCCAGAAGCCGTGCAGGAACCTCATAGCCCAGTTTTTGTGCCGCATTCACATCCTGCAGCGCTTTGTCATACTCCCTCTTCCCGACGTGGGCGACCGCGCGATTGTTGTACGCTTCAGCCATATTTGGATCTATCTCAATGGCCATGCTCAGGTCGGCGATAGCCTCGTCGTACTGGCCCTTCCTGCCGTATTCAAGCCCCCGATTGCAGTAAGCGCCTGCGTAACTCGGATTGAGCTGAATCGCTTTGGTGTAATCTGAGATGGCCTCGTCGTGCTGGTCTTTTTGATTGTAAGTCACCCCGCGGTTGTAATAGGCCTCGGCATACGCCGGATGGATCTCGATCGCTTTGCTGAAGTCAGCGACGGCCTTGTCGTACTGACCCTGGAGGGCGTAAACGTTGCCTCGATTGTTGTAAGCTTCGGCAAAGCGGCCGTTTATTTCAATGGCCTTGCTGCAATCCGAGATGGCCTGGTCGTATTCGCCTTTGTGAAAGTAGGCCAGGCCGCGATTGCCGTAAGCTTCGGCTGCCGCGGGATTAGCTTTGATGGCCTTGCTGAATTCCGAGATGGCCTGGTCGTATTCGCCTTTATTGGCGTGAGCCACTCCCTGGGCCAGGTGGTCAACGGGTTTGCCCCTGCACCCGATGAGCAGCAGGGCAAGAATCATGCCGGCTCTGAGTCCGAAGCAACCGAATTTACAGTTCTCAATTCTTGTCATTCGTAGTCAAATGCTGGTCTGACCTGTCTGACAAATGCTCGTCCATCGTCCCTTCGTCTATCTTCCATCGTCACCCTCGCCAGGGACGCTGCCGGGTCAGCGAGCCGGATAATATGTCCTTGGCGATAAGCACGTCTTCCCGGACCTGGAAGTCAAACATTCCTGCACAGATAAAATCGGCCCCGTTCTCGTAAGCGTATTTGAAGGCATCCTTTGGATGGATGGCACCTGCCGCCATCACCTTGTAAGCGATCCAGGGCTTGGTCACGTTCTTCATGAATTCAGCGGTTTTCTCCGGATTCTTGCACCAGATATTGTCATTCTCCGGCTGTCTGTCGGCGGACCAGTAGCTGCCGCTGTGAAGGGTCTTCATATAGAAATCGACGTCTATTCCCGCCTTCTCAAACGCCATCGGGACTTCCACGCTGTGACCTCCAATTCCTGCAATAGCCCCGTTTTGCTTGATGAATTCAATGGCCTTTGCCAGCAGGTCAACCCGGCGATTTTCGACAAATGTATCTGCGACGCCGCCGTGAATGAAGGCGCCGATGGCCCCGTTGTCGATAGCCGCTTTGGCCTCGCTCGTTGGGTCCGTCGAGGTCATCTTGACCTGGGCGATCCATTGCAGCTTGCCGCCGCGGTCGTTCCAGTACTTGTTAATGATTCGAATGCAATGCTCGTCTAAGCGCAGGATCGCGGTGTTGATGCCGGTCTCTTCGCAGATTTCGAAAGTCTCCATCACTTTATCATCGGTGAAGTACTGCCGCAGCAGGCCCGATACGTAAATCAGGTCCCGGCTGTGGGCAAAGCCGCTGATCAGATTGCCGCCGCAGACTATCCTGCTGATGTTGACCTTACCGATCTTGCCGGTCGGCATGCCGCGGCTGGAGTCCCCCGGCATAGCGGCCGGTTTTTGTGCCGTCGCGGCTAACAGAGCTTTCTCTTCCAGACTCAGAGCCAGCGCGGCGGCCGAAGGCACAACGAGAGATTTCTTGAGAAAATTACGGCGGTTCAGATTTTCCGGCATAGTGCACCTCATCATTCTCCGTTCGGCGTTCCGCGTTACGAGACGCAGGCCGCGACACAGAGCACGCGGCACATAGAACGCCCATTATTATAATCTGACTTGCCCCTTCTGTCCAGCGTTAGCAGGCTATTGGGCTCCTGACCCCTTTTTCTCCGCCAGCAACGGGCGAGGCCCAACAGCCGACATGTCCCATGATTCATAACCAATTTGCGCCGACGGGGAACCCGCCTGCAAGGTAAAGTCGCCATGCTCAGAGTCCACAAACAGTGGGTCGGTGATCAGACTCCCTTTATCCTGACCTGAAGCCTGCCACTCGGAGAAGTTTTTACCGAAAAAGAGGACCGGTTTGCCGGAGGCGTTCCAGTAAAGATTGCGATCAAATGTACAAACGTCCCGTCCACAGTGCGCTCTGCCGTAATCCCCCACCGCCTTTCCCTCCAGGTAGCAGATGAGGTTGCGCCGGCAGGTCAGCTCGAATCCGCCGATACCGCCTCGCTCGATTTGTGCCGTGCGATTGAAAGCGAAGACGTTGTTTTCGGCCGTGATATTCTGATTGTGGTGGGCGAACAGGGCGCCGTCCTGGCAACGGTACACGAGGTTCTTCTGGATCAACATGTCGTGACTGCCCTGGTCGG
>ERZ1292640.3134-Hain-H43-02um-R1-3134-length-12998-cov-4_pt1 | contig 12998 bp, 10 predicted proteins | sample MGYA00564404_ERZ1292640 | MGnify/ENA primary metagenome ERZ1292640 (study PRJEB36523, sample SAMEA6512636) | groundwater metagenome | collected 2019-01-08 | study: AquaDiva: Metagenomics assemblies of 32 groundwater samples
ACTCGCCGACCGGGACCATGGTGGCGTTCCATTTCGCCCGCGGCACTCGCGCAAAGTGCCCGGCATAGCGGCGGTCGCTGGCGACGAAATCGACCAGAGTAAAGGAGACGTTGGTCTCGATTCGCTGGTGATTTTCGTCCTCGTACGCGAAACGCTGGGCCGGCCAGTCGAGATCGACCTGGGAATTCGCTTCGAGATGGAAGCGCGCCGCCACGTAGTCGGGCTCGAAGCGAGCGATGCGCTCGCAGGCGGCGCGCGCGTCGGCCGCGCGGCCGTCCTCGAGCAGCACCTGCGCGAGCAGCAGCAGGGCGTCGAAGTCGAACGCGTCGCGCTCCAGCACGCCCACCAGGACGTCCAGCGCCTCGGCGCCGCGCTCCTGGCCCCGCAGCAACGTCGCGAGGGCCAGCGAGGCCGCCGCGTAGGTGGGCAGGTGCTCCAAGGCCGAGCGGTAGGCCTCCTCGGCGTCGCGGGCCGCCCCGCGCCCTTCCGCCAGCCGGCCGTACTCCACCCACACCTGCACGAACCCGGGGTCCAGGTCGAGCGCGGCCCGGTACGCGGCGAACGCCGCCTCGCCGTCCCCCACGCTGAGCGCCACATCGCCGAGCAGCTTGCGGACGTCCGCGCGCTCCGGGGCCCGCTCCTGGGCGTGGCGCAGGGCCTCGAGCGCGGCCGCCGGGTCGCCGGAGCGGCCGCGGGCCTCGGCGGCGAGCAGGGCGAGGTCCACGTCGTCCGGCCGGTCCGCCAGGAGCGCCTCCGCGAGGGGCCGCGCCTCGCCGGCGCGCCCGAGCGCCAGCAGCGCGCGGGCCTCGCCCAGACGGGCCGCGGCGTGGTCGGGCCGCACCTCGCGCGCCTCCCGGTAGCGGTCGAGGGCCTCGCCGTGCACGCCGCGCCGCGCGAAGCCGCCGCCCAGCAGGACCGCTCCCTCGGCACGGTCGGCGCCGCGGCCGACGGCGCGCGTGATCTCCGCCGCCGCCTGCTCGAAGAGGCCCTTCGAGAGGTAGTCGCGGGCCAGGGCGAAGACATCCTCCGGCGCCCGTGCCGTCCCCTTCCGCGCCGCCGGCCGGAGGGAGGAGAAGATGTCGTCGAGCAGCCGCGTGTCGAACGCGAACGCCTCGCCTGAGGGCTCGAAGGGCCGGTCTCCACCCAGCTCGGGCACCACGGTGAGCGACGGGTCCTCGAACTGCAGCTCGATAGCGAGCAGGAACTTCTGCGGGACGTAGTACGGGTCGAGCTCGAGGGCCCGGCGAACCTCCCGCAGCGCGCCCTCGAAGTCGCCGAGGTTCGAGAGGGTGAAGCTGAGGTTGTAGTGCGGGCCCGCGCGGTTGGGGTCGGCCTCGACGGCACGCGCGAACGCGTTCTTCGCGTCGGTGTAGCGCTTGAACTCGACGAGCACGAGGCCGATGCCGTTCCACGCCGCCGCCGACTGCTGGTCGATCTCGAGCACCTGCCGGTAGGCCTCGAGGGCAAGCTGGTGCCGGTCGAGCTGCGAGAGCAGGAGCGCGAGGTTCAGCCACCCGGTGACGAAGTCGGTCTGGTGCCGCAGCGCGTCGCGGAACGCCTCGACGGCGTCCTCCTGCGCGCCCTGCGCGGTGAGCACCACGCCGAGGTTGTTGTGCGCCAGCGCGTAGCCCGGCTCCACCTCGACGGCACGGCGGTACGACGCCAGCGCCTCGTGGGTCCGCCCGCTCTGGTGGAGGCAGACGCCGCGCTCGTTCCACAACTTGGCCTCGCCGGGGTACTCGGCGACCAGCTCCTCGTAGAGCACCAGGCCGGCGGCGAGGTCGCGACGCGCCAGGTGCACCTCGGCCATCGCCTGGCGCACCAGCCGCCGGTCCTCCCCGCGGTCGAGGGCGAGGCGCAGCTCGCGGAGCGCCTCGGCGTAGTAGCCCTTCTCCCGGAAGGCGCGGCCCAGCGTGTAGTGCGCGAGCTGGTCCGGCTCCGCAGCCGAGGCGAGCGGCGCGGCCGTGGGCACCGCGGTCGCGCCGCTGGCGCACCCACCCGACCCGTTCTCCAGCGCGAGGTTCGGGTGGGCGCGACCGAGCGCCGGGTTGAGCTGCACCGCCTTCTTGGAGGCGGCGCGCGCGTCGGCGTGGCGGCCGATGTCGCCGAGCACGAACGCGAGCAGGTAGTGCGCGTCGGCGTTGTCGGGGCCGAGCTCCACCGACCGCTGGAGCGCCGCCAGAGAGTCGTCGTTCATCGCGAGGTGGTACAGCACCTCCCCGTAGTGGAACCACAGCACCGACGACTCGGCGTCGAGCTCGCACGCCCGCGCCAGCCACTCCGACGCCGCGTCGAGCCGCCCCCGCCGCTGCTCCGCGACGCCGAGCTGGAGCATCGCGCCGGTGTCGCGGGGCCGCTCCGTGAGGATGGCCGCGTACTCCGCCACCGCGTCGTCCCACTGCCCCACCGACGCGTAGGCCCGGGCCAGCTCGCCGCGCGTGTCGAGGTCGCCGGGCCGCTGGCGCTGCCGCTCGCGCAGCGCGGCGATGCGCTGGTCGTAGACCCCGGACTTCGCGTAGACGATCTCGAGGTTGCGTTGCGCGACCGCCATGCGCGGGTCGAGGGCGAGGGCCCGCATGAGCGCCTGCGCTGCCTCCTGGTAGAGGCCCTTCCGGAAGTACAGGACGCCCAGGTTGTTGTGCGCCCCGGCGTCGGACGGGTCGATCCGACTGGCGAACGACCTCAGGATGGCAAGGTCGCGCTCCGAGGCCACGGGCGCCGTCATCGCGGGGGAGCGCTAGGTGAGCCGGACCGCCTGCAGGATGGCGCGGAGCGAGGCCATGTCGGGCAGCAGCAGGAAATAGCCTGCCAGCAGCTCGTTCTCGGCCCGGAACTGGAACTGGGTCTCCACGCAGAAGACGAAGTCGCGGTCGTGCCCGAAGTTCAGGTACGTGGACGTCAGCACCGCCCCCGACAGGTCGATGACGAGGCTCGGCACCGACGGCAGCAGCATCATCCCCATGAACGACGAGAGGGCGTTCATGTAGGCGCCGCACAGGATGTTGCCGGCCTCCTTGAGGCTCGACTGCTCGAGCATCCCGAACTCGGTCGTCGTGCCGATGGGCCGCGCCAGGAGGAGGTCGCACAGGCGCCGCGCCGCCGTCTCGGGGAAGACGAGGAGGGTGCGCCCAGTGAGGTCGCCGAGCATGTGCAGCAGGACCGCGGCCACGATCTCGTCCGGCTTGCCGAGCAGGCCGGCCACGTCCTCGAGCCGGCTCACCGCGATCTTGGGGACGGTGATCATGATGCGCCGGTTGGTCATCTGCGAGAGCGCCGTCGCGGCGTGCCCCGCGCCGATGTTCTCCACCTCGCGCAGCGCGTCGAGCTGCAGCTCTTTCAGGTCCCGGATGTCGTCCATCGCACCCTCGCCCTAGACGAGGCCCCCGGCATCGAGGATCAACGCCGGCACGCCGTCGCCCAGAATGGTCGCGCCACTGAACACGGAGAGCATCCCGCGCGGCGCCTCGAAGCTCTTGACCACGATTTCCTGCTGCCCGATGAGCGCGTCCACCACCACCCCCGTCCGGCGCTCGCCCAGCTCGAGTACGATGACCGGCTGCCCGCGCGGCGGCACCGCCGGCGCCGCGGCGCCGAGCACCTGCCGCAGCCGCACCAGCGGCAGCAGCTGGCCGCGCAGCAGCACCGCCTCCCGCCCCTGCACCTTCTGCACGTCGGCGGGCTTGGCGTCGAAGGTCTCCGCCACGTGGGTGAGCGGCATCGCATACAGCTCGTCGCCCACGCGCGTCAGCAGCGCCCGCACGATCGCCAGCGTCGCCGGGAGCCGCAGCGTGAAGGTGCTGCCCTTTCCCTCCTCGAAATGCACCTCCATCGCGCCGCCCAGCGCCCGCATCGCCGTCGTGACCACGTCGATCCCGACGCCGCGGCCCGACACGTCCGTCACCTTCTCCGCGGTGCTGAAGCCGGCCCGGGAGATGAGCCGGAACAGCGCCTCGTCGCCGACCAGCGCCGTCTCGGCGTCCAGCAGGCCGAGCTGGCGCGCGCGGGACAGCACCTTCTCGCGGCTGATGCCGCGCCCATCGTCGCTGACCTTGATGGCCACCGACGAGCGTTCCCGCAGCGCCGCCAGGACCAGCTGCCCCACCGCCGGCTTGCCCTTCGCGACCCGGTCCTCGGCCGCCTCGATGCCGTGGTCCACCGCGTTCCGGAGCAGGTGCACGAGCGGCTCGGCGATCTCGTCGAGGATCGCGCGGTCGAGCTCGATGTCCTTCCCCTCCACCCGGAACGCCACCTGCTTCCCCATCTGCCGCGCGAGGTCACGCACCATCCGCGGGAAGCGGTCGAACACCTGCCAGACGGGCACCATCCGCGCCGCGACGATCTCGCTCTGCAGCGCCGCCGCGAGCCGCGCGATCTGCCCGTTCACGTCGTGCAGGTCGGGCTCCGCGAACCGTGCCGCGATCGCGTGCAGCCGGCCGCGCGCGATGACGAGCTCGCCGATCAGGTTCATCAGCTCGTCGAGGCGCCGCAGGTCCACCCGGATGTGGCGGGAGCGCAGTGCCTCACCCGCCGCGGCCCTCGCCGCCGCGGCCGCCTCGTCGGCGAACTCCACGTGCGCCACGTCGCCCACCGCGGCGAGCGCGCGGGCGATGGCCTCGTTCGCCCCCTCGGCGTCGAGCCGGAAGCTGAACCGGCCGTCGAAGCCGTCCTGCTCGAACGCCACGGGCGCGGGCGTCACCGCGCTCACGGCGCCCAGCCCCTCGGCGCGACGCAGCACCAGCAGCGCGCGCGCCCCCTTGAGCTGCGCGTCGGGCCGGATCGTGACCTGCACCGTCCGGCCCTTGCCGGGGCCGGTCTGCGGCAGGATGACGGGCGCCGAGGGGCGGGCCTCCCGCGCCGGCGCCGGGGCGGCCGCCGGCGTCACGCTGGTCTCCCGCTCGAGCTCGGCGAGCAGGGCGGCGACGCCGGGTGCGGGATCGCCCCCCGCGACCGCCTCGGCCACCGCCCGCTCGAGCGCGTCCGCCGCGCGGAACAGCAGGTCGAGCAGCGCCGCGTTCGCCGTGCGCTCGTTGCGCCGCACGCCGTCGAGGAGGCTCTCGACCCGGTGCGCCAGGTCGGCGACGGCCGCGTACCCCATCGTCGCCGCCATCCCCTTGATCGTGTGGACCGCGCGGAAGATCCCGCCCACGGCGCCCGTGGCGGCGGGATCGCGTTCCCACTCGAGCAGGAGCTGGTTGAACGCGGTGAGATGCTCGCGGCTCTCGGTCAGGAAGAGGTCCGCGTACTGCCGGACGTCCATCCTACCCGAGGACGCGCTGCACCGCTTCGAGCACGCGCGACGGCTGGAACGGCTTGACGACGAAGTCCTTGGCTCCGGCCTGGATGGCCTCCACCACGAGCGCCTGCTGGCCCATGGCGCTGCACATCAGGACCTTGGCGTCGGCATCCGCCTTGACGATCTCCCGGACCGCCTCGATGCCGCCCATGTCGGGCATCACGATGTCCATCGTGACGAGGTCCGGGCGCAGCTCCTTGTACCGCTCGACGGCCTGCAGCCCGGTCTCCGCTTCGCCGACGACCTCGTAGCCGGCTCCGGCCAGGATGTCGCCGATCATCGTCCGCATGAAGATCGCGTCGTCGCAGACGAGCACTCGATGGCCCACACCTTCCTCCTACGGCAGCAGAGGCTCCAAGAGCGTACCGGTTGCGAGTTGCACGAACGGTTGGCCGGCCGCCGTCCCCACGGCACGCACCAAGTCGGGGTGCACGCCCGGCAACGCGCCCCGCTCGTCCAGGTCCGCGTCGTCGACGAGCACGAGATCGAGCACCTCGTCCACCACGAGCCCGACCCGGTGGGACGCGTGATCGATCAACAGGACGGAGCCGCCCTCCGGCGACGGGGTCGCGGCGAGGCCCAGCGCCACCGCTGCATCCACGAGCGTCACCAGCAGACCCCGCACATTCACCAGACCCCGGATCGCCGGAGCGGCGCCGGGAATGCGGGTCGCCGGCTGGACCGGGAGGATCTCCCGGGCCGCGTCCGCATCCACTGCGAAGACCCGCCCGGCGGACCGGAACAGCAGCAATCTACGTGCGCTCACGGATCTCACCGGACGAGAAAAAACCAAGATACTCCAGCGGCCGGGACTCAGCAAGCAAGTTGGTGTCGTGCAACGCGATGGCCAATGCCGGACGGAGGTCGTCGGGCCATTCCGACCGGAGCGTCAGGCGCTCCCCCGTCCGGGGGTGGGGGATGACCAGCCACGCGGCGTCCAAGGCCTGCCGCGCAACGCGGTGCTCCAGCGCGGCGGCGGCGGCGGGGGCCGCGGCCGGCTGGCGCGCGCCCTGGCCGCCGTAGACGGGGTCCCCCACGACGGCGTGGCCGATCGACTGGAGATGCACGCGGATCTGGTGGGTGCGGCCCGTCTCCAGCGTCGCCGCGCACAGGTCGCAGGCCGCGCCGCGTGCCACCGTGCGCACTCTCGTGACGGCGGCGCGCCCGCCCGGCACGATGGCCATCCGCTTCCGGTCATTCGGGTGGCGCGCGAGGGGGGCCTCGATCCGGCGTTCCCCGGCCCCGAGGTGCCCCCACGCGAGGAGGGCGTAGCGGCGCTCGATGCGGCGCGCGGCGAGGGCCGCGCCGAGGCGCTCGTGCGCCCGGTCGTTCTTCGCGACGACGAGGAGGCCCGACGTGTCCTTGTCGAGCCGGTGCACGATCCCCGGCCGGCCGGCGTCACCGCCGCCGAGCCGCAGGCCCCGTGCGACCAGCGCGTTCACGAGCGTGCCCTCCCAGTGCCCGGGCGCCGGGTGCACGACGAGGCCCGCGGGCTTGTCCACCACGGCCAGGTCCTCGTCCTCGTAGACCACGGTGAGCGGGATGTCGGACGGCGGCAGGCGGCGGAGCGTCCGTTCCGGGAAGGTCACCTCCACGAGGGCGCCGAGATCCGGCTGCAGCGAGGCCCGCGCCACGGCGCCGTCCACGCGCACCGCCCCCTCGGCGATGAGGCGGGCGACGGCGGTGCGGGAGAGCTGGAGCTGATCGGCGAGGAAGCGGTCGAGGCGTCCGGCCCGCGGCACCGCGACCGTGAAGCGCACGAGGGGTGGGGCCGCCACGGCGCGGTTATCCCTGGTCCGGCGGGGCGACCTCGGGCGCGGGGGCGGCCGTCTGGTGCCGGCCCTCGTTCCAGAGGGCGAGCGCGAGGGCGATTGCCCCGCAGCTCACCGCCATGTCGGCCACGTTGAAGTTGGGCCAGTGGAACGACCCGACGGTGAAGAGGAGGAAGTCCACCACCCCGCGGCCCGAGCGCAGCCGGTCGATCAGGTTGCCCGAGGCGCCGGCGAGCACCGCGGCGATCGCGTAGAGCCGCAGCGCGTCCCCGGCCTTCGTGTGGCGGTACATCGTGACGAGGACGCCGATGGCGATGACGGTCAGGACGGCGAAGAACCAGCGGGAGTAATCGCCGACGTGGATGCCGAACGCCGCGCCCGGGTTGTAGACGAGCTGGAGCTGGAAGAAATCGCCGAGGACCGGGATCGAGCGGTAGCGCGGGAGCCGGGCCTCGGCGAGGAACTTCGTGACGAGATCGAGGACGAGCACCAGGGCGACCACGCCGGCGAACCGGCGCTGCTCAGCGGTGCTTACCATTCTCCTCTTTTTCCTTGCAGTCGATGCAGAGCCGGGCGTGGGGCAGCGCGTCGAGCCGGTCGTACGAGATCTCCTCGCCACACTGTTCGCACTTGCCGTACTTCTCGGGCGTGGTGTAGAGGCGGCGGAGCGCCTGGTTGAGGTGCCAGAGGAACCGCCCCTCCTTGGACGCCATCAGGAACGCCTTCTCGCGCTCCATCGCGTCGGTGCCCTGGTCGGCCATGTGGAACGAGTAGGACGACAGGTCGCCATCGGAGGCCTGGAGCGTCGTGTTGAAGCTCTCGCCGTAATGGCCGAGTTCCTTCATCGCGCGCGCGCGCTCCTCCTGGAGCCGCTTCTCGAAGTGCCCGAGCTGTCTCTTGTTCATGGCTCTCTTCCCCGCTCGACTCTCGTGTCAGCCCGCCGTGCGCCGTACCGCCAGGCGCGCCCGGAGGCCGTCCAACTCCACGTCCTGCGCCAGATCGGCGTCCCCCTCGGGGGTCGCCGTCCGGACCTGCCGGGCCAGGGTCTCGCCCGCGATGGAACCCGCGTGCCGCTCGGCCGCGGCGACGACCGCGGGGTCGCCGGTGATCCAGAGCTCGATGCGGTCCGACACCTGGTAGCCCGCATCGCGGCGCAGGCGCTGCACGCGGCTCACGATCTCCCGCGCCAGCCCTTCCTGCCGTAGCTCCTCGGTCAGCGCCGGATCGATGGCGGCGACCACCACGCCGTCGGCCCGGACCACCACGTCCCCGCGGGCCTGCCGATGCACGACGAGGTCCTCCGCCTCGAGCCGCGCGGCGGTCCCCTCCACGACGATCTCCACCGGCTCGCCCGCCTCGAAGCGGGCCACCGCGTCGGAGGAGAGCTGCCGGATGGCCTCCGCCGCCGCCGGGGTCGCCTTGCCGAATCGCTTCCCGAGGGCTCGAAAGCTAGGGCGTGCTTCCAGTGTGACAAGGTCCGTCCCCGTGCGCACCAACTCGATCCGCTTGACATTCACCTCGGCGGCGAGTAGCGGCACCAGCGCATCGAACAGGGCGTGGTCCACGTCGGCCGGGACCGCCGCCAGCATCCGCGCCAGGGGTTGCCGCACCCGGATCCCGACGTCCTCCCGGGCGCTGCGGGCCAGCGAGGCGAGCCGCCGCACCACGTCCATCGTCCGCTCCAGTGCCTCGTCCTCGTGGGCGGGCGCCGGGTGCGGGAACGGCGCCAGGTGCACCGACGTCCCGGTGAGCGCCCGGTGGATGGCGTCGGCGAGGAACGGCGCCGCCGGCGCGAGGAGCCGGGCGGTGATGGCGAGGACGTCGTGCAGCGTGGCCAGCGCGGCGGGGTCCGCGGCGCCCCCCGGCACCCAGAAGCGCGCCCGGTTGAGCCGCACCCACCAGTTCGACAGGTCGTCCACCACGAAGGCGACGATCGCCCGGGTGCCCGCCGTGACGTCGTAGCCCTCCCAGGCCTCGCGCACCGCGCGCACGGTCCGCGACAGCCGGCTGTGCAGCCACCGGTCGCCGAGGGGCCGCGCCGCCAGCGGCGGCGCCCCGTCCTCCCGGCGCCAATCCTCGGCGTAGAGCTGGAAGAGGTTGTAGGTGTGCCGCAGCTTCTCGAGCACGCTCCCCGCCACGTCGGCGAGGGCGCGCTCGTCGAAGCGCTTGGGCAGCCACACCTGGCTCGACGTCAGGAGGTAGAGGCGCACGGCGTCGGCGCCGTACTTCTCGATCACCTCGAACGGCGCCACCACGTTCCCGCGGCTCTTCGACATCTTCTGGCCGGCGGCGTCGAGCACCAGCTCGTTCACCACCACGTGGCGGTACGCCGTCTGCTCGAAGACCGTCGCGGCGATGGCGAGGAGCGAGTAGAACCAGCCGCGCGTCTGGTCCACCCCCTCGGCGATGAAGTCCGCCGGGAAGTGGTCCCGGAACTCCTGCTGGTTCTCGAACGGGTAGTGCCACTGCGCGACCGGCATCGCTCCCGAGTCGAACCAGGTGTCGATGACCTCGGGGACGCGGCGCATCGTGGCGCCGCAGCGCCGGCACGGCCACACGTACCCGTCGATGTGCGGCTTGTGCGGATCGAAGTCGGGCGGCAGCGGCCGCCCCCATCGCTCCGCCAGCTCGCGGTAGCCCCCGATCACCTCCACGTGCTCGGCGTCGCCGTCGCAGACCCACACCGGGAGCGGCGTGCCCCAGAAGCGGTCGCGCGAGAGGGCCCAGTCGACGTTGTTCTCGAGCCACTCGCCGAAGCGGCCGCTCCCGATCTCCGGCGGGTGCCAGCCGATGTGCGCGTTGAGGTCGAGGAGCCGCTCGCGGATCGCCGTGGTGCGGATGAACCACGAGGCGCGCGGATAGTAGAGGAGCGGCGTGTCGCACCGCCAGCAGAACGGGTAGGTGTGCTCGACCGTCTCGCGGCGGAAGAGGAAGCCGTGCTCCTTGAGCCGCTGGATGATGGCGGCGTCCGCCTCCTTGACGAACACCCCCTCGATCGCGTCCCACGTCGTGCCCGTGAAGCGGCCCGCGAGGTCCACCGGCACGTCGAAGGCGAGGCCGTGCGCCCGCGCCACCGCGTAGTCGTCGGCGCCGAAGGGCGCCAGGTGCACGAGCCCGGTGCCGTCCTCGGCCGTGACGAACACCCCCGGCACCACGACCTGCGTCGCCTCGCCCACCGGCGCCGCCACGACGTCGAGCGGGCGGGTGTAGCGCAGCCCGATGAGGTCCCGGCCCGTGTAGCGCGCGACCACCGGATAGGACGCGAGCGGCTCCGCCTCGCCGCCGGGCGCCACGTGCGCGGCGCGCGACTCCGCCACGATGATGCGGCGGCCCCGGCAGTCCACCTCGACGTACGGGAGGTCGGGGTGCACCGCGACGGCGAAGTTCGCCACCAGCGTCCACGGCGTCGTGGTCCAGATGAGGAGGAAGCGGTCCGGCCCGTCCACCAGCGGGTAGAGCACGTACACCGACGGGTCCTTGGCCGTGTCGTAGCCGAGGGCCAGCTCGTGGCTCGAGAGCGCGGTGCCGCAGCGCGGGCAATACGGCAGGACCTTGTGCCCGCGCTCCAGCAGCGACTTGTCGTACAGCTGGCGGAGCAGCCACCACACCGACTCGACGTAGTCGTTCGAGTAGGTGACGTACGGGCGGTCGTAATCGAGCCAGTAGCCGATCCGGTCCGACAGCGACTCCCACTCCGACTTGTACTTCCACACGCTCTCGCGGCACAGCCGGTTGAACTCGGCCACCGAGACCTTCGCCCCCGGGTGGTCACCGATCTCCGTCTTGCCGGTGATGCCGAGCTGCTTCTCGACCTCGATCTCCACCGGCAGGCCGTGCGTGTCCCACCCCGCGATGCGCGTCACCTGCCGCCCGTTCATCACCCGGTAGCGGCAGACGAGGTCCTTGATCGTCCGCGCGACGACGTGGTGGATGCCGGGCCGCCCGTTCGCGGTGGGCGGGCCCTCGTAGAAGACGAACGGCTCGCCGGCGGCGGTCTGCCGCTGGCTCGCGTGGAAGAGATCCTCGGCCTTCCAGCGCTCGAGGAGCTCCCGCTCCTGCGCGTCCGGGCGCACGTCGGTGCGGAGGACGGGGAATCGGGACGGCTTCATCGTGCGGGCTCGGAGTTCACGCCGGCAGCCTCCACCTCACGCGGCAAGGCGGCGGAGCACACCGCGGATGAGTGCGGTGAGCTTCGGCTCGGCGGTCGCGGCCGTGGCGAGGATGCGCTCGAGGGAGGCGGGCTCCAGTGCGTCGGGGAGGCACTCATCGGTGATGACCGCCAGACCGAGCACGCGCATCCCCGCGTGGACGGCGGCGATGACCTCCGGCACGGTGCTCATCCCCACCACGTCGGCGCCGATGCCGCGCAGGAACCGGTACTCGGCGCGGGTCTCGAGGTTGGGGCCGGGCACGGCGACGTACACGCCCTCGCGCAGCACGATGCCCTCCGCCAGCGCGACCGCCCGCGCGTGGGCTGCGAGGCCCGCGTCGTACGGCGCCGACATGTCGGGGAAGCGCGGGCCGAGCCGCTCGTCGTTGGGGCCGACCAGCGGGTTGTCGCCGAGCAGGTTGATGTGGTCGGCGATGAGCATCACGTCGCCGGGCGCCCACAGCGGGTGCATCCCGCCGACCGCGGTCGAGACGAGGAGCACCTCGACGCCGAGGGCGCGCAGCACCCGCACCGGCAGCGCGATGCGGTCGAGCGGGTAGCCCTCGTACTTGTGGAAGCGGCCCGCCATCGCCGCGACGGGCCGCCCGTCCAGCCGGCCGAGGAGCAGCTTGCCGGAGTGCGACTCGACGGTGGACAGGGGGAAGCCCGGAATCTCGGCGTAGGGCACCTCCACCTCGACGGCGATCTCGGCGGCGAGACCACCGAGGCCGGTGCCGAGGATGATCGCGGCGTCCGGCCTCGTCGCCCAGCGCGAGCGCACGGCCGCGGCCGCGCGCTCGACCGTCTCGCGCGTCACTCCTCGACGATCGACTTGATCCATCGCGGTGACGACTTGCGGCTCTCGCGCGGGCGATCGCTCTCCGACTCGTCGGCGGGGGCGATCATCCCGGCCACCTTGCCGAACGGGGCGGGCTCGTTCGCGGCCAGCGCGTCGAGCTCCGCCTTCTGCCGCTCCACGAGGCTGCGCAGCACCGCGAGATAGGCGTGGTGCTGGCGCCCGAGGGCCTCGGCGGAGTCCTGCAGCTTCTCGATGTCCCGGTGGGCGCGCTCGAGCCGCGTCTCGGCTACCGCCTCCGCGGCCCGCACGATCATCTGCGCCTCGCGCTCGGCCTGCTCCTTCGTCTCGGCGCGCAGCTGCTGGGCCGCCACGAGGGCCTCGTTCAGCGCCTTCTCGCGCTCCTTGAACGTCTCGAGCTGCTCCACCACCGTGCGGTGCTTCTCCTCGAACGCGTTCCGTTCCCGCACCAGGCGTTCCATCTCGTCGGCCACGCGCGAGCGGAAGTCCTCGACCTCGAGGGGCTCGAAGCCGCGCAGCGACTTCTTGAACTCCTGCTTGCGGACATCGAGCGGGGTGAGACGGAAGACGTCGTCGCTCATGGAATCCGCTCCCCGAAGAGGACCGTGCCGAGGCGCACCATCGTGGCGCCTTCCTCGACCGCGGTCTCGAAGTCGTTCGTCATGCCCATCGACAGCTCCGGCAGCCGGTAGCCGCGCCCGACCAGCTCCTCGCGCAGCGCGCGCAGGCCGGCGAAGGCGCCGCGCTGCACCGCCACGTCGTCCGTCAGCGGCGCCATCGTCATCAGGCCGCGCACCGCGAGGTGCGGGAGGTCGGCGGCGTGCGCGACCAGGGCCGGCACCTCGCCGGGAGGACAGCCGGTCTTCTGCGCCTCGCCCGCGACGTTCACCTCGCCCAGCCCGTCCTGCCCGAGCGCGCGGGCGGCGGCCGCCGCATTCAGCGCGTCGGCGAGGCGCCCCGAGTCGC
>ERZ1292640.3138-Hain-H43-02um-R1-3138-length-12988-cov-8_pt1 | contig 12988 bp, 11 predicted proteins | sample MGYA00564404_ERZ1292640 | MGnify/ENA primary metagenome ERZ1292640 (study PRJEB36523, sample SAMEA6512636) | groundwater metagenome | collected 2019-01-08 | study: AquaDiva: Metagenomics assemblies of 32 groundwater samples
CGGCGCCGCGATGACGGCCGACCGCGTCGATCTCGTCGATGAAGATGATGCAGGGGGCGTTCTTCTTGCCCTGCTCGAACAGGTCGCGCACGCGTGAGGCGCCGACGCCGACGAACATCTCGACGAAGTCGGAGCCGCTGATCGAGAAGAACGGAACGTTCGCCTCACCGGCCACGGCGCGGGCCAGCAGCGTCTTGCCGGTTCCCGGCGGGCCCATCAGCAGCACGCCCTTCGGAATGCGGCCGCCGAGCTTCTGGAACTTCTGCGGTTCCTTGAGGAACTCGATGATCTCCTGCAGTTCGCTCTTCGCCTCCTCGGCGCCGGCGACGTCGCGGAAGGTCACCTTCTTCTGGGCCGACGAGGACAGCTTCGCCTTGCTCTTGCCGAAGGAGAGCGCCTTGTTGCCGCCGCTCTGCACCTGGCGCATGAAGAAGATCCAGAACCCGATCAGCAGCAGGATCGGCGCCCACGACAACAGCAGCGCCGCCCACGGCGAGGCGGTCGGCTCCTTCGCTTCGACGTGCACCTTCTTGTCGAGCAGCCGGTTGACGAGGCCCTCGTACTGGAACGGGATGTAGGTGCGGAAGTTTTCCTTGTTCTGGGTCAGGCCGGTGAGTTCGCTGCCGGTGATCTTGACGCGCACCACCTGGCCGGTATCAACCCACGAGATGAACTCGCTGAAGCTGACCACCGACTCGCTGCGCTGGAAGCGCGACGAGAAGCTCCAGACAAGGGCGACCAGCACGATCATCGCCACCCAGAAAACGACGCTCTTTACTGTCGTGTTCAACACTGCCTCCAGGCGCTACTGGCGCCTCAGGGTCAAGACTACCACGGTCGTCGTGAGCGGGGTCACGCGAAAGGGCGCAGCCAAAACCTGCCCCGCCGCCCACACAATCCGGCCCATCTCGTCGGTCACGATGGGCTCCCGGTCGCGGGCATCCCGCGGGATCTTCCGGTCCACAAACACGTCCTGCAGCTTCCTGCTGCCAGGGGCCCCTAAGGGATGCAGACGATCACCGGGCCGACGCGGCCGGACGACCAAGCCCGGTCCCAGCGTGCTGGCATCCACCATGACCTGTCCCGCCTCGATCGACGCTTCGTGCCGCGGAATCGGAGCACTGGCGCTCAGCGTCCAGCGCCCGTGCGGCGCCTCAACTGCCCCGGGGATGTCGAGCTGGAGTTGGAACTGTTCAGGTCCCGCCATCCGCCTCCGCTCGACTGACAGGGCGCGAGCTTCGGCGCGACCGGCCCTAGTTAGTAAGACAACTTCCGGGCCGAAACGTTCCATGTCGATGCCCGCAAGGCTGGCGCCGGCACCGCCGGCGGCCGCCTCACAGAGCAAACTGGCCTCTTCTAAGCCATACGAACGCGACGGGTCGGCAGTTTCGAGCGCCCGCAACGCCACTCGCCGCGCGATCGCCAACGGCAACTTCCCGAGCGCCGCGCCATCCACGGTGACGTCACCCGCCCCGGCAATTCTGACGATTCGAGCGGCGGCTTCGTTGGCAAGATTGTCGAGAACCGCGGCGTCGGCCCGGAAAATGTCGGCGGCCCGCGCGAGCGCCGCGTCGACCTGCGCGTTCACCGCGCGCAGCTGCGGCAGCACGACGTGGCGAATCCGATTGCGCGGAATGGCACAGTCGGCATTCGTCTCGTCATCACGCCACGGCTCGCCAATCTCGCTGAGACACGCGCGCAACTCGGCCCGCGAAATCTCGAGCAGGGGCCGCACCAGGTGATCCCGCCGCGGCGCAATACCGGACAGGCCATGCGGACCCGCGCCACGGGTGAGGCGCAACAGCACGGTCTCGGCCTGATCATCACGCGTGTGCGCGACGGCGACGCGCGCAGCCCCGAGCGTGGCCTGCGCGTCGAGGTAGAACTGCTGGCGAGCATCGCGGCCCGCAACTTCGAGCGACACGCCGGCGGTGCGCGCGAGCGCCGGGACATCGGCATCGCCAATCAGCGCGGGCACACCAGCCCGCGCGGCCAGGTCGCGGCAGAAGGCCGCATCGCCGTCAGCGGCGGCGCCGCGAATGTGGTGATGAAGGTGGACGAGGCCCGCCAGCCGGCAATCACCCCGGCGGGCAAACTGCTGCAGCAGGTGGAACAAGGCCACCGAATCCGAGCCGCCCGAGACAGCCGCAACGACGCACGTGTCGACCGACCACAGCGACTGCTGCGCGGCGTAGCGCCGAATGCGGTCGACCAGGGATGACATGGAACTCGTGATTCCGTGACAGGGACGGGCACGACAACGAACTTGCCGTGACCAGACCCTGACGAAGAGTTGGTGCCGGAGGGCAGACTCGAACTGCCGACCCCGCGCTTATGAGACGCGTGCTCTAACCGGCTGAGCTACTCCGGCACGAATCTTTGATGGTACTTCAGGCCCGCCAAACCGGGCAAGATCTTGATGCCGAACATGACTTCAGGCGCCCTCGACGAGCGCCGCCGCCAGCAGCGGCAGCATGATTTCGTGATGCCCGGTCAGCGAATACCCCTTGCCGGTGCCGGCCGTCGGACGGGCCACCACATTGGTCAGCGCCCGGTAGTGCCGCAGGAAGTCCAGGTTGACGGTGGTCAGGCCGGCGAGCGAGCGGCCGTCATTGCGGGCGATCGCCACGGCCTTCAGAAACACCTCCGGCAATACCACGGCCGACCCGCAATTCAGGAACACGCCGCCTTCGAGCCGCGCGACCGCCGAGGTGAAGTACTTGAAGTCCCGCAGGCTGGCCTCGCCAATCGCCGCGCCCGAGGCCTTCGGATGCATGTGGATGATGTCGGTGCCAATCGCCACATGCGCAGTGATTGGAATGCCAAGGCGGTGGGCGCTGGCGGCAATGCTGATCTGGGCGAACGGCGCGCGTCCCTCGGCCAGGAACCGGCCGACCGATTGGCCCAGGCCCAGGCCGGCGGCGGCCCCATCGATGATCGCCTGGTTCAGTTGGGTACCCGTCTCCTCGGCCATGCCGAACGTGCCCGGTCCCAGCGTGGCATCGACGTCTTCTGAGGTCGCCCCCGACAAGGCAATCTCGAAGTCGTGGATGATACCCGCGCCGTTGGTGGCGATCGCCGAGACGAAGCCACGCTCCATCAGGTCGACAATCACCGGCGACAGGCCGGTCTTCAGCACGTGGGCGCCAAGGCCCCAGATGATGGCGCGGCCGCCCGCGCGCGCCGCCTGCAGGGCCTGGACCACGGCCTTGAAGTCGCTGGCCGCGAGCAGTGACGGCAGCGTCGTCAACAGCCCGTCGAGGCCCGACCCCTTCTTGTACGGCGTGGCAAACTGCGACAGCGTCACCTTGCTGGCACGCGAGCGCAGCGGGTAGGTCTTCACGCCAGAGAGATCGAATTCTTCGTATGGCAGCTTCATGGTGGGTCCCGACGGGAGGCTTCCTCCCGGCCCACCTTCGCGTAAAGCGCTACGGTGGGCAAGCCAACGGTGCCCTCCCGACGGGAAGTGTTACCCGTCAGAGAACGAGCATGGCGTCTCCGTAACTATAGAACCGATACCGCTCCCTGACCGCCGTTTCGTACGCCTTCAGCACGGGTTCGCGTCCCGCCAGTGCTGAAACCAGCATGATCAGTGACGACTTTGGCAGGTGGAAGTTGGTCACCATGCCCGACACCAACTGGAACCGGTGACCCGGGTGAATGAACAACGTGGTTTCGCCCCGGCCCCCGAGGACCTCGCCATCCGAATCGATCGTCAGCGATTCGATGGTCCGCGTCGAGGTGGTGCCGACCGTGATAATCCGCCGGCCTTCGCGGCGCGCCGCCGTCAGGGCCGCCGCCGTGTCGGCCGGCACCTCGTAGTGCTCCGCCTCCATCTGGTGGTCTTCGACGCGATCGACGCGAATCGGCTGGAAGGTGCCGTAGCCCACGTGCAGCGTCACCGCCGACCGTAGCACGCCGCGGTCGGCGAGCCTGGCCAGCAGTTCCGGCGTGAAGTGGAGGCCCGCCGTCGGCGCCGCAATGGAGCCGCGGTCGCGGGCAAACACGGTCTGATAGCGATCGCGGTCCGCCGGCGCGTCGCGTCGCTTGATGTAGGGCGGCAGCGGCATGTGGCCAATCGCGTCAATCGCGTCCCGCACGCTCGAGCCGTCATCAGTCCACAGCCGGACGGTGCGCCGGCCGTGGAAGTGAATCGCTGTCACCTCGGCATTCAGGCGGACGGCACCGCCCTCGAACACCATGCGCGCCCCTTCCCGAAGACGCTGACCGGGATGCACCAGCGCCAGCCACTCGTCATCAACGCCGGTTGGGCGCACCAGGAAACACTCCGCGGCCCCACCGCCGGGCAGGCGATTGCCGACCAGGCGCGCCGGAAACACGCGGGTGTCGTTGACGATCAGCAGGTCGCCCGGCCGCAATAGCGACGGCAACTCGGCGAACTGGTGATGCGTCACGCATCCGCTCACGCGGTCCAGCGCCAGCAGCCGGGACGCGCCGCGCTGCGCGGTCGGGTTCTGCGCGATCAGCTCGTCGGGGAGGTGAAAGTCGAAATCGCTGACGTGCACGGTGGCTCAAAAAAAATGGCCCGAACACCCCCTGGAGGCGTTCGGGCCTTGACGTATAACGAGAGTCGAAAGCCTAGTGAACGATGACCGCCTGCACGTCCAGCCGCTGCAGGCGCCAATCCTCCGCGAGGATCGACCACAGCACCTGATCGTGATACTGGCCATTGCGCAGGAACGACCGGCGCAGCACGCCTTCCTGCACTGCGCCAATCTTGCGAAGGGCGCCGTTACCGCGGCCGTTGGCCACCGCCGCGCGTGCTTCGAGGCGCTGCGCACCGACGACATCGACCGCGAAGTTGACGACCAGGCGCGCGCCTTCGGCGAACACGCCCGTGCCCCAGAACGAAGACCCCATGGCGAAGCCCCACTCGCAGGAGGCAAAGCCCGGCTCGAGCGAGCGCAACTGGAAGAGGCCAATTGCGTGTTCCATTCCCTGCGGCACGATTCCGAAGCAGATGTAGCTGCCGGTGAGGCGCTCGCGCTGCGTCCATGCGATGAAGCGTTCGAAACCCTCGACGGTGGTCGGCGGCGGCGAGATGAATCGCGCCACTTCTTCGGTCGTCAGCATCGCGAGCAGCGAGGCGGCGTCATCGCTTCGCAGTTCGCGCAGGGTGAAGTTCGAACCGGCCATCACCGGCAGACCCGAGCGCCAGTCGCTGGTCGTCACCGCGGCGGCGGCAGGACTGGACAGGCTCGTCGAGGGGTCCAGTTCAGGTTGGTACGGCATCTTTTCCATGGCTATCGTCCCGACCCGGTCAGCACCGAATTACCCCACACGATATTGCCGTCATCGTTGCCCCACACGATGTTGTCGCAGTTGCCCCAGACGATATTCGCGTCATCGCTGTTGCCCCACACGATGTTGTCGTCGGCGGCGGCGGCGGAGCAGTTGCCCCAGACGATGTTCTCGTCGTCGTTGCCCCAGACGATGTTGTCTTCGTTCAGGCGGCTGACGTTGCCCCAGACGATGTTGTCGTTCCAGAAGCCGTCGATCAGTTTCGACGCCCACTGGCCGCGAACGATGCCGTTGCCCCAGACAATGTTGTCATCGTCGTTGCCCCAGACGATATTCGGGTCTTCGTCGTTGCCCCAGACGATGTTGGGATCCTCGTTGCCCCACACGATGTTCGGGTCTTCGTCGTTGCCCCAGACGATGTTCGCGTCTTCGTTGTTGCCCCAGACGATGTTGTCGTTGTTGCCCCACACGATGTTATCGTCGTTGCCCCAGACGATGTTGTCGTCGGCGTTACCCCAGACGATGTTCTCGTCGTCGTTACCCCAGACGATGTTCTCGTCGTTGTTGCCCCAGACGATGTTTTCGTCGAGCGCGTCGTAGCCCCACACCAAGTCGTCTTCCCACCGGATCAGGTGGATCGCCGCATAGCGCGGGTTCATGAAGCGGTCGCCGTAAATGATGCGCTGGCTCCACTTGATGGTCGCGCCAGACGCGTCGACATTCGAGTAGGTGAGCGGTCGGCGCAACCAGGGCATGCCGAACCGCGCGTGGGGCCGAATGTTGGACGCCAGGGTCATGGCGCCGCCGGCGTTCAGTGCGCCGGCGCCCTGGGTCAGAGGGCCAGACGTCGGTTTCCCGTCCGCATCAACCAATAATCGCGCGGTGAACTGCAGCGACATCTTGAGCGCGTTTGCCGACAGGCTCTTGTTGGCTTCGAGGATCAGCGCGGCCGCCGCAGCCACCGCCGGCGAGGCCATGCTGGTACCCGACAGGGTGAAATAGGAGTCGCCGACCAGCAGCCTGGGGGTGATGCCGTCGGCCTCGTAGGCATACTGCTCGTAGAGCATGCTGCCCGGTGCCGCCAGCGAGACGATCCGCACCCCGGGTGCGACCAGATCAGGCTTGGCAAGGAGGTCGTATTTCGTCGGGCCACTCGAGCTCGAGAACGCGACGCGATTGAAGTTTGAGTCGCCGGAAATGGTGTTGAGCGAGCCGACACAAATGGACGAAGGCGCGTTACAGGGCACGCCAACGCCGCCGTAAACGCGAATCGGGTTGCCGTCGGCGCCCAGGACAGGGTTACCGCTCGCGTCGGCCTGGTAGCCCTTGTTGCCCGCCGCGGTGACCACCGCGATGCCCTTGCGCGCCAGCCGCTCGACCGCCTGAACCAGCGGGTCGGTGAAGATCGACTCATGCACGTCGTGGCCGAGCGACAGGTTCACGACCTTGATGTTGTGCGCCCGGTGATTGCGCGCCACCCACTCCAGCGCGTCGATCACGTCGCTGGTGTTGCCGGAGCAATCGTTGTCGAGCACGCGCAAGACGACCAGTTCGACGTTCGGAGCGATACCGGCGTACTGGCCCCCTGACGAACTGCCGTCGCCCGACACGATGCCGGCGACATGCGTCCCGTGGCCACAGCCGTCGACCGGCGTGGTGCCGCCGGAAACAAAGTCCTTATAGTGGCGCAGGCGCCCAAGCGGCAAGTCGGCGTGAGGCTGGAAGCCGGAATCGATCACCGCAACGGACACCCCGCCGTTGTCGGCCGCACCAATGCGGTTGCGCCAGCTGACGGTCTTCTTCGCCCGCATCGCGGCGCTGGCCACGCGGGCGGCGCGCGCCGGTATCTGATCAGCGGTGACGGCGACGGCCGCGTCGAGCGACACGCGCCTGGCGGCGGCAAGCTCGCTGCCGACGGCGGAGGCGCTGCCAAGAACGATCAGCACGGGACCGGCCTCGGTGTCGGCCGCGCGGACGGCGGCGCCACGATCCAGCAGCCGGTTGAACGCCGCGTCGCGTTCGTCGGTGGTATCGAACTGCATGATGACGCGCGCGCGAGCGCCCGCCGCCATGGCCGCCTGGACTGCTTCGTCAGTACTCTGCGCAGCAGAAGGCACGGCGGCGAGCGCAACAAGCGCAAGCGACACCGAAACGATCCGCCGGCAAGTCCTGCCGAGTAGTCTCATTAATGTCTTTCCAGAGTGCCCTGAAGCTCCTAGCTTAGTCGAGTCGAGCTAGGCATTACCAGTGACAAACAAGTAAAGCAAACCTCATCTTGACGGCTGGCCTTCTTGGTAGCAAGCATCGCGCCAGTCTCAGCGGTGTTCTTGAGGCGCGGGCATTATAGCACTCGAAATGACATGAAGAACATCCAGGCGCCTGCAAGGCTATTCTGTGTGCAATTCTGCGATGTCGCGCGACGACACACAAATCACGTCATTTCAGGAGGCTTATCGAGCTAAAGCCCCTGAAATGTTGCGCTTACGGCTTGAGTGTTCCACCGAACAGGGTGTCTGTCCCGGCCTGGAACACCCAGCCAGGCGTCACAGTCCCCAGCGGACGAGAAGCGACCCCACCGTAAAGCCGGCGCCGACCGAGGTCAGCATGATGAGGTGCCCCTTCTTCAGCCGGCCGCTTTCGACGGCGTCGTTCAGGGCCAGGGGAATGGTCGCCGCGGTGGTGTTGCCGAAGCGGTCGATGTTGATCACGACCTTCTCCTCCGGCATGCCGATGCGCTCGGCCGCCGACAGGATGATGCGCTTGTTGGCCTGGTGCGAGACGAACAAGTCGAGATCGTCGCCGGTGAGGTTGTTGCGCTTCAGCAGCCGCTCGCAGACCTCGCCGGTGTTGCGCACGGCGAACTTGAACACCGTCTGGCCGTCCTGCTTCACGTAATGCAGCCGCTTGTCGACCGTCTCGTGCGACGCCGGCATGCGGCTGCCGCCGGCCGGCATGCACAGCGCGCCGCCGCCGCTGCCGTCGATCATGTGCTCGAAATCGAGGATGCCGACATTGGGATCGGACGACGGCCCCAGCACCACCGCGCCGGCGCCATCGCCGAACAGCACGCAGGTGGCGCGATCGGTGTAGTCGATGATGCTCGACATCACGTCAGCGCCAATCACGAGCGCGTTCTTGACGCCACCCGCCGCAACGAGCTGGCTGCCCACCGTCAACGCGTACGTGAACGCCGAACAGGCCGCCGACAGGTCGAACCCCCACGCGTGGTTCGCGCCGATTTTGTGCTGCACCAGGCACGCCGTGCTCGGAAACAGCATGTCGGGGGTCACCGTCCCGACGATGATCAGGTCAATGTCGTTCGGCGTCAGGCCGGCCCGGCGAATGGCCTCTTTCGCCGCCTCGGCGGCCAGATCGCTGGTGGCCACGCCCGGATCGACGATGTGGCGCTGGCGAATACCGGTGCGCTGCATGATCCACTCGTCAGTGGTGTCGACCATCTTCTCGAGATCGGCGTTGGTCAACAGGCGCGGCGGCACGTAGGTCGCCAGGCTCTTGATCTCTACTCGGCGGACGTTCAAAACAACCCCCTCCCGGGCATGGTGCGCCCGAAGTACTCGTAAGCGCGGGCCGTTGCGATGCGGCCGCGCGGTGTGCGTTCCAGGAAGCCGATCTGGATCAGATACGGCTCGTACATGTCTTCGATCGCATCGGCCTCTTCGCTGAGCGCGGCCGCCAGGCTGCCCAGGCCGACCGGGCCGCCATTGAACTTCTCGATGATCGTCAGTACCAGCCGGCGATCGCTCTCGTCGAACCCGTACTGATCCACGTCGAGCAGCGCCATCGCCGCGCGCGCCACCTCGACGGTGATGCGGCCGTCGGCGCGCACCTGCGCGTAGTCGCGCACCCGCCGCAGCAGCCGGTTGACAATGCGCGGCGTGCCGCGCGATCGGCCGGCAATCTCGCTGGCCGCCGCCTCGTCCATCGGCACGTCGAGAATGCGCGCCGAGCGGCGGACGATTTCCTCGATATCGCGGGCGTCGTAGAAGTCCAGCCGATGGACGATGCCGAAGCGGGCGCGCAGCGGCGAGGTCAGCAGCCCGGCCCGGGTGGTGGCGCCGATCAGCGTGAACGGCTCGACCGGCACCTTCACCGAGCGCGCGCCCGGGCCCTGGCCAATCACGATGTCGAGTTCGAAGTCCTCCATCGCCGGATAGAGGATCTCCTCGATCGCCGGCGACATGCGGTGGATCTCGTCGATGAACAGCACTTCGCGCGGCTGCAGGTTCGACAGGATGCCGGCCAGGTCGCCCGGCTTCTCGATCACCGGCCCGGACGTCGTCCTGATCGGCACGCCCAGCTCGTTGGCGATCACGTACGCCAGCGTCGTCTTGCCGAGGCCGGGCGGGCCGTAGAGCAGTGCGTGATCGAGGTGCTCGCCACGCTGCCGGGCGGCGGTAATCGACACGTGCAACTGCTCGCGCACGCGGTCCTGGCCGATGTACTCGTCCAGCCGGCGCGGGCGGAGCCCCGCCTCTTCCTGCGCGTCTTCAGCAACCCGCGAGGGCGTTGTGAGGCGCGAATCAGGCACGGGACAGATCCTTCAGCGCGGCCCGCAGCACGTCCTCGAACCGCTGTTCGCCGGCGCTGTTCACCAGCTTGTCGAGTGACTTGTCGATAACCTGCCGATGGTAGCCGAGATTGATCAGCGCCGACACCAGGTCGTCGCGCATTGTTTCGCCCGGCGAGGGCGCCGCGCCGGTGGCGGCCATCGCCTTCGGCATGCGGTCGCGCAACTCGACGCACATCCGCTCGGCCGTCTTCTTGCCGACACCGGGAATCGCCGTCAGGCGCGCCAGGTCGTTGCGCTGGATGGCGCCGGCCAGGTCGCGCGTCTCGATCCCCGACAGCACCGACAGCGCCAGCTTGGGGCCAATGCCGCTCACGGCAATCAGGCGCTCGAACATCATCAGCTCGAGACCGGTGGCAAAGCCGTAGAGGGATAACTGGTCCTCGCGGACATGCGTGTGAATGCGGAGGGCGATCTCGGTGCCCGGTTCGCCGGCGGTATAGAACGTCGATAACGGCACTTGCACGTCGTAGCCAACGCCGGCGACGTCAACGATCAGGCGGTTGGGATGCTTCTCGAAGACCATGCCGCGGAGGTGCGCAATCATTGCGCGACCGGCTTGTAGTGGCGCCAGCTGGTCTCCGCCCTGCTGCCGCGGGCCGGCCTGCCCTTGGCCGTGCCCTTGCCGGCGTGCAGGTGGCAAATCGCCACCGCGAGCGCATCGGCCGCGTCGTGGGGCGTCGGCACTGCATCAAGACCGAGCAACAGCTTCACCATTTGCCCGACCTGGGCCTTCTCCGCGCGACCGTAGCCGACGACCGATCGCTTGATCTCCGCCGGCGTGTACTCGATCACCGTGACGCCGGCCTCGGTGGCGGCCAGCATGGCCACGCCGCGCGCGTGGCCCAGCTTCAGGGCGCTGCGCGCATTCACCGCGTGAAAAATACTTTCGATGACGACGCAGTCGGGACGCTGCGCGGTGATGAGGGCGGAAAGCTCCCGGTAAATGGTCGAAAGCTGTTCGGGAAAGGAGGCGGCGACCCCGGCGCGGACCGCGCCGCACAACACCATCTGGTGGCGCCGGCCATCGCTGTCCACGCAACCGTAGCCCGTGCACTGCGAACCGGGGTCGATGCCAAACACTCTCACGCCAGCGAGGCCTCGATCTCCTTCTCCTCGATGTCGAAGTTCGACCACACCTGCTTGACGTCTTCGTGATCGTCGAGCGCGTCCATCAGCCGGATCATCTGGTTGGCCGGCCCGCCGGTCAGTTTCACGTAGTTGGCCGGCAGCATCGCCACCTGCGCGCTCGCCGGTTCGACGCCCGATCCCTTGATCGCGTCACGCACCGCTTCGAACGTCGCCGGCTCGCTCAGGACTTCCCAGCTCTCGCCGTCGTCCTGCACATCGTCGGCGCCGGCCTCGAGGGCAATGTTCAACAGCTTCTCTTCGTCGGCCTTGGCCTTCTCGACCACGATCAGGCCCTTCTTGGAGAACATCCAGGCCACCGAGTTGGTGGCGCCGAGGTTGCCGGCGTGCTTCTCGAGCATGTGGCGCAGCTCGCCGACGGTGCGGTTCTTGTTGTCGGTCAGCGTCTCGATGATCAGCGCCGAGCCGCCGGGGCCGTACGCCTCGTAGGTGATCTCTTCGTAGACAATGCCCGGCAGCTCGCCGGTGCCGCGCTGGATCGCCTTCTTGATGTTGTCGGCGGGCATGTTTACTTCCTTGGCCGCCGCGATGATCGTCCGCAGCCGCGGATTCATCCCCGGGTCGCCGCCGCCGTTGCGGGCAGCCACGGTGAGTTCCTTGATCAGGCGGGTGAAGATCTTGCCGCGCTTGGCGTCGGCCGCGCCCTTCTTGTGCTTAATCGTGTGCCACTTGGAATGGCCGGACATGCGGTGACTCCTGAATGCCTATGCCCGTGGAGGCAACCCTTTAGGATTGCCTTCGGCACCGGCGGAAACGGTTATTTTACCCCCGCCGGGCCAGGATGATCCAGACTTCGGCGCGAAGATCCCAAGGGCCGCCCTGGTAGTCACCGAGCAGCGCCGAGACCTCCAGACCGGCTTTTTCGAGCCGGCGCACCATCTGGGGCACCGTCAGAGTGCGAAAAGCGAGGCCAAACTTCTGTCGCACGGCGCTCTTGCCCCGGCCCTCGACGAACTCCTGCTCGAACCGCGTGATCTGGCGGGCCCGGTCCTGGATGACCGATTCCACCAGGGTGATGGGCTTGCCGTTCGGCCCCCGCTTGCCGCGCATGCTGATGCGCTTCGAGTACTCGTCCCAGGCCGGCAAGTCGGCCACCAGCTCCAGCCCGAACGTCCCCTTCTTCGTGAGGACGCGCGACACCGCCGCCAGCGTCTTCGTCAGATCGCGCTCGGCCAGCAGCGACTGAAGGATGCCGTACGGGGCCATGACCAGCGGGAACGACTTGTCGGGAAACGGCAAGTAGCGAATGTCCCCGCGGACCAGCTGCACCCGCGACGCCAGCCGGGCGCGCTTCACCCGCTTGCGGGCGCGGTCCAGCATGGGTGCGGAGCGATCGATGCCCACCACGGTGGCACCCGCGCGGGCCACGGGCAGCGCCACCCGTCCGGTGCCGCAACCCAGCTCGAGGATCCGCGAGCCGCCGCCTGCTCGTCCCGGGGTAGCTCGCTTGGCGAAGGCCGACCAGAAGGCAATGTCGCGCCGCCCGACGGTCTGGGCGTTCTCCCAGTCGTAATACGCCGCATACTCGTCCCAGCCGTGCCAACCTTCCATGCTGATAGCTAAGAGTTTACAGTTAACGTCATGCCGAGCTTCTTTCAGATTCGCAAGAAAGTGCATTGGTCCGACACCGACGCGGCCGGCGTGGTGTGGTTCCCGAACTTCCTCGGCTGGTTCGAGGACGCGGAAGAGGAGCTGTTCGCGTCGCTGGGCCGGTCGCGGCAGTCGCTGCTCGACTCCCACCAGTTCGGCATGCCGCGGGTCGAGGTCCATTCGAAGTTCCGCGCGCCGGCGCGCGCCGGCCAGATCGTCCGCGTCGGCATCAGCACCACCGTCGAGAATCCGCGGCGCCTGCACCACGCCTTCGAGATTCGCGACGATGCGACCGCGCAGTTGCTGGCCGAGGGGTTCGTTCGCGTGGCGTGCGTGGATTCGTCCACCTGGTCGGCACGCGACCTGCCCGACGACGTGCTGAGGCTGGTCTCGGGCCTG
>ERZ1292640.3140-Hain-H43-02um-R1-3140-length-12986-cov-5_pt1 | contig 12986 bp, 15 predicted proteins | sample MGYA00564404_ERZ1292640 | MGnify/ENA primary metagenome ERZ1292640 (study PRJEB36523, sample SAMEA6512636) | groundwater metagenome | collected 2019-01-08 | study: AquaDiva: Metagenomics assemblies of 32 groundwater samples
GGTGGTATTATCGTATAAGTGATACCGGAGATAATTAAAGCCGACGGAACCGTAGAGCCATTTGATGGCTCTAAACTTGAGATGTCACTCATGCGCTCAGGCGCCTCAGAACGCACTGCGGAGCGCATTCGTTTCACCATTCAGTCCTCCATGGGCGCTTCTGCTCAGTCAAATGATATTTACCGAAGAGCATTTCAAATGCTTCGTCATGACAGTCGCCCGTCAGCTGCCAGGTACAGTCTCCGTCGCGCGCTATTCGAGTTTGGTCCTTCTGGGCACCCGTTTGAAGATTATGTGGCGGAGCTGTTCCGTGCGGAGGGTTGGAAAGTGGAGGATCGTAAAATGATTCCTGGCAAATGTGTCATGCATGAGGTTGATATTTACGCATCACGAGGAAATGAGAGTCTCGCCGCTGAGCTTAAGTACCACAACGACCCAGGATACAAGACCGATGTAAAGGTGTCTCTCTATGTGAAGGCTCGTTTCGATGACATCTGGCAGTGCGAACCAGTTGCGGGAAAGACCTGCCCTATTGAACGCGGTTTTCTTATTACCAATACAAAATTTACTCGAGATGCTATTCAATACGCGACCTGTTCGGGTCTCGGACTCCTTGGGTGGACGTACCCACACGAGGGCAACCTCTATGACCGTATCGTGGCCGCAGGTCTTTACCCAGTGACCGCACTCACTCTGCTGAAGAAAGCAGAGAAGCGACTCCTTATAGACCAAGGCATAGTTACGTGTGCGCAGGTGCGAGCTCACAGGGACGCGTTGCGTGACTTGGGCATTACTCCAGAGCGACTGGGCGCTATTTTAGCCGAAGCTGGAACACTTTGCGCGCCTGCTAGTAAGGACTAAGTATGAGTGATTTTAAGAAATACAATCCAAACAGAAGTGTCGATTGGAATTATGGTGGAGCCAAGTGGCGTCTGTCGCGCTCCAAGATTGAGTTATTTGTTGAGTGTCCTCGCTGCTTCTATCTTGATAACAAGCTCGGCACGGCACGTCCTCGTGGTCCGGAGTTCAATCTAAACAAGGCAGTGGACGCACTGTTTAAAAAAGAGTTTGACGTACACCGCAAGGACGCTTCAACGCACCCACTCATGAAGACGTACGGCATTGATGCGGTGCCATTTGCACACGCAAAGATGGATACCTGGAGGGAGAACTTTGAAGGTATCGAGTTCAAGCATAAGGAAACGGGCTTCACCATTTCAGGTGCTGTAGACGATATTTGGGTAAATAAGGAGGGCGAGCTCACGGTGGTGGATTACAAGTCCACCTCAAAGCCTGGCAGCATCACCAAACTCGGGGACTCTTCCTGGGACGCTCAGTATCAGCGACAGATGGGCGTGTATCAGTGGCTCCTGCGAAATAATGGATTTACGGTAGCTACGCTCGGGTACCTTGTGTACGCAAACGCGTCCGCAGACAAAGAAGCGTTTGATGCGAAGCTTGAGTTCGAAGTCACTATTGTGCCGTGTGAAGGAGAGTCGGAATGGATAGACGACATCCTTCCGCGCATCAAAGAAATTTTGGATAGTCAGGAAATTCCGGCCCCTGGTTCTAAGTGTGACTTCTGTCCGTACCGTGAAGCGGCAGGGAAAAAGCTTCTCGCACTGCACAGAGCTAATAAGAAATAAGCTATGAAGACTACGAATTTTGCAGAACGGGTACGGGACGCCGTTCGCCAGATTCCAAAGGGAGAGACCCGCACCTATGGGCAGGTGGCGGCTGCAATTGGCCACCTAGGCGCAGCGCGTGCAGTAGGCACTATCATGCGAGACAACTACGACCCTACGGTACCCTGTCATCGCGTTATTCGTTCTGACGGAAAGATTGGTGAATACAATCGTGGCGGACCCGAGAAGAAGCTCGCGCTCCTGCGTGCGGAAGGTGTGGATCTGTAATTACAAACATAGCGATACATCGCTATGTTTGAGTAATTTCCTTTGGAATCATCTATCAGATTAGGATCTACCATGCCTAATTATGCTGCAAGAGGTCAATTCAATGTTGGGCCTCGTAGGTCCAACATTGATCATTGATGAACTGACCGAGCTACAAGTAGGCATAAAGCACTATCATATATGATAGTGCTTTATGCCTACTAACTAGTGAGGAATGTATGGTCTATACTTTGGAAATATGGACGTGCAAATGGAGAAATCGTGGAAGGACATACTCAAGAATGAATTTGAAAAGCCGTACTTTAAAGAGCTTGCTGCTTTTGTAAAAGAAGAATATTTGAGCGAGACAGTATACCCGCATCCAAAGAACATTTTTAGTGCGTTCAACCTCACTCCGTTTAATGAGGTGAAAGTGGTTATTCTCGGTCAAGATCCGTACCATGGAACGCACCAGGCGCATGGTCTTTCATTTTCCGTAACAGAGGGAGTGCGAAACCCACCGTCTCTTCAGAATATTTTTAAAGAGATAGAGAGTGATATTGGAGAAAAGCCAAACGTAGAGAGTGGCGAACTGTCTCGCTGGGCCAAGCAAGGAGTGCTTTTACTAAACGCCACGCTCACCGTGCGCGCAAGCACACCAGGCTCGCATCAAGGAAAGGGGTGGGAGCAATTTACCGACGCAGTTATCAGGGAGTTGTCAGACAAGCGCGAGCATCTGGTATTCATATTGTGGGGCAACTACGCAAAAGCTAAAGGTGCACATATAGACCGCTCTAAACATTTAGTTATCGAATCGCCTCATCCTTCACCATTTTCAGCCCATAATGGCTTCTTTGGCAGTAAGCCGTTTAGTAAAGCAAACATGTATCTTGAAGAGTACGGGCAGCTACCAATTTCTTGGAACTAGGTTCGATTCCTAGTCTGCCGAAATTGACTTTTAATCTAAATTGTGGCTATATAGAATTTGGCAATAGAGGAGAACTGCCTTGGAACTTCCTGCTCCGATTCAGCTAGAACTGTGTGTTGAGCTCCAAGGACAGCTCGACAATATCACTCCCGATAAGTACATTACGCCTAGCTTCAGGGTGATATCTGGTGTCAAAATATTAGGCATGGCAACTGAACCCATGAAACAGATGTTTACTTTCTGGAGGATGCAAGAAGACCGTCTAGAAAGTCTCATTCTGGAGCTTAAGGCGGCTCGCACGAATACAGATGAAGTTGAGCTAAAAATAATTACCGTTCTTTTCGGTACGACCGAACTTTTGTCCCGCGGTGTCGCCACAGCCCTCGGATACGAAATCGGTCGACACTTCGACGCGTTTGGTCAGCGTTTCGGTATTGATGCCGACTGGAAGGTCTATGTGGAAGACGTGGCTCCGTTAAGCTATGTGAAATAAGTCGTCAGACTTCTATGCCGCCCCTTCATCGAAGATTGGGGCGGTTTTACATAAACATGGTTCCAACATCGCCTGCCTGCGCAGGCAGGTCCCGGACTGCCAGCCTGTATATTTGATACACTGTAACTATGATTTTGGCTTGGGATTTTTATGAAATTCGCTCGAAGAATGTGGCGCTCCACGGCATCAAGTTGAGAGGTCGAATTCGCAAATTTACCATCGAGAAAGGAATCACTTGTCTAATGGAGAATGCATCTGATGAAGATAACGTAGTGCGCTTTGCCCTCCTCGCTGATACCGATCCGGAGATGATATATGAATTTATTTCAGAATTAGTGCCTGAGGCAGAAGTAGTTGTTTCTTTAAAAAATATTCCCAATCCAGTGCTCTCCAAGTTGAAGGTTAATGATTCCTCGCGCTACGTGGTGGTCTAATCAGTACTGAGAGATATGAAGTATATATCTAGAGACCAGGCAACGAGGGCAATATCAGACATCCGATGTCTGATATTGCTATCAATACACGGAACCTAAGTACTATAATTTGAAACCTTAGCTAAAAAAAAGTAGGGGCGCTGAGTAAACTCAGCGCCCCTCGCAAGCCCTAAGGCCTGCCTTCATCCCAACCGAAAGGGAATTTCATGTTCAGTCTCCTTTGAAACATTACTAGTATATCAGGGTGAACTTCAAATTAATTGCAGTGACCACCACACCATCTCGCGGTCGTGTGGACTTCATCGTTATATACTTTACTTATGCAAAACTTTGAGAAGCAGGCACTTAAAGTGCTCGACCATGACGAAGAAATTACTACCTGTGAGACTGCGTCATATAAGCTCTTCCATGAAATGCCGGAAGCAGATAAACAGGACTTTCTCATAAAGGCACATCAGCGTTTTACTAAGGAGCAGTTGGCTGTCATGTACAATCTCACGGAAGAGGAAGTTGAAACCTATTTGAAGGAAAAAACATCTCATTCAGATAAACAACAGGAGCAAGAACATGCAGGAGAAGGGCAAGAAGTTAATGAGCTTCCTGCGCCCGTCACCAGCGAATATGTGCATGCGGTTGCGACAGAACTAGTTTATCCTCTCGGCATCACCTCGAACCTGGGACTTTCCAAAGACGTGTTGTCTTTAATACGGAGCGTGTGCTCAATGGCAGACTACTACCACAAACCGTACGCACAAATCGCCTTCGCTAACGGTACGGGAATTTTTACCTACAAGAAGCAGAAAGGTGAATATATTCCATCTCTGGTCATCCATCCGGATGTTGTTGATGATTTGGTGCATTAAGTATGAAGACGCTTAAATTCGCTCCAGACCTGGTGGGGAAAATACACGCGGGAACGAAGACTACTACCTGGAGGTTGTTTGACGATAAAGATTTGCAGCAAGGGGACAAGTTGCTGTTTCTAAATAAGGAAACACTCGAGGAGTTCGGTACAGCGACAGTAACTTCGCTCTATACCAAGACGCTAGGCACACTTGCTGACGCGGATTGGGAAGGGCACGAACGCTTTAAATCCGATGAGGAAATGTATGCCACATATCGCTCCTATTACGGCGACCAAGTATCTGAAAATTCAGAGGTGAAGATTCTTTCGTTTGATTTCAAGCCGGGGCACTAATTTCTAACCTCTACCACACCATCTCGCGGTCGTGGGGAGCGCGGTAGAGGACGTCGGCCTTAGTGACGTTGAACGCTCTATAAAACTCATCGAAGTTTGATACTGGTCCGTTGATACGGTAGATGCCTGGTGAGTGTGGGTCAGTGAGTGCGTGCATCTTCTCAAATTCAGGACGCACGTTTTCCTGCTCAAACACTGCAAAGGCAATGAAGAATCGTTGCTCTGGAGTGAGTCCATCAATGTCCATGCGCTCAGTGCGCGAAAGCGCGAGCTGATACGCGTCGTACGCAATAGAGAGGCCCCCTAGGTCTGCAATATTCTCTCCAAGAGTGAGCTTGCCGTTTACATGCACACCATCTGCCACAGTGTACGTATCGAACTGCTTCTCTACTTTTCGAGCCTTTGCCTCAAAACGCTTTCGGTCTTCGGGCGTCCACCAGCTCTTGAGATTTCCCTTATGGTCCATCTTTGAGCCCTGGTCGTCGAAACCGTGCGTAATCTCGTGACCAATAACCGCCCCAATACAGCCATAGTTTACTGCGTCGTCGGCAGTGAGGCTAAAGAATGGGGGCTGCAAAATAGCTGCAGGGAAGGCGATGTCATTAAGTGATGGCGAGAAATATGCGTTCACGGTTTGTGGGTACATAAACCATTCACCTCTATCAATAGGTCCGCGCAATTTCTTCATGGTGCGCACGTGTTCAAACTCGTTGGTGCGGATGATATTACCTACGTAGTCGGTGGCAGAAATTTCGAGTCCGGTGAAATTCTTCCACTTATCCGGGTAGCCAATTTTCCGGTTGAGTGCACGAAGCTTCACGAGTGCCTTCTTCTTGGTTGCAGGAGTCATCCAATCAAGAGACTTGAGACGGGCTTCGTATGCTGTGAACAAGTCATCCACCAAAATATTCATGCGAGTTTTAGCTTCCGCAGTGAAATGCTTCTTTACATAGATGCGACCAAGGAGCTCTCCCACGTGACCATTTACCACTCCCAGCACACGGCGCCACAAAGGCTTCATTACTTTAGTACCCGACAACACGGTGCCGTAAAAGGTGAAGCTGTGCTTTACCAGTTTGTCTGAGAGTACTCCTGAGAAATCGTTTACCGTATGGAAGTCGAGGTATGTCTTCCAATCCTCAAGTGGTACTTGCGGAAGCATATCGTTTACCGCCTTCAAGAAGTCGGGCTGCATGACCACCACCTCCTTTACTTCTTTTGCAGAAGAAAGTTTCAAGTAGCGCTCCCAATCAATATTCTTGGTCTCTCGCGCAAGTGCCGCAATGGTCTTCTTATGATACGTCTTCTCGGTATCGCGTGAGTCTTCTTTCTTCATCATGACGCGAGCAAGCATAGTCTCTACTCGAAGAATGGTCTCCGTGTTCTCCTTCGCTTGTTTAGAAACGCAACCCATAATGCGGAAAAGTCCTTCTACATGCGTGCGATACGCAGTACGCACTCGCACTGACTCTTCGTCGTCGTTCAAGTAGTAATCTCGGTCGGGCATACCAATACCGTCTTGGTAAAAGTGGAGCAGGTATTGCTCGCTATTCTTCGCATCCTGGTCAATACCCGCACCCCATAGCACTCCCACACCGATGCGATGCAGAGCAGTGACTACGGTGAGTAGATCCTTTACCGAAGAGATTTTTTCAAGCTTCGTGCGCAATTCCTTTAGCGGTAGAAGTCCCAATTCATTCCTGCGCTTCATATCCATACCCGAACGATAAAAATCGCGAATGATTTTTTCAGGCGACCCGGCTGACAGGTTTCGAGTAGCATCTAGCTCATGCAAAATTGCCTGTAGCTTCTTCTCGCTGTCATATCGCAGAATATTGAAGCTGCCCCAGCGAGACTCAGTGGCGGGAATAGGATTCTTATCCATCCAGCGCTTATTTACATAATGGAAAAAATCGTCCTGCGGGCGAATAGTTGATTCAAGTTCTCGCACGTCAAAGCCCCAGTTTTTAGCCTTCATATATATTGAGTATAATGGTATTTTTACCAACATGACAGTCTCACAAGTACGAGCTCGCTACCTAGCCTTCTTCGAGAAGCGCGGACACACTATTATTCCCTCGGCCCCTATCGTGCCAGGGAATGATCCGACCACACTATTCACCAGTAGTGGCATGCAGCCACTCATTCCGTACCTTCTAGGTGAAGAGCACCCGGAGGGTACCCGTCTCGTGAACTCCCAGATGAGCTTCCGTGCAGGAGATATTGAGGAGGTAGGGGACAATCGCCACACAACCTTCTTTGAAATGCTTGGAAACTGGTCTCTTGGGGACTACTTCAAGCAGGAGCAGCTCCCGTGGGTGTTTGAATTCTTGACCAACAAGGAAGAAGGACTAGGTCTTAATCCTGAGAAAGTATTTGTGACGGTATTTGCAGGAGACGAATCTGTTGGCATGACCGAGGACACCGAAGCGGTTGATATATGGAAGAAACTGTTTAGTGAAAAGGGAATCGACGCAGAATTTTCAAACATTGGTTCTGAAGAAGACGGATACATCAAGGGAATGAATCCAAACGAGCGCATCTTTGCGTATGACTCCAAGAAGAACTGGTGGAGTCGTGCGGGTGTGCCTTCTAAGATGCCTGCAGGCGAGCCTGGGGGTCCAGATTCCGAGCTCTTTTATGACTTTGGTCTTCCGCACGACACCAAGTGGGGGCCTCTTTGCCATCCAAACTGTGACTGTGGCCGTTTCGTAGAGATAGGGAACTCAGTATTTATGCAGCTTCTCAAGCAGGAGGATGGTAGTTTTGCCAATCTCCCTAAGCAGAACGTGGACTTTGGTGGAGGTCTTGAGCGTCTTGGTATTGCTTCTATAGATACGCCGGACGTATTCATGCTCGACGTGTTTGACGCAGCGCGCACAGTGCTTGAGGAGCGTTCCGGCAAGCTCTATCCTACAAGGTCGAACCTTGTAGAGAATGAGGGCGTAGATACTGTGTCCCATGTGAGGTCGTTTCGCATCATTTTGGACCACATGCGCGCAGCTTCGTTCATGCTCGCGGAAGGTGTAACCCCCTCTAATACGGAAGCTGGATACGTACTTCGTCGTCTCATTCGTCGCGCTATCCGCGAAGCAGACCGTTTGGGTGTGAAGGATGCCATTCTTCCAGAGGTATCAGAAGGGTATGCAGAGGCGTACGCCAGTCACTATCCGCACGTGAAGACTGCAGCAGAAAAGATTCGCGAGGAACTTTCGAAAGAAGAGGAGAAATTCCGTAAGACTCTTGAACAAGGACTTAAGGAGTTTGAAAAGCTTGTGGCTAAGCGTGAAGTGAGTGCAGAGGATGCGTTCGTACTCTTCACCACCTACGGATTCCCAATCGAACTCACACAAGAGTTGGCACAAGAGCGTGGAATGGCTATCGACATGGAAGCGGTGGAAGCAAAGATGAAAGAGCACCAGGAAACTTCGCGTGCGGGAGGTGCTCAGCGCTTCGCTGGAGGTCTTGCAGACCATGCAGAAGCGACCGTGCGCTACCACACTACTCACCACATACTTCTCAAGGCACTCCAAATAGTACTTGGTCCTGAGGTGAAGCAGCGTGGTTCAAACATCACGAGCGAGCGTTTGCGCATTGACTTTGCAAGTCCAGGCAAGATGACCGATGAGAAAAAGGCTGAGGTAGAGCGCATTGTAAACGAAACAGTGGCGCAGAACCTACCCGTAACTCGCACCGTTATGCCACGCGAAGAGGCTGAGAAGCTCGGAGCCGAAATGGAGTTTGGCGTTAAGTACCCGGATATGGTCACCGTGTACTCAGTAGGCCCAATCAACGCTACAGAAGCTGCTCCGGATATCGAGCATGCATTCTCGCTTGAGTTTTGTGGTGGTCCCCATGTTTCAAACACAAGCGAAATAGCTGCAGGTGGCACGTTTAAAATTCAGAAGGAAGAAGCAGTAGCCAGCGGTATTCGCCGCATAAAGGCAGTTTTGGTGTAGGAGAGTTCCATCTATAATCTCCGAGTTATAAAGTACACAAAAGTTAGAGCCGACTGATTAGGTCGGCTCTATGCTTTCGCTACTTACTCTTCATGACTTTAGGAACCATGTCGGCAAGTTCTTCAGGGGTCATGCCACAGGCCTGCGCGAGACTCAGAGTATTCACAAGCATCTTTGCACACGCAATGCAAAGGGCCTCATTGTTCATATCGCCGCCGTGGTCTTGCCGTTCGGCTTCCGTGGCTAGGGCGCCCGTGGACTTGTTCATGTGGAGCACGCTGTGCTTCACAATGAAGCCTCCTCGGTCTTCTGGTGTCATCTCGTCGAAGCCGGGATAGGTTGCACTGTTGTACTTGTAGCGTTCCCCGATAAATATCATCAGGGAAGCAAGATCTGGGTTGGGGGTGGTCATTAGCCTCTCCTTTGCTCTATCTGGAGCCTAACATAGAGATATGGTGGTTCAAACATCGTTCCAGACTGCCAGCGGTTCTGATTGGTGTATAGTTTTGGTTATGATGCAGCCAGAAATAATCAGAAATGCAGAAAAGTTCGTGCAGAAAGCTCTTGCTGGTGAGGGTACTGGTCACGATTGGTGGCATATCGAGCGTGTGCGAAATAATGGAAAGTTAATCTGTAAAACCGAAAAAGCGAATTCTTTTATCGTAGATCTGACGATTCTTCTCCATGACGTAGGTGATCGTAAAGTAATTGACGCCGAGGAGGATGACTACTCGATAGCGAGGAACTTCCTTGAAAGTCAGAAAGTACCAGTAGAGACGGTTGAGCAGATTATGTTCGTTATCGAGAACATGTCCTTCAGTAAATCGTTAAACTCAAAGAAGAATTCCGTACCCATAGAGTTTTATGTAGTTCAGGACGCTGACAGACTTGATGCTTTGGGAGCTATCGGCATTGCACGCGTCTTTGCGTATGGCGGGAAGGTTTCTCGTCCACTTTATGATCCAACATCGAAAGCGCAGGAATTCACCTCCTCAAAAAGCTATCGGAGCGCGAAGAGCTCCTCGTTACACCATTTCGAGGAAAAGCTCTTTCTTCTAAAGGATCTTATGAATACGAAGACTGCTAAACAGATCGCTCAGGAAAGGCATGCCTATATGAAGGACTATGTTAAGCAGTTTTTGCTTGAGTGGAAAGGTAAGAGATAGATTCCAACATCGCCTGCCTGCGCGGGCAGGTTCCAGACTGCCATATATTAAAGAAGACCGCTCACAGAAGCGTTCTTCCGTAAGCGGTACATGATTGCAAACGTTCAGTCCTCGGTCGTCTCCACAATAGAAATGTAGAGTACTCTAGAGATGGAAATCAGGACAAACACAAGGAGAGCGATGTCGACGAGCCGGGCACCACTTTGCGCCTGATTCAGGCGAGGCAGAAACACATGCCCCAATATGATCAAGGAGAGCAGAAGGGAGAAAGTTGCCGCCGTGGAACGAATAGAAAAGAGCTTTTTCATGGACGTATCCTTGAGTATAAGAAGGTGCGTATGCACCAGATTACCTAATCTTAGTATACATCTAATCACATGTATGTCAAGACTAATAATGTCAAACTGAAGTTCTAGCATCGTCCCAGACGGCCAGCACTCTAATTATGATAATCTGCGAATATGAGCGAGAAACTTAAGAATGACAAATTCCGTAGAACGCGTGGGGGATACTCGCGTCTGCTTGCTATTTCATGTGGGAAATGTGGTTCACAGATATGCCGATACCAGAAGGACGGCCCAGGAGCACTAAGAAGGATGTATATAGATAGAATTCTTGAATCAAAGGTCCCTCTTAGTAGAAAGGATCTATCTTGTACCGAAGATCATTTGCTTGGCGTTAAAATTATGTACGAAAAGGAAAATCGCCCCGCTTTTAGGTTATTTGTTGACTCAGTTAAAAAGACCATCGTTAAGGCGTAAAAGGTTTCCAATATCGCCTGCCCGCGCAGACATACTCAACACTCCAAATAATTACCGGTGCGCGAATACAGGCACAGAGGGACGTTGTATACTTATAGGTATCTATGGGTCTTTTTAGTAAGAAATCACAATCAGTCGTACTTATTGACGCAGGCTCGGCATCTGTTGGCGGGGCTTATCTGCGCGTGGTGGAAGGACAGACTCCGCTTTTATGCTACACCGCCCGTGTACCCGTGGAGCTTAGAGGTGAGGAATCTATCACCGAAGCAATGATTCGCTCTTTAAACGAGCTTTGCTCGCTCCTTATTCGGGAAGGTGCAGCCGCTCTTCATAGGGAAGCCGGGAACGCGCACATCGATCTCATCTTGGCTTCGGTGTCTGCTCCGTGGCAGGACACTACTGTACGCATCGTCTCTCTAGAAGAGAAGCATCCATTTGTATTTACCCGACAGCTCATGGAAAAGGCGGTTTGTACCACCGCTCCCACGTCAGACCGAATGATTTCTGATACGTCAGTGATTTCTACCACCCTAAACGGCTACGAAACTGCTCACCCGTGGGGCAAACGAGCCCTCCGAGCCGACCTCACCGTGCTCACGTCCACCATTGATAAATTCGCTGCAAAAGAAATTACCAAATCTATTCGCAAAGCATTCCACTCGCACCATCTTGAACTCACCGCCTTTGCACCGGTGGCATACGCGGTTGTGTCCGACATGTATCCGCTGCAGAAGGACTTTGTCGTGCTTGATGTTTCAGGCACCGCTACCGATGCCATCATTGTAAAAAAAGGAGTAATCGCCGGTGTGCGCACGCTCCCTCAGGGAGTGCATGACCTTCTCCAAGCCTGCAGAGGGGCTGCGAGAAATATGCCCGGTAATGGCGCTATCGATTCCACGCGAAATGCCGCCTTCGCTCCTCGTGTGGAAGAAGCAGAGACCGTTTGGCTCGCGGGGCTTAAAAAAATGCTTGCCGACTTTGCATCCGAGCACCCGCTTCCTCGTGCAGTGTTTCTGCTTGCAGATGAACATGCGCGAGATTTCCTCAAGCGTCTGATAGACGAGAGTACTATTCGAACCTTGTGGCTGTCTGAGGATCCGCTTTCAGTCATTCCGCTCTCCCCAGAGCATACTGCCTCTTTGGTGAAGGCTCGGGGCATGGCAGATGGGGATGTGTTTCTATCCATGCTCGCTCTTTTCTATAGTGATCGTCTCACTAAGCGATAAAATCTCTATCCACCTACCGGGTAGCTCCTTGGCTCCCGACTGGTATACTTAGTCCCATACCCGTAAGTAGGGAGCCTGTAATTCTATGGAGAGAAATTTGAACGATATCATTCCGCCTTCTAGGCGTCGCGCACTGCTGGGCGAGGAAGCTGACAGTTATGCCGCAAAGCCTATTCCTCCAAAGGACTACGGACGCGCCCCATCTCCAAAAAGACAGCGTTCCCAGAGTGGTTTCCCTATGGGAACAGCAGTTATTGCGCTTATCGTAGTACTTCTTTCTGCTGGAGCTCTCTACTACTTCTCCAAGGCGAGGGTCACTATTTACCCTGTAGAAAGAAAAGTGACCATGAACGGTGACTTACTCGCCACCGCAGGGGGAGGAACCCTCCCATTCGCCGTCATTTCTGTAGAAAAGGTGGCCAGTAAGGACGTGAAGTCCGAAGGCACCGAAAACGTGCAACAGGCAGCTCAAGGCTCAATCACCATCAGCAACACCCAAGCAGTAGCCCAACAGCTCATAAAGAACACCCGTTTTGAGTCCAGTGATGGTCACATATTCCGCATTCATGACTCCATCACCGTCCCTGCAGGTAAGGAGGGTGCACCAGGTACCTTGGTAGTGACCGTGTACGCAGACGCCACGGGGGATGGGTACAACACCCCAGCCACGTCGTTCAAGCTCCCTGGACTAAAGGGGAGCAAGGCCTACGACCAGGTCACAGCAAAATCATCCGAGGCTATGACCGGAGGATTTGCAGGTCCACGCCCTTCAGTGCCTCAGGCTACGAAGGATAAAGAATACGAAGCTTTGAAGACTGAGCTCACCACTCAGGCAAATGCCGCTATTCTCGAGAAGATTCCTGAGGGATACGTACTTCTCCCGGGAGGCACTTTCATAAGCTACGTGGCGCTGCCAGACGCTCCGGCGG
>ERZ1292640.3142-Hain-H43-02um-R1-3142-length-12985-cov-5_pt1 | contig 12985 bp, 13 predicted proteins | sample MGYA00564404_ERZ1292640 | MGnify/ENA primary metagenome ERZ1292640 (study PRJEB36523, sample SAMEA6512636) | groundwater metagenome | collected 2019-01-08 | study: AquaDiva: Metagenomics assemblies of 32 groundwater samples
GAATAACGCGCCGGCTGTCGCTGTTTCTCGACGGCGCCGGCTTCGACGCGGCGCTTCCGCGCCTTGCTCCCTTCGACGGCGCTCAGGGAGCCCCGAGCGTCAGTCGAGGGGCTCAGGGCTAACCCTGAGCGGAGGCGGGAGAATGCTGGCCGAAGTCGAAGCCCGCCCTTCGGCCCTTCGACAAGCTCAGGGCCGTCCCGAGCAGGGTCGAGGGGCGGCAGGCTCAGGGCGTGGTGAGCCACGCCGAACCACGGAGGGCGGACTATGCCCGCATTCATGAATAGTCCGGGCTAGCGCTCGGGGTCGCCCCCGAGGGGGATGGCAAAGCGATCGGCCATGCGATAGAGTGTGCGCCGATCGATGCCCAGGACCTCCGCGGCGCGCGTGCGATTGCCTTTCACGCTGTCGAGCACGTGCATCAGGTACCGGCGCTCGACCTCGTCGAGCGACGGCAACCCCTGGAAGAGCGCATCTTCAATCACGGGGGCCCGGCCGCCCAAGTCGGGCGGGAGATCGGGAACATCGATTGTCGTGCCCGGACTGAAGAGCACCAGGCGTTCGATGGTGTTCTCGAGCTCCCGAACGTTGCCCGTCCACGTCTGGTTCAGGAGCCTCTCCAGCGCCGCGGGCGACAGTTGGCGCTCGCGGTTCGCGCGGGAGCAGGCATCGCGCAGGAACGCATCGATGAGCAGGGGGATATCGGCGCGCCGCTCACGCAGCGGCGGCACGCGGATCACGACCACGCTCAGCCGGTAGAAAAGGTCCTGCCGGAACTTGCCGTCCGCGACGGCGCGTTCCAGTTCGACGTTGGTGGCCGCCACCACGCGCACCTCGATTCTCACCGTGCGGTTGGCGCCAATCGGACGCACTTCTGACTCTTCGAGCGTCCGCAGCATCTTCACCTGCAGTGCGGGCGAGGTCTCTCCAATCTCATCGAGGAAGATCGTGCCGCCCTGCGCTTGTTCGAACAGCCCCTTGGCGTCCGACACGGCACCGGTGAACGATCCCCGGGTGTGACCGAACAGCTCGGACTCGAGCAGTGTCTCGGCAATCGCGCCGCAGTTCACGGCGACGAAGGGCCTCGAGGCCCGGTGGCTGTGCGCATGAATGGCTTTGGCGACCAGCTCCTTGCCGGTACCGCTCTCGCCGACGATCAACACCGGCGCCGCGGCATCGGCCGCCATGGCAATCTGCTTGTAGACCTCCAACATGGGAGCGGTGCGGCCGATGAGGCCGCGCGGGACGACGCGCTCGACCGGCTGCGGCTCGCGGTCCGGCGCCGCGGCCTGCGCCAGCGCGCGCTCGACCACGCGCTTCACCTGGGAGATGTTGAACGGCTTGCTGATGTAATCGTACGCCCCGGCGCGGACGGCCTCGACGGCCGTCTCGAGTGTGCCGAACCCGCTGATGAGCACCACCTGGCAACGTGGGTTGGCCTGCCGCGCCGCGCGCAGGACATCGAGGCCCGACTGGGGCGCATTGAGGTTGATGTCCGACACGACCGTGTCGAACGGCTCCCGACCTGCCCGCGCGATCGCCTCGGTCGGGCTCGATTCGAACACGATGCGCCGGCCAGGCGCCGCAAGCAGATCGGCGATGAACTGGCACGTATCGCGATCATCGTCGACGATGAGCAGATCAGGCATGGACGGTGGCTTCCTTCGTCTCGGGAGCAGCGGCAGGGAGGTCAACCAACACGGTGGTTCCGCAACCTGGCGCGCTGGTCAATGTCATGTGCCCGCCATGTTCGACGATGACGGTCCGCGCGATGCTGAGCCCAAGGCCGGTGCCACGCCCCGGTGGCTTGGAGGTGACCCAGGGCTCGAACGCGCGCTCGACAAGTTCGGGGACCATGCCGGTGCCCGTGTCGGCGACCGCCATCGTGACCCGACCGTTGTCGCGGCCCAGACGGATGGTGAGCTGTCCGCCCTGGGGCATGGCATCCAGGGCGTTGCTCACCAGGTTCAGCAGCGCGAGTTCCAGCTGAGCCGCATCGGCATCGATGTCGGGGACCTCCGCAGGTTCGAACACCAGGTCCACGCGGGCACTCCCCATCGCGGGCTGCACGAGCGTGCAGAGCCGGCTGAGGAGCTGGCGCGGGGCAATGCGCTCCCGTACGAGACGTCGCCTGGAGCGGGCGAGCAGGTCCTGGACAATCGCGGTGACCTTTCCGATTTGTTCTTCGGCGACCCGCAGTCGCCTGGTCACCGGGGAGGCCGGCCCCTGTTCTTCCATCAACAACTGGATGTACCCGGAGACCAGGTTGAGCGGCGTGCCGATCTGGTGGGCCACGGCCGACGTGGTTTCTCCGACCGCGGCCAGTTGCTGGGCACGGCCGAGTTCCTCGCGAAGCGCGAACATCTCCTGGTACATCTCCAGGAGTTCGCGGTTGCGCATCCGCAGTTCCTGTGTCGCCTGCCCTACGCGTTGCTGGAGCCCGGTATGCAGGCTCTCCAGGTCGGTCAACATGTGGTTGAGGCCGTCCGCCACGGCGCCGAGTTCGTCATCCCGGATCGCGGGCACACGTGCCGACAGGATGCCGCCGGAGACATCGCGCACGGTGGCGAGGATGGCGCCGATGGGGCGGTGGATAAAGTACCGAACCAGCAATTCGACGAGGACGAACAAGGCTGCGACGGAGATCACGGTGGACCACGCCGCGATGACCCGGCCGCTGTTCCGGAGACGGTAGAGTGCATCGAAGGAGACCGTCACGGCCACCGCTCCGAAGGTCCGCGCGTCGTGTACCAGGGGGACGGCCAGGATCCGAACAGAGCCTGACTGTTCGCCCCAGACGAGGCTCCGGCGTGTGATCGCCCGCTGCCCAATCTCCAGGGCGTCGGTTCGTTCGGACGACGACGTGCTGGCGAACAGGGCCGGCTTGCCGGCCTCGATCGTGATGACCGAGATGGAGCCCAACTCGGGCATGGCGTCGATGAATTCCTGTATGGCCGCGCGCATCTCGTCGGCGTTGTACGGGCCGCTCCGCAATTCCAGATCGTCGGCCACGGCGAGTGCGGTCAACCGCGCCGCGTCGACCAGTTCGGCCTCGAGCGTGCGTTCCACGACCCGTGACTGCACGTAGGTCGTGGCACCGATGACGACGGCAATGGTCAGCGCGGTGAACAGGGCGAGGCGGGTGCGCAGGGACCAGCGCGCGGGGGGCGTCGCCACGCTCGGGCTGGTGTGTCGCGGTCGAGCCTCACTCCCGTCTGTGCCTTCGATCATGCAACCTTTCCGGGTCTGGGGGTATGCCTCATTCTAGCAGCCCCTGGAGACGGCGGCGGCGCCAGGGATGCGCCACTCGTGTGGACCGTGCCTGGCAATTCAACCCAATGCGGTACGTACGGACGAACGCCCCGAGACGAGGAAAGGCGTCTCGGGGCGTTGGGGGGCTGCGTCGGGGAATCTACTTCTTCGCTGCCCGTTTGGCGACGATGATCTTGGTGATCTTGAGATAGATCGCCTCCGGCACGATGTTCTTGGTCTTCAGATCGGTCTTGGCCTTGTAGGGACGACCGTCGATGATCTTCTGCGCATAGGTGTCCCCGATGCCGGGCAGCGCCGACAACTGTTCCTTGGTCGCGCTGTTGATGTCGACGGGTTCGACCGCCTTGGCGGCAGCCGGGGCCGTCTTCGCCGGTTCGACCTTCTTCGCCGTCTGCGCGGTGGCGGCCTGGTGCGAGGCCGGCTTCGTGCTGGCGAACGACGAAGCCGTGAACGCAACGAGGAGAGCCGGGACCACCATCATGGAAACCAACGCTGGACGTGTCATATGATCCAACCTCTTTCTGCTTCTGCCCACTCAAGGAGGCGCTGCGGCTGACTTCACCGCCAAGCAACCCCGTCTGCGCCTCAGGGCATCGGGCAGACACCGGATGAGGTATCAAGAAGCGTGCCTGGCAAGCTGGTGAGCCGGGAGTCGGAATGCGGCCGTATTTCCACAGACGGGCCAGTGGGCGAAAAGGCTGGGCGGTGCAAACTGCCACAGGTGAGGCGAAATGCCCCACCTGTGGCAGCCCGCCGCCTTCAGGACGTTCGCGGTGCACGACCTGGTGCTCGACCGCACGGAACCTACTCCCTGCCGTTGGCTTCGAGCGGTGCCGGAGCGGTCAGATCAGGCCAGACGATCCGCGTGAACTGGCCGCGTTGCCGCAACTCGCGTCCCTTGCCACCACGGCTCGTGACTTCGAACTTGGTCGTACTGATGGTCTGCTCGGCGCCACGGCTGGTCTCGATGGTCAACAAGTCCCGATCTCCCCTACCGACGCGATGAAACCCAGCACGCGGTCTTCTCCTGTTCGTGAGCTGTGGGGTGCTACAGCCTATCCCCGTCGGCGTCGTCTATCATGGTGGCCTCTATGTGGGCCGTCTCCGACCGACCACGCCGGCAGTTGGGGGCTGCCGAGCTGCAAGAGGTTATTGGACGGAGCCGGGCACCGGATGGTTGGGTGGCTGGCCGTCTCAGACGCGCAGACGCCGGGCCGCCAGCGGGAAGCTGATCGCGAACAGCGCCAGGAATCCTGCGGCGAACGGTGCCACATCCACCGCCCCGGCACCAGACCGCCGCTACTCGCGTGTGATCCGCGGCTTCATGAAGGCCATCATGGCCTGCACGCCAAGCACGGGCCCGGGCAGCAACAACAGAAACGCCCATTGCCACCCCAGCCAACCGGCCACCGCCGAGGTCAACCGAATCGAGACCATCGTCAACAGGAAGCCCAGGCAGGTCTGAACCGTCAACGCGGTGCCCACGTAGTCCTCGGCGCTTGTGTCCGACACGATCGCCGAGAACTGTGCCGAGTCGGCCACCACCGAGAAGCCCCAGATGGCGACCAGCCCCAGCAACACGGCGTACGGCGCATGAAATGCCGCAGCAGTCAGCGCCGCGCACGTCGCACTGGTCATCATGGCCCAGGCAGCGACACGCGCGCGGCCCACGCGGTCGGCATAGAAACCCGCCACCACACAGCCAGCGGCGCCGGCCCCAATGCCCACAAACGCCGCCAGCGCGCCCAGTCGGGCGGCGTCTTGGCGCCCTTGCATGGTCAATGCAGCGGCGACGTACAGGCCGACCCAGGTCCACATGGCGTAGAGTTCCCACATGTGCCCCAGGTAGCCCAGCACTCCCAGTCGCGTGCCGCGCTTCGTGAACACGCTCAACGCTGCCGACGGATTGAATGGCGCGCTGGTCGCCACAAAGGGGCCGTCGCGCACCGTCACCAGCACCAGCACGCCGCCAGCCGCCGACAGCCAGGACGACAACTGCATCAGCGAACGCCAGGATCCGTCTGACATCGCCGTCAGCAGATACGGGAAGGCCTTGCCCAGGGTGAGACACCCAATCAGGATGCCCAGAGCCGCGCCGCGCCGGGCCTTGAACCAGCCCGCCGCGATTTTCATGGCCGGAGGATAGACAAGCGCCAGCGCCAAGCCTGTCGCAAACCGCCACGCGACAACCTCAACAGGCGACGGCGACGTGGTGACGAGTGCGTTCGAAACGGCAGCGCCCAGGCATCCGGCGGCAAAGACCCAACGTGGGTTGACCAGGTCGGACAGATTCAGCAGCGCGCTCACCAGCGTGCCGGCCACAAAGCCGCCTTGCACAGCCATGGTGAGCCACGCCTCCTGGGCGCCGGTCAGGTGGAATTCGGCGGCAATGCCGGGCGACACGGCCGTGCCGGCAAACCACGGTGTCATGCCCAGCAGTTCGGCCAATCCCAACAGCGCCAGCATGCGCCATGCCTGTTGCCCGTTTACCATGTGCAACGTTTGCCGGTACGATAGCACGACACCAACAACCGGGAACCGGACCGCCAGACACATGGACACGACAACCCCCGATATCCCGTTCTGCAAACACACGCTTGGCAATGGCCTTCAGGTGGTCGTGCACGAGGACCACAACTGCCCGATCGTGGCGGTCAATCTCTGGTACCACGTCGGGTCGAAAAACGAGGTACCAGGCCGCACCGGCTTTGCCCATCTGTTCGAGCACTTGATGTTCGAAGGATCGGCGCACCATGACTCGAGCTACTTCGAACCGGTTCAACAGGCGGGCGGAAACCTGAACGGTTCGACGAACACCGACCGCACCAACTACTGGGAGGTCGTGCCATCCAATGCCCTCGAACTGGCGCTGTGGATGGAATCGGATCGGATGGGATATCTGCTGCCTGCGCTGACCCAGGCGAAATTCAAGAATCAGCGCGACGTCGTGCTGAACGAGCGCCGGCAGAACTACGAGAATCGCCCCTACGGGCTGGCATCGTTTGCGATCCTCGACGCGCTGTACCCGGTCGACCACGCGTACAGTTGGCCGACTATTGGATCTCCGGCCGACTTGCAAGCCGCCTCCCTGGACGATGTCCGGGCGTTTTTCCAGACGTACTACCATCCTGCTAACGCCTCGCTGGCGATTGCGGGCGATGTGGACCCCGAGGTGGCGCTGCGGTTGGCACGTGAGTACTTCGAGGAGATTCCACCGGGCCCGCGACCCGCCGACGTATCAGCCGCGCCAGACCGCGCGCGTGCGGTTCGACGCGTGCTCGACGATCGCGTGGAGCTTCCGCGATTGTACCTGGCGTGGCTGACGCCTGCCATGTACGCGCACGGCGATGCCGATCTGGATCTGCTGGCTGACGTGCTCGCCGGTGGAAAGGCGTCCCGTCTGTACCGGCGGCTTGTCTTCGACGAACGCATCGCCACCGATGTGTCCGCCGATCAGAACTCGCGCGAGCTGGGCAGCTACTTCCACGTGGCGGCCACGGCCGTCCCCGGCGTCGGCCTGGATCGCATTGAAGCCGCCGTGGAAGAAGAGCTGGAGAGGCTTGTCGCCGATGGCCCCAGCCCGGATGAACTGGCGCGAAGCGTGGCCCTGGCCGAATCGGCGTTCGTCTCCCGCCTGCAGACGGTAGGCGGATTCGGCGGCAAGTCCGATCAGTTGAACGGCTACAACGTGTTCCTTGGCGAGCCTGGCTACTTCGCGCGAGACTTGGATCGATACCGGCGGGCGACGGCCGAGTCCGTGCGATTGGCGGCTGTGCAACATCTCGTCGCCGACCACAGGGTGACCGTAAGTGTGGTGCCGGCAGGCCAATCGCAACTCGGCGCGCGCAACTCGGAACCGGTGGTGATGCGATGAGCCCGATCGATCGGACCCGACTCCCGCCGCCGGGAATCGATGCGGATTTCCAGTTCCCAGCCGCGACAAAGTCGCGCATGTCGAATGGCCTTGGCCTATGGACACTGACCCGCGACAGGCTGCCGGTCGTCAGCGTGGTACTGATGCTGCCGGCTGGCGCCGTGCTGGATCCTGCCGATCGGCCAGGGCTGGCCAGCATCACGGGCGACATGCTGGACGAAGGTTCGGGTGATCGCTCGGCTATCGAGGTGCAGGAGGCCCTGGCTCGCCTGGGCGCTGAACTCGACACCGACATCGGGCCCGACGCGGTGACGGTGTCGTTGACGCTGCTCGGCCAGCACCTGCAGGCAGGCTTGCGCCTGTTGGCGGGCATCGTGTGCCGGCCCCGCTTGGCCGAAGCAGACTTCGAGCGTGTGCGTACGCTGCGTCTGAACCGGCTGCGGCAGCTGCGCGATGTTCCAGCGGCAGCAGCCGAGTGCGCGTTGGCCAGAGCGCTCTACGGCGGGCACCCGTACGGGCACCTCCCGATTGGCACAACCGACGCCCTGTCGCAGATGCGCGTCGACGACGTCGTTGTGTTTCACCAGGAGGCCTACCGGCCGTCTCGCGTCACGCTGGTGGCCGCCGGTGCGGCCAGCCACCGCAATCTGGCTCAACGTGTCGAGGACGCGTTTGGCGCGTGGGTCGATCCGCCAGTCAGTCGGTCTGGCGCCAGCCATGCCAGCGGCAGCTCTGCTCTCGACTGGACGGCGCCCACGCGCCTCGTGCTGATCGATCGTCCCGGCGCTGCCCAGACCGAGCTCAGAATCGGTCATGTGGCGGTGTCGCGTGCCACGCCAGACTATCATGCCCTGATCCTGGCTAACGCCGTGCTGGGCGGGCACTTCATGAGCCGAATCAACCTCAACCTCAGAGAACGTAAGGGCTACACGTACGGGGCGCGAACGGGCTTCGACTTCCGCAAGCAAGCCGGGCCATTCGGCTTGCAGACCAGCGTGCAAACGGATGCCACGGCCGACGCAGTCAGCGAAGCCCTGAGCGAGATCGCGGCCATTCGCGACAGCCGGCCGGCTACCGAGGACGAGCTGGAGTTGTCGCGCGCGACGCTGACGAAAGGGTACGCGCGCAACTTCGAAACCACTGGCCAGCTGGCCCGAGGCTTGACACACCTGGCGCTCTACGACCTGCCCGACGACACGTTTGCCGACTTCAGCCCACGCATCCGCGCGCTAGGTCCGGGTGAGGTGACCGACGCGGCCAACAGACATATCCACCCGGAGCGACTCGTCGTGGTTGCCGTTGGGGATCGCGCGAAGATCGAAGATGGCCTTCGCACCCTGGGTCTCGGTGATCCGCTCATCGCGACTGCGGACCTGTAATCATAGGGTTACACGAGGACGCCATGCTGCTTGCAGGGGACGTGGGCGCGACCACCACCAGGCTCGGACTATTCGATAGCGGGCCACGCCCGGCCACAAACACGGATGGATGCGGCTGGACGCAGCCGCGCAGTTCCGATACACTTCGCGCGTTCCCCTTCCCGTTGCATTCAAGGAGATGACGCCATGACAGACCCAACGCCCACGTCGGGGGGTTCCGTATCGAGCAACCGCTCGGTCATGATCGTGCTTTCGTATCTGTGGATCCTCGCGCTCGTCCCGCTCCTGACGGAGAAGGACGATCAGGAGGTTCAGTGGCATGCGAAGCACGGCATCGTGCTGATGGTGGCCGAGATCGTGTTCTGGATCGCCTACTACATCATCGTCGCAATGTTGTCGGCGGTGTTCACGCCTCTTGGCTGCGTGTTTGGCCTGCTGGGGCCGTTGCTTGCGCTGGTCTTCCTCGTTATTCACGTGATGGCCATCGTCAAGGGCGTCAACGGCCAGCGCCTCACGCTGCCGGTCGTCAGCGACTACGCGACCAAATTCTGACGAGGCGGACATTCCCAGCGAACGGGCGCCATCCGCCCGTTCGCCCGCTGCAGCGGGGCAGTTCTCGTGTGCCGTTGCCTATGCGCTGGATCGCGCGGCTCTTGCTCCTGCTGTGTGTCGTGGTGGCAGCGTACGACCTGACACGCCCGCCCGCCCAGCAGGTCTGCACCCGCGTGGCGTTAACCGGCATCCGTCTCTATCAGTCCACCGTGTCTCCACTCGTCGCTTCGACCGGCGCCGTGTGCAGGTTCCGACCGTCGTGCAGTCAATACGCGGCGGCCGTCATCGCGCGCGACGGTGTGCTGCGCGGAACGTGGCTGGCGGCGCGCAGAATCGTGCGCTGCGGTCCGTGGACGCCCATGGGGACGGTGGATCAGCCCTGAATTAGGCGCCGAGGCAATGCCATCCCGTCATTCCCGCCCTTCCTTCGTCATTCCCGCCCTCCCGTCGTCATTCCCGCGGGCGCCTTCGCCTTCGGCTACTGCGGCCCAAGAACGCGGGAATCCAGTACCTTGGCCCCCGCTTTCGCGGGGGTGACGGAAGAGGCGCGGGGGTGACGGAAGAGGCGCGGGGGTGGCAGACGGGGCGCGGGCGTGACAGACGGGGCGCGGGCGTGACGAACACCTTGCTCAAGCCGTCGCAACGGCGTGCGAGGATGGCAACTACGGGACTGGGGACTCCGCAGGCTCGAAGAGGCGCCGACTTTGATCGCTTAGCAGCACCCAGAACGCATAGATGGCGAGGGCGGTTCCGAACGGGAGGAAGAACAGATTGAGTACTGCGAGGGCCAGGCCTGCCAGGCGCGCCCAGCGTTGGTGGCGCCGCATCGCGAACCCGGTCAGCACATGGGCACCGCCCCAGATGAGGGATCCGATTCCCAGCAGGAAAAAAGTGAAGGCGGTGAGGCCGGCGGCCAGTCCCCCCTCGTAGGCCGCCCGTTGTGCCGAGGTGACGACGGCTAGTGCCCCGCCGGCGAGCACCAGGATTGACAGCCCCGCCACCAGGGCGAGTCCGCCCCAGATCAGGCACAGGAGTGCGAGCAGTTCGATGTGTCGAATCATCACGGCGGCCCGTTCAACGCGCCATCCGGAGTTGGGGCGCGTGGTAGTATTCTGCCACTAGCCATGCGCGGTGTAATTATTTCATTCCTGGTCTTGCTGCCGTCGCTGGCCGCGGCGCAGACTCCCGTGCTGCAGGTGTCGCCCAAAAGCCTCTCGTTTATCACTACGGGCGCCTCTGCAGTACCTCTGCCGCAGGAGGTCCGCATCCGCAACCAGGGCAGCGGCACGCTGGAATGGCGCGCCATCGCGAGCGTCCCGTGGTTACTGCTGTCACCGCCCTCTGGCACGGCGCCAGGCATCCTGACAGTGGCCATCGACACGGCCCGCCTGCCGGTGGGCACGCACAGCGGTCGCGTTACCGTGTCGGCCACCGTTGATGCCGACGACTCGCCCGCCGTGATCGAGGTGGCCGTTCAGATTGTGGCCGTTGCGCCCGCGTCCGAACGCACTCCGCAGGCACTCCCGGCGGCCGCGACGCCGGAGCCGCCCTTGTTGCTGTCGGCACTCGCTGGCTCGGCCACCCCGGTCACCTCAACGGTCACCATCGAGTTCGCGACCGGAGGGGCTGTGGCCTGGTCTGCAACTTCGAATCAGCCTTGGCTGACCATCACGCCGTCGCGTGGCACCGCCTCGACCAACGTCACCGTGCGCGCCCAACCCACGGGTCTCGAGCCGGGTCCGCACGAGGCGATTGTGCGGGTGGTCGACGGAGATAGCGCCGAGTTGTTGGTGATGCCCATCACGCTGACGGTGGGTGGGGCTGCGGGCGCGGTGCCAGCCCCGGCACAGAATAGTTCATTGTCAATCGGGGTCACGTCGTTGCCCCCGGCCACTCGCAACCTGCCCTACTCGCAGGCCATTCCGATCAAAGGGGGAAAGCCGCCTTATACGATTCGCATCCTGCAGGGCCGGCTGCCGCTGGGCCTTGCGATGGCCAATGGCGCGATTTCCGGCCTCACCCGGTTCGCGGGCTCCTACCAGCTTGTGCTGGGTGTGACGGATTCATCGACCCCACCGCAGTCGGTCAATCAGCAGGTCTTGCTGCGGGTGATCGTCTTGTACCAGAGCACCGCGCTGGCGATTTCGCCCTCTGCAATCAGCGTGTCGGTGACCGGCACACGGCGACCGCAGGCTGCCCGTCTGACGGTGTCCAGCGGCGGGCCGTCGCTCGAATGGCGCGCCAAGGCCGACGCGGCGTGGCTGCGTCTGTCACCGGCCGCCGGCGCGTCGCCAAGCGTGATTCAGATCGACGTGAACCCGGCCGGGCTGGCGCCCGGCGTGTACGTGGGGACGATCACCGTCACCATGGACGGGGCACCCAACAGCCCGGCCACCGTGCCGGTGCAGGTCGTGATCAGGAAGTAGGACGCCGGAGCGCCCGCACCACCACGCGCAGTTCCACTCTGGCTGGGCGCGAGCACGAACTGAGGAGACGGAAGCGGACCGGCGAACGCGTCGCGGATGCGCGCGACCAGCGCCGACACCGACGGGAAATCCACGTCCACTTCGTCTGCAAAGGGCGTGGGTTCGACCCACGCAGCCGGGAAGGCACGCGTGGCGTCTCGGTGGCCGTCGAGCCGGGGCCGGGAATGGACGATCATGCGAGGGCTACGATAGCACGCACGCAAAATCCCGGCGCGTCCCGAGTTGGCGCCCGAGTTGGCGCGGGGACCGGTCCGTGAATGGGGATGCCCGGGCTTCGACAACGACGGGAAGCTGGACGGCCAGCCTGGAAGGCGACTAGCGGGCGCCCAGCAGGAGCAGAATCTCGCGACGGGTCTCTTCTTCGAATTCGTCGAAGTTCAGCGTCACCTCGCACTCATCGCAGAGGACTTCGAACACGGCCGGGCGATTCTCTTCGGCCACTTCCACGCGTGAACCCTCGACCTGGACCACGTGCATCTGCAGGGTCTTGACCAGGTAGTTCCGCGCGTTGCCGCAACTCGGGCACGCAACAGGCATCGTCTGCTCCTTCTTGCGCTCCACCCGCGTATCTGGCAGATGGGCGCTTCATGATTGTAAGGAATGGCAGGTAATTGAGGCAATGAAGATCTTCCCGTGCCCGCCTGAGGTATAAATGAGTCCCGGAGTGGTGATGTCCATGAGCAAGGCTACGTACGAGATCCGGTCCGAGCAACGCGGCGGCCATTGGGTGGCCTGGGTGGTCAAAACGCCCGATGGCAAGCCCGATCGGTCGATCCTGCTGGTGGGCCAAACGCGGGAAGAAGCCGAGCAGCGGGCTCGCAACTGGGTAGACGGACTGGTGAAATAGCCGCAACCGGCGCCGCCCGCTTTCGGGTCCTGCCGTGGTCGGGGCACGTGGTTCGGCTCGAGGCGAAGGGCCCCTACTACCCGTTTCAGGCCCACGAACCTGGCGCCATCGTCGGGTTCGGCCTGCGATCCGACGCGCTCGCCTCCGACGAACTTGATTCCCCTGTCACGGACTACTCGCGCCAGTAGAGACCTGAACACTTGGGACCGGAAGGCTATCCGGAAATACCCGAGGTGGGGAACTTCGGCTTGCTGTGAGGTTCGCGGCCACGAGAACGTGGCGTCGCGGGTGCCCGACAAGGGGCATTCCGTTATCTCCCCTCAAGCGGCTGGGCGCCCTGGGCCGAACGGCCCCATTCCATGGGCTCGGCCGGTAGGTCACGCAGTTCTCCAGCCGGGGGCGTCAGGCGGGAACGGCTTCAAAGCCAAGGTCCTAAGTCAAGCGATCTTGCACACATTCTGATAGATGCGCAGAAACCTCTTGACGCATGGCGATTGACAGTATAGTTCCTGAGTGCCTGTGCATCAGGCCCCGCACTCCTGCCCCCCTCTGCCACGCGTAGAGGATGATGTCAATT
>ERZ1292640.3143-Hain-H43-02um-R1-3143-length-12984-cov-6_pt1 | contig 12984 bp, 11 predicted proteins | sample MGYA00564404_ERZ1292640 | MGnify/ENA primary metagenome ERZ1292640 (study PRJEB36523, sample SAMEA6512636) | groundwater metagenome | collected 2019-01-08 | study: AquaDiva: Metagenomics assemblies of 32 groundwater samples
AAACAGAGGGAGGTTAAAAAAGGCCTCTTCGCATTCCCACCAGGCCACCCGATGATTGTGCCAATTCTAGTCCTTGTTGGCTTTATCCCATTCAAAGCCGGCGATTTGCTCAATGAGATGCATCCGGTTCGAGTTTTGTATATGAATATTATATACACTTGCATGTTGAGAATCAAGGTCGGCAAGCTGCCTAACGGACCGGAGCACACGTCAACAGCATGGGACAAGTGCGCGAAACACGAAGTGATGCCTTTCCGAAGGAACCCTTCGGGTCGGCAACGGCGTGGCATATGACTAAGCTGTCCCGCCGTTGTTTGGCGGGATCGGCGCATTCGAGGAGCGACTTGTTAGGGGGGCGCAGATCATTCTCCAGCCAGTGTTGGAGATAGCAGTGTACAACAGTTCGGGCTTTAGCCCAACAATCTAGTCACAAATCACTGGCGTTGCGCCCCTCTTGATCGCCTACTTCATCTTATCCAACTGATCATTGATGTGCTTCAGATAATAAGGCCGCAGCTTCTCCATCCCTTCAAGTTTCTTCCGGAAATCCTGAAGCACCTTTCTCGCATCGTCGTTCCGGTTCAGCTTTGCCAGCGATGAAGCGAGGGTGCTGTTCGCCTTCGACTGATAATAGAACTGGAAGTCCTTGTCCTTCAGCCCCTGAAGTATCTCAATCGCCCTCGGAAGGTTGGCTGATCGTGGTTTCTTCGAAACGAAATTCCGTGCAGGTACCGAGAGATTCTTCGCAACTGCGTATCGAACATAGTGTGTCAGGATCGACGTGGGATGCTTGGCGATAAGCGCATCGATCTGCTTCTTCGCATCGGCCAACTCATCGCCTCCTTCAAGCATTAGAAACAGCCCGACCTCGGTATGGTCCAGGATCATCCTTGCCTGTTCGCGCTCTGCCTCATTGGCGGGGGCAAGCACACGAATCTCAAACGGTGTGGAGCGTGAGTCCTTGTACCGGGCAACAATGCTGTACTTGCCGGGTTTCGGAAATGAATAACCGTTCCCTCCATAGAAAATCCTCGCCGTACCTGTGGCTGTCTCATCCTTCCCGAGAGTGATAAAGTCGGCACGGTCTGCCACGAATGCCGGACTGAACGGAGTTTCCTTCCCATCAGGATCGGTGATGAGGTATTGCAGGAAATCCGCCTCAGGACCCAGCTCAGGACTGATGTTCACTGGCTCCGATCCTTTGTTCGTCAGGGACACAAGCACGACAACCGGTTCGCCGAGTTTGAATTCGGCTTTCTCGGCGGTGAGATGTATCTCGAACGCGCCGTTTGTAATAGTTGCCATAGCGATTGAGAAGATAAGAAATAACGCAATGGCTGCACTTCGCTGAGATGTTTTCATGGTTTCATTCTCCTTCCGATAACGTTCAATGCAAATTGTTGCATGACCGCGATGAGCCGAACGCCTCGCCTCCCGGCCTCACGGCATTAAGAGTATGCGACCGCAGGTGCGTGCAGCTGACATTGGAAAAGTTATGCGTCCAATTGTTGGCAAGGCTCCCGGTCTGATTCATGATAGTCGTGCTGCCGTCGCCGTCTGAATGAAGGAGGTTGAACCCGTGCCCCGCCTCATGGATCGTCGTCCGCAGGTACCGCTCTTCTCGCTGATTGGCGCCAAACGCGTTGCGGAACGCTGCGTAGCCCAACCGTCGTTCCACATTCGGCAGCGAAGGGACACTGCCCGTATTCATGAACATGATACCGAGGATTCCGTCTTGATGCGCCGTCAGGAATGCACCATGCATGTAGGTTTCATTTGCGGGCACGTTGGCATTTGCCTGCCAGAAGCTGTACAGATCGGCATTGGTAAACACAGCCCCCGCCTGCGGATCGGCAACCGCCGTATCATTATACGAAAGCTCGATGATCCACCCGCAGGCATTGTACGAGCGTCGCAGTGTGTTGATCGTATTGTTCCTAAGAACATAGTAGTTCGGAATCGGGACGCCGGTCAACGCGTCGAGCTCCATCTCACAAACACGCGACGGAATGGTGATATTCAGCGTATTCGAATTCAGGTTGTTGGGATTTCGTACCTGAACTGTATGAGCCGAGCCCGAGAGAAGGTCCGATGCAGGTGTGCAGATAATGATGTTATCCACGAAGTCAAACGGAATCTCCCGCAGCGGCTGTGAACTTCCCCCGTACCGCTGCACTTCCACTCCATCGATGAATACCTTCGAGACCGTGCTGAACCCGCTGCCGAAGACAGTGATCTCTTTCCCTTCGCGTGTTGCAACTTCGAACGCATCAAGAGCCGGGGTTGGTACATTCCCCGGGCCGGTAACCTGGAATGCAACAGCCGGAGACGTCTGCCCGCTAGAGCTTACCTGCACACTCTTGCTGCCGGTAGTGGCACCGTAAGGGATGGTGAACCGGAGTATATGGCCGAGCCCCAAATTACTTGCGAATCGGGTTTCTTGAGCTACGCCGTCAAATACAACCACGCCGCCGAGTCCGCCGCCAGTAAACGTCACTTCGACGATCGTTCCGGCCGGTCCCGACGACGGATTGATCGAATCAATCTGAGGTTGGGGACACGTGCAGCCTTGGATGTAGAGAGCAAGGCTCAGCACGAAAACCAACCGCATCAGAGCAGAGAAGGTGTTCATAGCGTTTCTCCTCATATGGTTTCTATTCCCCCCGTGTGTTAGCTAAGAACTATCTTCAGTCTTGAACGAAAGCGATACAGCAGAAACAAAGAACCGGCTCCGACAGCAGTGAGTGAAAAGATCTGTGATGCATTCAGCTGCGGAATGAGAGAAGACAAGGGCTCGTCACGGAAGAATTCGAGCATGAACCGAAGCAGACCGTACAGCAAACAGTATAGACCGAACGTCAGCCCTTGATGATGGCGGTACCTCTTCCAGACCCATGACATCAGGATGAAGAGCAGAAGGCCGTTCAGCGAGAGATAGATTTGATTCGGATGAACCGGCGCAGAGAGAGCGGCATGGTAGCTCACGAGCCCCTCATTTGCATGCGCGGCGAATGGCATGCTTCCGGCAGGATATTGTATTGCCCAGGGGACATTGGTGATCGTTCCGAAATCGTCGCCGTTCAGCAGGCAGCTCCACCTTCCAATAAACGGTCCCAACCCGAGGCACGAGCCCAGTACATCAAGGCAGCGAAGGGACCACTCGCGTTTATGATGGAGGTAGAGAACCAGACCGAGGATTGCGCCGGTGTACGCACCCCACGACATTGTGCCACCGGGTGCGAACAGATGTGAAGGAAGAAGAATGTAGCCCTCGAGATTATTTGCTACGAAGAAGAGCTTCGCTCCGATAAATGCACCGACCGAGCCGACAAGTGAAGCCGTGACGGCCGTCCGTGTATCCAGACCGGAGACCCTGCATCGCCTGACGAAGACAACCGCGCAGACGAGAAGCGCAAGCGGATAGATCACAGAAGGCGTCGGGACAATCCAGCCAAAAACGCTCGTGCCGAAGAGTTGATTCAGATAATCAACCAGTCTAGGGCGCATGTCCAGCCTCCGACGATCACGCTCAAGTACCACCAGAAAATGATTTTATGGTTGACGGCGAAACGCCGGTACTGGCCTCACCGATATTGGTCCTGATGGATGCGAGAGAACTGTTGAAGAACTGTACCGACTTCATTATCGCTGCCTACCCAACCTCTGATTAAGCTGCGTGGCACATAACGTTGTAGCAGGTGATTAATTGAGAAAGCTGATCCATATTCCAGTTTCTGAGATAAGATGCGAGCACCGGTGTCGCTCTACGTTCTCGCCACTGCACCAGGGATCATCAGTGTCGAAAGCAGGTACTTTTCCACTCCTACCAGACACCTGAAATAACTCATCCCATTGATGCTAGCAGAATGTCGACAACTGCGCACTTGGCTCGTGAGGTACGAACAATTCAGTGACGTACCCATGTTGTTTGACGCATGATAGTCAAAGACGTTAGAATCTCAGTTGGGATTTCCATATTTGAGATGGGTCATCGTTGCTCTGAACTGCCAGAACGCAACAACAAACAGATGATCAAATTCGGTCGAGGCAATGATCGGAGGCGAGGAAATGCCAAGACGTTCGATGATTGTTGGCACGGAATCTGAATGACCAACAACAAGAATCACCTCACCTCTGTGGGCTTTGATAGAATCAACAAACCGATCCGTTTGACCTGCAGGGATTTGGACCAGAGTGATCCCTAGAGCAGCCCCGGTAGGTGCTGCGGTTTGCAGGGCTCGTTTCTTGTCTGAGACGAAAATCCTGGTAATCCCCGCTGACTCGACAACATGAGCCAGGGCAGATGCCCTCTGAAATCCTGCTGGCGAAAGTGATGTCGTATCCGTGTCATTTAACCTCTCTGCGTGACGCACTAGAATTACTTTCGTAACTGACGAAAAGCAGCAGAAGTATATGAACACGCAGATCAGAAGAAAACACGTAAGAAGAATTGGATACAGAAGTATTCGTTTCATCTGTTCTTCTCCCATGCATGGCATTACGAAAAACGCCGATTGACGTAACTACAGTTATTCTAAGACAAGTTCCGTGTGTGCAGTTGCCGACGTTTGATGACCTATTGTAGGGCAGCTCTTGAGCCGATGGAAGATTCCTTCTGCTGCTTCTTTTGTTTATGAGAAAAGGTCTGTACTTGGAGATCAGAAATACATTCAACCTGTTATGATCACAGATGTTCGTCGCCCGGCGCATGCTACAAGTTCGCCGTGACTGTGTAATCAACGACATAGCAGGAACTCCCAATTGTTCAGAGACTCCAACCCAAGGAAAAATGCATACGAGAAAAAGCAGAAATTTGCGCGTGCTCACCCAGAACAGAAATCCCCAGTCCCTAGTACTCTCGCTATGAAAGCAAGTGCTGGAGACTGGGGATAGAGTCTGTAGACATCCTGCCTCCCTTGTGCTCTCGCACTCCGACGGAAATATGAGATAGTAAACAACAAAAGTCAATATGTACTTCTACGTGGTACTTTTTTCCGCAGAATAGCCTACAAGAGAAATCAGGAAATGCTGGCAAGAAAGCATAAGGAAAGCGACAGTCGCTGCGTGCGATGACAGGATTTCCCTGCTGGCGTATCCTTAAATGTATCGGCAAGCATAAGATAGCGCAATACCGGAAACTCGGTATTCTTGAAATGGCGTACAGCGGGGCTCGCGGTGGTTGAAAACCACTGAGTGTGTATCGGTTTCGGGAGTGAAAATGTGCCCTGTTTCGCCACGAATAGCATATCCTCTGATTCGAGTTGCAGGCGATTGGGGAAGTCGACTTATAACGTTCAGCGCAGAAGGAGCATTTTCCTCGTCTCGATATGATGGTTCCGCCGGTCGATCGCCGCAACCGTGACGACTCGGCCATCAGATGCGAGTTTTCTCACTCTGGGCAGCCATTCTCGCCTGTTGTCGCTTTCGGTGTGGAGGTATTCCAGTACGTAAAGGTCATTGCCGTACACGGCAACCCCCGTCGGCGACCATGGACTCGAGGTCCGGAGGATGGTGCTGACCTGACCGTTCGGTGTGATCTTCAGGACGCTCCCGCAGCCGGACGCAGCCACATACACGGTTCCCCGCGCATCGACGTCGAGGCCGCGAAGGAAAGGTCCGAGATGAGCGGGGATCCCGGGTATCGTAACGCACCCGGACAACGTGATGCTGTCGGCCACGGTCAAAACCTGGCCCTGCGGCGTGATTTTCCTGACCGCCCTGTTGTCGGTGAAGTAGATCGAACTGTCAGGCCCGACCGCTATGCCGTTCAACCAGCGGAGTGGACCGCTCTCCGTGCTGACGGGCAGCGTTGCGAGCACGGATGTCCGGCCTGACGGCGCAAGGCGAAACACCTGCAGCCGATCACCGGAACCAATCCAAGGGTAGTACAGACTGCCGTCCCGTCCAACGACGATCGGGAAGTCACTGGCGAGGAGAAGGGTCGCATCGGCGCCAACTCGAGTGACCGTAGCATCTCCTAACGAAAACGATGGCATGGGCAAGTTCCTCAACCGGTCGTCGAGGTCGATCGCCATCCAATGGTAGGCGGGTCCCGGATGCCGCGTGAGCTTGCCATCGCGGCCGATCATCCACACGCCTGCCCCAGTATCGACGAAGTAGATGTTTCCTTGCCGATCCACGACGATGCCCGACCCGGGGTGGGCATTCATCCGCGCTGGAAGAAGGAGCGCGCACGCCAGGGCGAATACGGTCAACACGCAGGTTTGTGTAGTTATTTTCATGGGATCTCCTTGGCCGCTCCAAAGTGAACGTACAAGCCACTGGCGTCAAATGAGTACCCGATCTGGATTCTCCCGGAAGCCTACAGTTCTTCAAGCGCCGCGATCAAGTGATCGATTTCGTCTACTGTATTATAAAAGTGCGTAGACACGCGAATGGCGTTGTGACCGTCTCGCTTATGTTCGTCGATGTGAATGGCCCTCTTGTCCGCCAGCACCTTCACAGCGGCCACAGCGTCAACATCGTTCATTTCAAAGATCGTGGAGCCCGGCGCAGAAGTTTTGTCGGTGGGTCCACTGAGTACCCTGACAGACCGCATATTCGCAAGTCGGGCTTTCAGTTGATTTGAGAGATACCGATTGCGCCGTTCAATCGCCTCGATGCCGATCGTGTCAATGAATGAAAGCGCTGCATCGAGCCCTGCCCTCACTGGCAAGTCCACAGTTCCCGTAGGTTCATAGTTCGGTTGTTCAGGAGTCGATTCCTCGGTGTACACAGATCGAAAGCGCTCCCGTGAGTTCTCTCTCACGTAGAGCACCCCCGTGCCGATCGGACCGAGCATCCATTTGTGCAAACTGGCAGCATAAGCATCACAGCCGAGCTCGTGAAGGTCCACCGGCAGCATGCCAATAGCCTGGGCACCATCGACGATCGTGACGATGCCGCGTTCTCTTGCGAAGGTAGTCAGCTTCCTTACTGGATACAGATGTCCCCCACGGGTCACATGGCAGAATGCGATCGCTCGCGTTCGATGAGAAATGTGCGCAGCCACGCGCTCCACTACCGCGTCCTCGTGCTCGAACGGACTGGGAATAAAGACCTCAGTTGCGGTAATGCCGTGTCGAGCTGCTCGATACCGCCACGGTCGTCGCCCTGATGGATGCTCTTGTGTAGTCAACAACACTTCGTCACCCGGCTCGAGCGTCAGACCCATTGCGGCCAAGTGCAGCGCCTCCGACGCGTTTCGCGTCAAAACAATCTCCGAGGATTTGGCGCCGATAAGCCGCGCGAGGTTCGGATGCACACGATTTTGGATAAGGTTGTTGAGCTCATCCTTAGCCAGGATAGGATCGCGTGACATGGCCTCATAGCCATGGGCCACCGCCTTAGTAACGACATCTGGCGGCATCCCGATGCTGGCGTTGTTCATGAAGGTGACGCCCGGCTTGGTGATGAAATGGGCTCGAATTGCTGACCAGTCGTCATCATGCGCCGTCGGTGGGGTGATCACTTCGGGTCGCTGACTCAGTGGAGGTGCTTTGCAGGAAGCGAACGCACTGATAGTGAGTCCCGTGATTCCGAATGAGAGAAACGTACGTCGGGATAACTGTCCCGTCAGGAGGTTGCGATCATGTTCAGGCATGGGTGCTCCGTGTTTGCATCTCGTGGCCAAGACCAGTCGTTGCTTCGAAGGAACGGCCGATCGCCGCAAGAGGTCTGTCTTCCACTATATTTGATAAGAGCGTTGATCCGCCTACGTTAATATAGCACAGTCACGAACGACGGGCAAGAGCCGTCTTTCCTAAATCATGATTTCTTCCCGGGCAAGTGTTCTGGCAGGACGAACGTAGGACCGCGGAGTCCGCGGGAAGATGGGCAATCCGGAGGGTCGAAGGTTGGACTATTCGTACCGGAGTAATTCCACCGGATCAACGCTTGCCGCCTTGCGGGCAGGGAAGAAGCCGGCGAGGAATCCGATGAGCGCGAGGATGCCCGTGGTCATGAGCATTGTTGTGGCGGAGAGAACGGGCCGTCCGAGGAACTGCATGGGCCCGTCTTCGGCGGGGATCATCAGAACAGCCGACACCACGCCGTACGAGAACAAGAGACCGATCGCGCCGCCGATAAACGCAAGAAGGAGCGCTTCGAAAATGAACTGCCCGAGGATGTAGTTGCGCCGTGCGCCGACCGCCATCTTGATGCCGATCTCACGCGTGCGCTCCTTGACCACAACATACATCACGTTTGCGACCCCGATGCCGGCGATCAGCAGCGTCAGGAATCCCACGGAAAACATGAAAATCGAGACGCCGATGCCGATCTTCCGACTGATCTTCTCCGCTTCGATGAAGTCCCAGATACCCAGCGCACGCTCATCCTCGGGATCGAACTGATACTTCCTCCCGAGAACCCTGTAGATCTCGCTCTTCACACGCTCCTGCTGGGAAGGGTCGCTCGGATGCACCACTAGAGTGTTCACATAGATGTTGCCGTAGGTCGTCCGGAAGGTGGTCGAGGGCATGATGGCGCGTCGCACGTCCGGACCATTGTTCATCGAGGTCTGGATCTTTTTCTGCATCACACCGATCATCGTGAACGGCACGCCGTCGACCAGGATGGTCTTGCCGATCGGGTCTTCATTCTTGAAGATCTCCTTCGCGATCTCCTCCCCGAGGAAGAGCACGCGTCGCTGTTCCTGCAAATCCACGGCGTTCAGAAACCGTCCGCCGCCGGCAGGGAACATGCGGCGCATGTCTTCAAACAGAGGGTTGACTCCTTCACACTCCGTCGTCACCGAGAACTTGCCGTACAAGAGCTGGACGTTTTTGCGGTACTGCGGGGAGATCATATCGATGGCCGGGATGACCTGTTGGAGCAACGTGGCGTCCTCTTCCATCAGCCTGATCCGCCGTCCCTTCGGCAAACCGTGATACGTCAGACCGGTTTCCATGCCGTAGACGATCATGATTCTGTTCCCCGCGTTCATCATGCCCTTCATCATCTGAGTCCCGAGTCCGTCCCCGAACGACAGGAGAAGAACGACCGCGATCGTACCCCAGGTGATCGCAACGAGCGTCAGGATTGCCCGGGTGCGGTGGGCGCGAAGATCATGGAAGAAGTCTCGGAGAAGCTCAGTGTACATTTCGAATGTCGAATTGCCAATTGCGAATTGATGCGGTTACCTATTCCGTTTGGCTGTCTTGCCAGACGCAGTGAAGATCGCCGTCAATTCCTTTGCTTCCTCTAGCAACGCAGTGATTTCTGGTTGGTCTGACTTGCCAAGCTCGATCAGCAACTCCAGCCAATACTGTGTTTCATCAGCTTCTTCTTCAACGATGGTGATTTTCGATATGAAGTCAGCTCTTGAGCGAGCTTTGCACGCTGCACGATAATTTGCTCCGATTGAAGTGGCAGCCCTCACCAACTGCCTTCCTAAGATGTCTTCCGATCTGCCTCTTTGGAGAGAATCCACCAGCCTGAGCACTCGAATGGCGAATTCCTTTGTCCTTTTCTTCAGAGCGACTGGATCCATGCTGATCACTTATCTGCTGCAATTCGAAATTGACCTTTCGAAATTCGCAATGTCATCGCGCAATCTATGTCCTCAGACATTCAACGACATCAAGGTTCGCCGCGCGGCGGGCGGGCATCAGGCCTGCCAGCAAACCGATAATGGTGAGGATCGAAATCGTTGCCACGACGACTTGGAAAGAGATCTCGGGCGTGCCGACGTATTCCTTAATCGGGACGAGCTGCATGACGGCAACAATGCCCACTGCGATGAGGAACCCGATTGCCGAACCAAGCCCGATGATGAAAAACGTCTCCATGAAAAACTGCAGCAAGATATTCGATCTCGTGGCGCCGACAGCTCGTTTGATGCCGATCTCCTTGACCCGTTCCTGCACGACGATGAACATAATGTTTGCTACGCCGACGCCTGCCACACCCAGCGTAAAGCTTCCGATCAAACCCATGAAGATGTTGAAGCCGAGGAACAGGTAGAACATGAACTTGTCGAAATTCGATGTATCCCAGATCCAGACGGCGTCCTTGTCGGTCGGATCGAACCGGTATCTCTTCCCGAGCGTCTCGCGTACCTGCTCCGTCACAATCTCGGAACTCATCGGGTCGTCGACCTGGAAGATGATGTTGTTCAGATGAATCGTGCCATAGACCGATGCAAACGAAGTCGCGGGAATGAAGACTCTATCCTGATCCCGCGCGTTGTACGACGAACTCTGGGTCTTTTTCTGCATCACGCCGATGACCTGGAACGGTATCTGGCCGACGTAAATGACCTTGCCGACCGCATCGCCCTCCCCGAACAAGAACTCTTTCACCTTGTTGCCGATCAGCACCACCCGGCGCCGGTCCTTCATGTCAAGATCGTTGATAAAGCGCCCTCCCGGTTCCGGAATGATGTTCCGCATCTCGGCGTAGATGGGATAGACACCTGAGACAAGAGGAGTGAGGATGTTCTCCCCGACGCGGGTCGGCACTCGCTGGCCATATTCAGGACTGATGGCCTTCATCCCCCGTACCTGGGCTGCGAGGAGCGTTGCGTCCTCCTCGGTGAAACTCATCCGTCGGCCGATGCCGAAACCCTCCCACGGCTTTGTCGTCTTCCCGGGAAACATGATCGCAATGTGCTCGCCGATGCCGTGCATGTTGATGGACGTCTGGCGCTGAAAGCCGACGCCGAAAGCGATCAGGACGATGATCGCGACTGTTCCCCACACGATGCCGAACGTCGTGAGGAACGCTCGCAATTTCTGAGCCTTGAGGTCCAGGTAGAATTCCTGGATGATGGTCCGCAGATGATTCATAAGAGAGATTTCGAATCGCGGATTGGGAATTTCGAATTGGGTTGGTCGCCCATGGACATTTCAAATGAGTGATTGCGAAGTGCGAATTGGGAATTTCGAATTGCGCTGGTCATCTGTTTCGCTTCGCAGTCTTACCCGATGCGGTGAAAATTGCCGTTAATTCCATTGCTTCTGTCAACAACTCTGTGATTTCTTTCTCATCCACTTTTTCGTGAGCAGCGATCAACTCCAGCCAATATTGTGTTTCATCAGCTTCTTCCTCAAGGATAGTAATCTTCGAGATGAAGTCAGCCTTCGAACGTGCTTTGCAGGCGGCGCGATAGTTCGCACCGACCGAGGTCACAGCCCTGACTAATTGCTTTGCCAAGACATCTTGCGTCCTGCCTTTCGGCAGTAAGTCAACGAAGCGGAGCACCCGAAGTGCAAAATCCTTTGTCCGATTCTTGAGTTCTTCAGAATTCATCGCTTGACTTGCTTTTCAATTTGCAGTTCTCATTTCGCGACTATTCAATGCGATACTTTTGGTCTTTGATTCGCAATTGTCAATTCGCAATTCGAAATCTAGTCAATCTTCTTCACAGGCTTCTCCAAAACTTCGTCGCCCTGGTTGAGCCCTTTTGTCACTTCGATGTTGATGGCGTCGCTCAGTCCCGTCTTGATGTAGTGTTCTTCGGATTTCTCCGGCCCGAGCGCCAGCTTCACAAACGCTGAATCGTTCCGAAACGTAACGACCCGCTCAGGGATGACGAGCACACTGTCTTTCCGCTGGATGATGATGTGCGCGTTCGCGGAATAGCCTGCTCGGAGCGTGGCTTTGCGGGTTCCCGGAATGAGGATCTCAATCGGAAATACCGTCGCATTTTCTTTCTTTTCGGCCTTCAGCCAGATCTTGCGCAGGACACCTTTGACCGTGTCGGTTGGCAATGCTCCGACCTTGATCTCAACCTCCATACCCTCTTTCATCTTTCCTACATCGATTTCGTCCACCGTCCCCTTGAAGAGCAATCGCTCCATGTTCGCCATCTTCATCAGCACAGTTCCTTCCATGAAGGACGTTTGCGGGGTGACGGGATCTCCCACCTCAATCGCGCGGTTGAGCACGAAGCCGTCAATCGGCGCCTTGACGATCGATTCGATCTCGGTGTCGCCGATTTTCACTTTTCCGCTCTCGAACAATGCGAGCTTCTCGTTGGCGATCTGGAGGCGGAGCTCGGCTTCGTCATACCGCTTCTGGAAGTCTTCGAATTCCTTGTCCGAAATGAGCTTGTTCTTGAACAGGACCTCCTGTCGTGCGCGGTCTTTCTTCAGGTTGTCAACGTCAACCTGCGCCAGCTGAGCCTGACGCTTGGCGTCGGCGAGCTCGAGTGGCGTTGGATCAGGCCTCACCTCCAGCAAAGGCTGACCGGCCTTGACGTACTGTCCAACATCAACGAAGATGTGCTTCACAACTCCCGACAGCTTGGACTTGACCGAGATTTCGATCTCAGGCTCAATAGTCCCCACCGCAAGAGCTTTATCGATAATTGTCCCCTTTGTTACCTTAACCTTCGGGAGTTGTTCATCCTTGGAAGAATTTGAGTTTCCAATGAAGAGAACGGCTGCGCCTGCCATAACGACGACGACAGCGGATGAAATGATGATTTTCTTCTTCATAGTCATACCTAGCTCAACAATGGAATAGAGAAGGGGGTCCGGGTGGAATCTCGCTCGTTCTAGAATACGCCACATCCAGCCAAAGGTTACGGCGTTGAGCGAGAATTAGGAATGGCTCTACGAGAGCCACGCGAGACGGACTTTAGACTCTCGGATTCCGCGAAAGGTTGCAGCGTAAGGCTAGGGGTGTTGAGCTGTGGAGGATGAGAGGACTGTGCGAACGAAGAGAGTGACCTTGTCGTAATAGGCATTGCCGCCAGTGAAGAAGGTGTCGTTGTGGTCGGCCCCGGTAATCTCATAGAATTCTTTTGGATCGTTTGCGGCTCGATACAGCTTGCGGCCGAGCCCGATCGGTATGATCGAGTCACGATTGCCATGCATTACAAGAACGGGGATCGTGATGTTCTGAACTTTCTCCGCAGAGTTGAACTGACTGCGAAGAACCAACTGCACGGGGAGGAAAGGATACAGCATGCGCGCCACGTCTTTGGCGGATGAAAAAGTCGATTCGAGGATGAGGCCGGCTGCTGGACGATGCAAC
>ERZ1292640.3144-Hain-H43-02um-R1-3144-length-12977-cov-7_pt1 | contig 12977 bp, 11 predicted proteins | sample MGYA00564404_ERZ1292640 | MGnify/ENA primary metagenome ERZ1292640 (study PRJEB36523, sample SAMEA6512636) | groundwater metagenome | collected 2019-01-08 | study: AquaDiva: Metagenomics assemblies of 32 groundwater samples
GCGCGCTGGGAAAAAGTTTTCTGCTTGACGTCGTCCCATCCGCGCGTTTCCTGCGCGATTTTCTCCCCTTTTTCCAAAACTTCTTCCTGCCTTTTTATTTCATAGTCAATCGCTGAACCGAGCGACCTGAAAGAATTTATGTTTTTTACTTCCACTTTCGTCCCGAGTGGTATAGATTTGTGTTGATTATTATTTCCGCGTTGGTCTGCGTCCAGTCCGCGTATGTCCGCGGTTTTGCGAAGCGAAACATTGGCCTCGAGGCGCATATGCCCTTTTTCCATATCGGCGTCAGAAACTCCGAGATAGCGCAAAATCAGCCGCAGTTCTTTGCCGAAACCGACTGCTTGTTCGGAGTTTTTAATATCCGGTTCGGTTACCAACTCCATCAAGGGAATTCCGGCTCTGTTGAAATCAACGAACGAAGCGCTCGAATTTCCATCGAATGAAACCGAATCTTTACCGAATATTCGATTATCATTCGATTTAATTCGTTTATCATTCGAGCGAAGAACGCTGTGAATCAGCGTTCCGGTGTCTTCCTCCAAATGGATTCTCGTTATGCGCACTCCCAGCAGTTCTCCACCCTGAACCAACGGCTGGTCATACTGCGAAATCTGATAGGCCTTTGGAAGGTCGGGATAAAAATAATTCTTCCGGTCAAATTTACTTATGTTGCCTATCTTCCCGCCCAGAGCCAATCCGACTTTGATGACGAATTCCACCGCCTTTTTATTGATAACGGGCAAAGTGCCTGGATGACCCATGCAAACCGGGCAGACGTTTTTGTTCGGCGTTTTTTCATCGGCATCGTTGAGCGAATCGCAGAACATCTTTGTTCTGGTTTTCAGCTCAGTGTGTATTTCTAGGCCGATTGTAGGGATGTATTTTGACATGATAAAAATTTACCTTTTTATTTTCTTCAATTCTCCTTCCGCAATTTTCCAGATTTCTTTATGTATATCGTCCGGCAAAAGAAGATTTTCCCGTCGGACACACTCTACCACTTTGAAATCGCGCGGAAAAGTATCAACCATATATAAATAAGTTTCTTCCGCCTGGCGCAAGTGTCGTATGTCCGCCTCGTGCAGGTCTCTTTTGACTCCCCCGACATACTCGCGTGCACCTTTTTTATCAACCAGTTTCTGCGCGATTTCCGCGGGCATATGAAGAACTATGTTCAAATCCGGCCGTGGAATATTCATTATGTCGTATTCCAATTCATAGAGCCATTTGAAAAATTTCTTTCGCTCGTTCTTGTTTTTGATTTTGGCGCCCTGATGCCCCATATTCGACGCCACGTAGCGATTGGAAACAACAACCTTGCCTTCATTGAGCCAATTCGATATCCGGCGCCCGGCGCTAAATCTATCCAACGCGTAAAAAACCGAGGCCTTATAAGGGCCGACTTCCTTCCAGGAGCCGTAGTTGCCGTTCAGATACTCGCGGACGAAATAGGAAGACGGCTTGTCGTACTGCGGAAAATCGAAAGTGGCGATTTTGAATCCCGCTTTTCGCAATCTCGAAACTAATTTTTTGAACTGGGTCGTTTTGCCGGAGCCATCCGTGCCTTCAATGACTATGAATTTCCCTTTTTTTGTCATTTTTGAATTATACCAGGTAGTGAAAATTCGACCAATTATGACTCATATTTTCCTGTTCGTATAGGTAAGAAAGTATAATTTGTAAGTTATTAGATTAATTTTTCTTTTCGTTTGTTGACTTTTTGTCAACAAAGAATGATGTTTTTGTGAAATGTGTCGCATCTGTCATTGCGGGCCGAAGGCGAAGTCATCGCTACGCGAGATCTGGCGTAGCCATGACAATCTCATTTTTTAGAGATTGCCACGCTCCTTTCAGTCGCTCGCAATGACGAATACGAAAAAACCGCCTTTCGGCGGTTTTCTTTATCCCTCAACGGTGATTCCCATGCTTCTTGCCGTGCCTTCGATTACTTTCATCGCGGCTTCGATATTGTCAGTGTTCAGGTCGGGCATTTTTCTTTCGGCGATTTTCCTTACGTCTTCTTTTGTAATCTTGCCCACCTTGGATTTGAGCGGGTCTTTGGAGCCTTTTTCCAAACCTGCCGCTTTCTTGATAAGGGCGGATGCCGGCGGAGTCTTCAAAATGAAGGTAAAGCTCCTGTCTTCAAAAATTGTTATCTCGGCCGGGACGATGTCTCCGGGCATTTCTTTGGTGGCCTCGTTAAACTGCTTGCAGAAATCCTGAATATTGACACCTTGCGGGCCAAGCGCCGTTCCTATCGGCGGAGCCGGATTGGCCGCTCCAGCTGGAATCTGAATTTTTATTGTTGTTTTTATTGCCTTTGCCATAAATTTACTAAATACTAATTTTTACGAATGTACTAATGTTTTTGTATAAATTTACGAAATACCAATAAATACTAATGTACTAATTTTAATTTGTATATTCGTACTGATTCGTATTTCGTAAATACACTAGACTTTCTTTACCTGTAGCGCGTCCAAATCAACCGCGGTGTCCCTTCCGAATATCGGAACCATAACTTTCAAACGCCCTTTTTCTTCGTCGACTTCCGAAATCTTGCCTTCGTACTCCTTAAATGGCCCGTCTATTATCTTGACGAGTTCGCCCGCGCGCAAATCAACTTTGAAACTGCTTTCGTCCTTGCCCATGCGAGTAAGTAACGCCTGTACTTCGTCTTCGGAAAGCGGCGTTGGCGTCGTTTTGTCGGGTCCGACAAATCCATCCACGCGCGGAGTATTTCTGACCACATACCATGAGTCTTCCGTAAGAATCATATTAACCAGAACATATCCGGGATAAATTTTTTCTTCTATTGTTTCCCTTTTGCCACTTTTGACTTTGATTTTCTTTTCCTTGGGAACAATGACTTCGAAAATCTTGTCGCTCATTGAAAGCGATTCGATTCTCTGCTTCAAATACCTGGACACGGCTTCCTCGTAGCCGGACTGCGTATGAACCGCGAACCAGTGGCGTGAATTGTCTTTCGTTTTTTGTTCAGTTTCTTTCATAATTTTACTAAATACTAATTTTTACGAATGTACTAATGTTTTTGTATAAATTTACGAAATACCAATAAATACTAATGTACTAATTTTAATTTGTATATTCGTACTGTTTCGTATTTCGTAAATATATTAGACCTTCAAAATAAATTTTTTGAGAATAAACGTGAAAATATAATCAAAAGCGCCGAGAAAAGCCGCCAAAATTATGGACAGAATCACCACAAAAGCCGTAAGCCGCGCCGCTTCCTGCCTGGTCGGCCAGTTGATGTGGCGCAGTTCCTGCCTTGTTTCCTGAAAAAATGTCTTAATACGCCCGAACATAGGTTTCACAAAGATAACAGGAAAACGGGGAGAAATCAAGGCGTATCAACGAATAGCGAATTTTTACGAATGTACGAACGGTTCGACATTGCTCACCATAAATGGACTCGCAGTCGTTCACCAAAAATTCGTAAATTCGAACCCCATTCGTTATTCGCTGATGGTTTATATATCCAAATTCTGGACTTCGGCCGCGTAGGCCTGAATAAATTGCTTTCTCGGTTCAACCAAATCTCCCATCAGTATTCCGAACAGTTTGTCGGCTTTTTCGGCGTCCCCCACTTCTACAAGGCGCAAAACTCTTTTCTCGGGATTCATAGTCGTTTCCCAGAGCTGTTCCGGATTCATTTCGCCGAGACCCTTGTAACGCTGTATCGCGATTCCCGGAATTTTTTTCTCATCCAAAGATTCTCCCTCTACTTCCTGAACTATTTCTTCTTCGTTCACTTCCCCCTTCGTCTTGACCCTTGATACTTGACCCTTGATACCGGCCTTCTGTTCTTTCAATTTCTGCATTTCCAAAATTGTTTTATCTTTTTCGGCATCGCTGAAAGCGTATCTCACATTTTTGCCGGATTGCATTCTGTAAAGCGGCGGCTGGGCGATATAAAGATAGCCGCCTTCAATTATCTGCGGGAAGTAGCGGTAAAAAAGCGTCAGAAAAAGTGTTCTTATGTGAGCGCCGTCAACATCGGCATCGCTCATCAGAACTATTTTATGATAACGGAGCTTGCTCAAGTCGAAGTTGTCGCCTATAGCAGTGCCCATGGCAACGACCAAAGACCTGATTTCTTGATTGGCGAGCATTTTGTCGAGCCGCGCTTTTTCCACGTTCAAAATTTTTCCTTTGACCGGAAGAATGGCCTGCGTGCGCCGGTCGCGCCCCGCCTTGGCACTGTTATGGACAAATACTCCTGAAGCTAAGGCAAAATTATGGGTGCCTGGAACTTCCAAATCGTAAACATCAATCGTCTCGTCTAACTTTATAATTTTCTTGATTTTGTGGTTAAAATTAATCACGGCTTCACGTAATCGGCACTGGTCACCATTAAAGAATCTTTCTAAAATCGTATCGTATCTCAAAAGGCTTTTATCGTTTGTGTCTCGGCGTGTTTTTTCATATTCCTGAATATCTAAATTGCCTTTTTGTTCGTAAATGCCGCGTAGTGTTTTTATGGCTTTTTGGCAGTAAGTTGCGTTATAGGCGCTCAATCTTCTTTCTCTGATCATTTCATACCCACTAATAGTAATTTTACCGCCTATCTCTGAAAATTTTCGATAAAGCGGCATCAACGAATCGGCCGTATTAAGATTTTGGGCTTCTTTGTAAATGCCTTCCGCAAGCATAAACTTATGGTCGGGCGTGCAAATAATTTCTTCATCGTTATCAAGAATAATTTTTATGATTGGCGCATTTTTCTTTGTAAGCCGCGGATTCAAAATCTCGGCAATTTTAATTGAACGATTACCGTCAACCGTGTAGCAATAGTTTTTAATTCCTTTTTTATCTTCTTCAACCAGCTCCCTGAAGTTGATATTACGGCCATCGGTCAGCGCAATTTTTGTGTCACCGGAAAAACAGCCGCCTGCGGAATCGCCTTCCACTATAAAAATTTCCGATTCCGCCGGGTTCTTTGAACTGCAATCCGCAAGTTTGCCGGGCAAAGTAAGACCATCAAAGGCGCCCTTCCTTAAAACAGTGTCTTTGGCCGCCTTGGCGGCAAGGCGGGCCTTCGCCGCAAGGAGTACTTTTTCTATCATCTTTCTCGCTTCACTGGGCCGCTTCTCAAGAAATTCTTTAAGGGCTTCGTTGACTACGGCCTCCACCGCCGTTTTTGCTTCGGGATTTCCAAGCCGCGCTTTGGTCTGCCCCTCAAACTGGGGTTCTCTCAACCTCACCGAAATAACAGTCACTAATCCTTCGCGGACATCGTCAGCCGTAAGATTCTCTTCTTTTTCTTTCAGGTAGTTTTCGCTTCGGGCGTAGTTATTCAAAGTCCTTGTCAGGGCCGAACGAAATCCCGTCAGATGCATACCCCCGTCAGGCGTGTAAATATTGTTCGCGAAACTTAATTCTTTGGCGCTGAAGTCATCCATGTAAGCGAAGGCCACTTCAATTTCCATCTTTTCTTTCTCTGAACCTTCGCTTTCCTTGTGTATGTAAAAAATTTCATCCTGGATAAGTTTCTCGCTAGCGGCCAGATATTTTACGAATGACAGAACGCCCCCCTCGAAATAAAATCCATAAAACGAAAATGGGGATTTTCTTTTATCCAAAAAATTTATGCGTATGCCCTTAGTGAGATACGACTGCTGGCGAATGTGGTCTAAAATTCTTTTGTCGCTGAATACTATCTCTGAAAAAATTTTTGGGTCGGGAGAAAAAATAACCTTAGTTCCGGTTCGTTCGCATTTTCCGATTTTTTTCACTTTTGATTTCGGCTCTCCTCTTTCGTATTCCTGCATCCAAAGTTCGCTATCACGGCAAACTTCAACGCGTAGCCATTCAGAAAGCGCGTTAACAACTGAAACGCCGACTCCGTGAAGCCCGCCGGAAACTTTGTAAGATTCGCCTCCGAATTTTCCTCCGGCGTGGAGCGTCGTCAAAACCGTTTCAAGCGTGGATTTTTTCGTCTGATGATGAACTTCAACCGGAATGCCGCGGCCGTCGTCGGTAACGCTTACCTGATTATCGGGAAGAAGCTCGATTGTAATGTTTTTGGCAAAACCACCCATAGCTTCGTCTATGGAGTTGTCCATCACTTCCCAAACAAGATGATGCAAACCGTCTAGACCGGTGGACCCGATGTACATACCTGGAAGTTTACGAACCGGCTCTAATCCTTCAAGAACATAAATATCCTTGGCGGTATAAGAGCCTGAAGTTTCGGCCAATTTTTTTGCTTTTTCTTCTTTTTTTGCCATAAATTCAATCAAAAAAACCAAGCCGGGAACACAGTAAATTAAGCTTGATTTTTAGAGGATAAACGGGCTATCCGCCTATTCTAGATTTAGTAAAATTGTATCATAAAAAAAGTGTAGTTTCAACACTCGTTGCCAAAGAGGATAAGAAGAAAAGTGGCTAGATTATCTGGAATAAATTTTATTAAACCCGACGATTGTCGGATTTAATAAAAATACACAGACAAAAATTGACTTAAATCAAGAAGAGAATCGCGGTAGCCAGCTATTATGAGCTATTACGTACTATCAAAGAATAACCAACTCCTTCGAAAGTCCGCCGCTCATATTGATACTGCCGTCTTTTTTTACAACAACAGTGTCTTCTATGCGGACACCTCCGATGCCTTCTATATAAATTCCAGGCTCTACAGTTATTACTGAATTTTCCGGTAGCGGTTCCTTATTGCTGGCGGACACGTACGGCAATTCGTGAACTTCCATTCCAACTCCGTGACCAGTGCCATGCAAAAAATATTCGCCGTATCCACTGCCAGATATATAGTCGCGGCATATTTTGTCTATTTCGCTTCCGGTAACTCCCGCTTTGGCGGCTTCGCATCCGAGTTCTTGCGCGATTCTAACCGTTTCATAAATTTCCGCGAGTTTGTCGGAAACTGGGCCGAGCGCTACAGTTCGCGTTATATCCGACGCGTATCCGTTGTAAAAACATCCGAAATCGAAAGTTATTAGTTCGCCTTTAACGATTTTTTTATCTGATGGCTTCGCGTGAGGTTTTGCTCCGTTCGAACCGGATGCCACAATCGTGTCGAAAGAAATTTTCTCGGCTCCGTTCTCTCTCATTAAAACCTCGATCCTCCAGGCAAGTTCCTTTTCCGTTGCGCCTTCTCTTATTCCCAGCATCAATTTTTTAAATACGCTTATCGCGATATCGGCGGCTCTTTGAATGTCTGTAATTTCTCTTTCGTCTTTTACGGCGCGGATTTTCTGCAAAATATTTTCCGAGCCGACTACCGAAACGCCTTTTATCTTTTCGCCTAACTTTGAAATCGCGCCATAATTAGTCCGACTTTGGTCAAAAACAAATTTCTTTAAATCAAGCATTCGAAAAACCTTTTCCAATTCTTCCCAAAATAAAGTTCTGCCGGTCGGCACGAGCTCAAAATCGGGACATTCTTCTCTAGCCTGCGAAAAATACCGCCCGTCGGTAAAAATGAAGTTCCCCTTCTCTGTGATAAGCAAAACAGATTCTGTTCCGGAAAAACCGGAAAGATACCTCGTTCCCGGTTGTCCTGAAAGCTCGTGATTGAAAAGCAAAAACGCGTCGGCGCCGGCGTCGCGCACCTCGGTTAAAATTCTTTCAACTCGTTTCTTTTTCATTTTGTTTTTGTTAATGACTCTTTATCCACAACATTCTGACATTCTGCCCGCTACGCCATAGCGTCAGCGAGGCGAGCAGAATGTCAGAATGTTTTAATAGAATGCGAAAATCGTCAAACAAGCAAAATCAATCCGACGATTATCAGAGAAAAAATAAATGCTTTGGCCGCGACATTTTTCTCTTTAAAGTAAATCTTTCCCGAAATCAGAGAGAAGAAAACCGAAAAGGAGCGGGTTGCGGTCGTGATTATTGTGGCCGGCGCGAAAAGATAAGCGTATGACACAATAACGGAAGCTAACCCGCTCGTGACCATCTGAAACATAAAAACCGGCTTTCTCATAAAACGGAATGGGTCCTCTTTATAAACCAGCATCGCGCAGAAAAAAAGATAAATCATCACAATCAGTGAAATAAGCGACTGTTCGGCCTCTACCGAATTGAAATGCGTTATGTTGTATTTGTAGAGCGAGATTGTCGCGACTGCGTTCAGGGAACTCCCGACCAGAAGCCATAACCCTTTGACGCGCAGATGCTCAACCGACAAAAGCAGGGCAACCGCGATAAAAATGAAGGTGATGCCGAAAAGTTGTTTTGTCGTGATAACATACCCAAGCGCGATGTCTACCAGAAGAAGAAATGGGATTGTCAGCGTCCTTATAAGGCCGAAATCGCTCCGGTCCGCCTTAACAATCGCCAGAATAGTGATGTGCACCTGAAGTATTTCAAGAATAGCGCGGGGAATAAAAGTCGGGAGGGATGCCATCGAAAAAACCATGCTATGGCGCAAAAATCCTATAACGGCTATGAATACCGCTCCGAATAATAAACTAAGAAATCCGAAAGTATAATAACTTTCTTTCCCGTCTTTTACCTCTTTTTTGCCGAGAGAGTCGGAAAGTTCGCCGAAAGCGCTGGCTGCCGCCGCGAGAAGTATGCCGAACATAATTTACATTGTACGGCAATTGCTGGTTTTTATGAAATATTAGAACTTCTAACTTTTAATAAAGTTCCTGGTTTTTGAATGGAATCAGCGCCATTACTACGGCTTCTGCGTAATATTTAGTCCTGTTTAAAACATCGCCGGTTAAAATACCAACGGCGCCGTTTTCCTGTTTAGAATTTTTTCTCTTAAAAACTATATCATCGGCTTCTCCGAGTTCTTTCCCTTGCCTTATCAATTCGGCAACTTTCAGAGGCAGAAAAAAAGTTCCCGTTCTGCCTTTTCCAAACTTGCCATTCTTGCCTTTGACTATTATCCAGGCAAACGCCTCCATCTCGGAATTCTTTTCTTCAACGCCTCCTTCTATCCCTACCCAAAAATCGGCGCCGGTAATTACTTCGGAAGCGTTATCCGCCCTGTTCCAAGCGCCCTGGAAAATTTCCGTATCATTTTTCGGCTGGTCGCTTACTCCCGATGACACCGATACTCCTTCGGCTTCAAAAGTTTCCGCTGGAAACATTTTCTGGAAAGCGCTTAGGGTAGCGTTTATTTTAACCGGATTTTTGGAGGCAACAACGATTTTTTTCATTGGTTTATTTATGGTGAATCTGTCTATCCATTTTAACAAAGAATCAAGATGTATAAAACAAATCTAAAAAATTCTGATAAAACACAGGGCACTATGCTATAGCATAGTGCCCTAAAAAGTGGCTGGAAATTATTTGATTTAAGTTCGGTTTTATTGTATTAATCCTATGCCTGCTCGCAAAGCGGGTATTTGACAACCCAGTGCCTCGCAAAGGCACACACTGAAAGGAACACTGAAATGAACGCAAATACTGAAAAGAAGGCACTCGCTATTCAAGGAACGGTGGATGAAACAAATACCGGGTTTAAAATGGATCTATATGACGATCCGCTCACCTTTTTCATCGCCTATCCAATGCTGTCTGTACGTAACGCCTGCTTGGAATCCCTTAACAACGGCGGGGTTGTTCGACGCAGTTACCCTGTAAATTTGGTTAAATGGACCGTCAATGGCCTTATTGAAACCTGCGACGATCTCTGGCCCAGGCTGTTGGAATGTTTCGTTTCGAAAACGCCTAGCGAAACGGCTTCCGACATCGCTGAGTTCGCCCTCAAAATCGTCGCTTCTGGAGAGTATCTCCACAACGACATCGTGAAGATGGTTGTGGCTAGGCTTCTAAGCAATTCTTCCGGCGAAATTTATTGGCGCACGCCATCTATGGAGGATTTCATCCGCAGATTACTCGAACAACCACTGATCGTATCCCATCAAACCAAGAAAGAAAAATATGGTCCCGATTATGGGTACACCGATCAGGATTGGACCCAACTGGAACGCGGACTGAAAATAATCACAACCTTCCGCGACACAAGCTTTCTGCCTCTGCTCAATGAAATTCTCGCCAGGATGGAATCCAACGAAATAAAACCGCTCGGGAGCAGTGGTACATTCAGGGCCGCGGATGACTTGCACTTTCTTAAGTCAAGAATAAGTTGGCTTTCTAAGGTCGCCGGGGACGAAAAACCTGACTGGCATCTGCTCGGTTCCATAGCAGAGGAAAAAGCTAAGCTCGCCGGCGATGTGCTTGTCATCTTCTCCTGCCCCAAAGTAATAAGTGAAGGAAAGGCGACGATAAAGCTTTCTCTGGCGGCGGCGAACACCAACGAGCAAGAGAAACTGAATGACTGGTGCAAGAAAACTCTGAAGGTCGCATACTACACGGAAGGTTTCGGCGGACTAAGAGGCGCATCATCTTTAGGCCCCCTGCCGTTTGAAGCGGATGGAACTTGGAGCGTCAACCTCCTGCCGACTCCTGGGAAAAATCGCCTGACCATATGTATCGACGACAGCAGAGAAAAAGGCTGGGCAATGAAGGCAACTTTTTATATCCGCTGCGTTAAGGCATATCCGGCCGAATCGCCGACCATCATGGTGTAATTGCAACTTTTTTGCCTTTTAGGCCGCCTAGAGATCTCGACTTCGATCTCTATGACGCAACAATGAAGTCCGGCTGGTATTTTTACCAGCCGTTTTTCATTTTTATACTTATGCTTCAGATTATTCTTTATGCTTTTGCCCTCATTCTACCATTCGCACGAATAAGGCCATAGAGGTATTCATTATGGAATACGGGATTGCTGAAATTTTTGAAATTGGCCTCGAAACGCACTACACTAAGTCAATGCTGGAAATCATCGAAAATCAGGGAATAGGCAAACTTTCTTTGCCTTTGCCTATATATACCTCTGTTACGCTGGCGACCGCCCGGAGCAACGATGGCGAGGAATTTGAGATAATTGCCGGACTTGAGAAAAACTCTGTTGAGGAAATAAAAAGGCACGCATTGGACGAAAGCGACGAAGAACTCCAAAAAAACACAGGCGACAAAAAACGCTTCGGCGAAAATTCATACGAAAGTTGGTACGCGAAAAACAGAACGCCGTTCGGCCTGATTCACAAAAAAACCGGCACGCTGGCCGCCTTTGCCTGGTTCGGACCGGAACCGCTCGGCTTGGATACTATCCCACGGGATAGTACTATCCCGTGGGATAGTAGAAATAAAGAAAAGAAAGAGTCGGAAGAATGGCACACAATTGGCTACCGCTCCTATAATCCGTTTCGCGGAAAAGGATTGATGAAAGATTTTACAAAATTCGCAATGAAAATCTATTCAGCCAATCGTCCCGGCGTCCGCTATTGGGCCGCCATTAACCCGGAAAACAAAGCTAGTATCGCAATTGTCTCTTCGCTCGGCCTTACCGTATCGGAAGAAAACTCCGACCGCGAAACAGGGTCGCTCGTGATGATAAAATAAAATATATGAACGACGACAAAAAGAAAATAATAGAAAATTTGATAAATCAGAATAGGCTGGCTGTATTATCCACAATAACTCCTGAAAATGAATCTGAGTCTGCAATAATGGAATTTTCTGCCGGCGATAATCTCGAGTTAGTTTTTGATACTTTACCGACTTCTCGGAAATATAAAAATTTGGGAAAGAATAAAACCGTTTCAGTTGTAATCGGATGGGAGCCAGCAACGATACAATACGAAGGTACCGCAATAGAAGTTGTAGCAAACGAACTGGAAAAATATAAGCAAATACATTTTCATAAATTTCCGGACGCCGTTAAATTTGAGAAATTTGATATGAAATTTTTCAAGATTATTCCTAAATGGATCCGTTTTACCGATGTTTCAAAACAACCATGGGAAGTCTTTGAAATTGAATTTCCTGTCAGCTAATTAATAAAAATCAAAAATGTCCAGAATAAAACTAACCGAATATCGCGCAAAAAAACTTCTTCTCGGAGATGCTTATCGCGGCATTTCGATTAAAGCGGGCTTGCCCTCCGTAGCTTTCTTGCCCGCCGTAGCCCATAGGGCGAAGGCGGGAGCGAAGGAGGGACGGTTCGTTGTCAAAGTAGACCAAGGGATAAAAAGGCGCATGAAAAAGGGACTGGTGCTTCTTGACCAAAGCCCGCGGGGAATTCAATTGGCTGTATCCAGATTAAGGAAGAAGGGTTTTTCTCGCTTTTTGGCCGAGCCGCTTCTGCGCCACAAAGAAAAAGACGAGCAATACGTTTCATTCGAGCGAGTACGCGAAGGTATACGCTTTATGCATGCCAAAGCAGGCGGTATTGATATAGAGTCGCATCCCGAAGCCGTTAGAACGCAAATTATTCGCGAAGAAAAAGATCTCGAAAGCGCCTCCCGAAAAACGGGTCTGCCTAAAAATTTTTTGAAACATGTTTTGGAGGTTTTTGAAAATAATTTCTTCGCTTTTCTTGAAATAAATCCTCTCGTGGTCAGCAAGGGAAAAGTTTATATTCTTGATGCAGCGACACTTGTTGATAGCGCCGGAGCCTTCTTTCTCAAGGATTCATGGACACAAGATGATGTAATCGAGAAAAAAGGAAACAGCCGTGCCGAAAAAAACGTTGATGAACTGGCCAAAACTTCGCCCGCGTCATTCAAGCTGACTGTTTTGAATCCGAACGGTTCGCTGTTTTTCCTGCTTTCCGGAGGCGGCGGCAGTATTGTCATCGCAGACGAAGCCGAACTCTGCGGAGTCGGAAAAGAAATCGGCAATTACGGCGAATACAGCGGTGGCCCGACCCGCGAAGAAACATATCTTTACGCCAAAGAAGTTATCGAGCTCCTCCTCAAATCGAAAGCGAAAAGAAAAGCCCTTATCCTCGCCGGCGGCGTGGCCAATTTTACCGACGTCAGGCAAACCTTTATGGGAATAATAGACACGCTTGCCGAAACCGCGGAACGGCTCCGCAAAGCGGGTGTCAAAGTATTCGTGCGACGCGGAGGCCCTAACGAACAGGAAGGACTCGCGCTTATGAAAACTTTTTTGAAAAA
>ERZ1292640.3145-Hain-H43-02um-R1-3145-length-12976-cov-11_pt1 | contig 12976 bp, 13 predicted proteins | sample MGYA00564404_ERZ1292640 | MGnify/ENA primary metagenome ERZ1292640 (study PRJEB36523, sample SAMEA6512636) | groundwater metagenome | collected 2019-01-08 | study: AquaDiva: Metagenomics assemblies of 32 groundwater samples
CTGAAGCGCCGCTCTCGACGTTGCGCATCACGCACGCGTTGGGGTAGATGCGGCAGTTGCTGCCGATGAGCACGCCGCAGTTTATCGTGGCGTTCACGCCCACGCGCGAGTTTGCGCCAATCACGCAGCCGAGCTTGCGCTTGAACGAGCTAACGCGGCGGCCTTTAATCTCGGCCTCGACGGGCGTCTCGTCAAACTTGAGGTTTGCTACCGTGGTTCCGGCGCCTAGGTTTACGTTCTCGCAAAGTATCGAGTCGCCCACGTACGAAAGGTGGGGGACGTTGGAACCGCGGCCGATGACGGAGTTCTTTATCTCGGTAGAATTGCCCGCGTGGTTGCCCCCTTCGAGAACCGTGCCCTTGCGCAAGAAAGCCCCGGGGCCGACAACGCAATTATCCCCAATGAAAACCGGGCCCTCGATGAAAGTGCCGGCGAGAATGCGGCTGCCCTTGCCGATGAACACCTTCCCTTCAATCGTGACGAACTCGTCAACCTTGCCGGTGCGCGAGTCGGGCATTATGTTTTCAAGGCAATAGAGGCTCGTGTCTAAATAGTTCCAGTAATATCCCACGTCGTTCCAGTAGCCGGTGTGCTCGAGTATCCGCACTTGCCGGTCGCGGGCGTAGGCGCACAAGGCGTCGGTGACTTCCAGCTCGCCGCGCGGCGATGGGGAGAGGCGCTCCAAGTAACTGAAGAAGTCCGGCTGCGCGAAGTAACAACCCGTGAATATCACGCCCGGGCCGGGAGGCTGAGGTTTCTCAATTATTCCCTTCAGCAAGCCTCCTTCACCTTGCAGCAGGCCGGAGGGGCTGGCGTCCTCCACCATCTTGCCCACTATGAACGGCGTGCCCTTCAACGCTTCCGCAGCTGCAAGGGCGTAGAAAGAAGGGTTGTAGAACGTGTCGCCGTTAAGCACTATGAACGGCCCGTTAACCGCGTTGCGGGCGGTGAGGCACGCGTGGCCCGTGCCCTTCTGCTCTGCCTGCGCAACGAACTCAAGCTTCTCCGCATAAGGCTTTCCGGCGAAGTGGTCGCGTATCACGCCGCCGTCCGCGCCCACCACTAGAACCACTTTCTCCGCAACTTGCACTGCGGCCTCCACGCCCCACTCGATTATGGGCTTGCCCATCACGCGCACCATAGTCTTTGGCGCAGTTTCCGTGATGGGCCACAAGCGCGTGCCCTTGCCAGCGCTGAGGAAGACGAACGCAACCATGGTAATCGACATCGTTAACGTGCCGCCGGCGGGTTAAATACCCCCACCAAAAAAACCTTGAGGCGGCCAACCCCCGGCAACGGTTTTTTCGAGCATTATTATCAAAAAGTTGATAGTATAACAATAATAGTTATACCTCGCGTTTGCAGAGGCGGCGGCTCGGCTGCGCGCCCTGCCGCCGGCTGCTGAAATGGTTTTAAAAGGCTTCTCAAGCCAAAGGACAGTAAGCCTCCGAAACGGCTTTTGCGGGGGTTTTCCGGGAGGGGTTTTCATGGTTGACGAGCAGGAATCTCAAGGCACGGCGCCAGTCGAAGCTGAAGCCGGGCCTGCGGAAGTTAAGCAGGAGGACATCGAGCCTGAAGGCGAGGAATTAAGCGAGGATGAAGCCGAATCGGAATACCTGCCCTTTCCGAATGCTCGCGTCGTGCGCATAATCCGCAACACGCTCAAGAACGACCACCAGATAAAGCGCGACGTGAAAGTGGGCGCGAACCTGCTGCTGGGCGAGATACTCACGGACATCGCTACGGGAATGGATGTCGAACCGTACCACACGCTGTCCATCGAGCACTTCAACAAGGCGTGCCGCAAGTACCGCGAGATTTCCCTTAACGAGAAGCGCATACGCCGGATAAAGAAGGTGCTTGAAAAACAGCGCGCAGAGCTTGACGAAATAATCGCAGAGATAGACTTGGAACTCCCGGAGGCGCCGCGCCACACTCCGGGAATGCAAGGGCCGCAAGAACATGCCTGAAGAAGCCCCTCTCGAAGAAAAGATTTCCGATCTTGACAGCAAGGTGCAGCTGGCAGCTTCCGAACGCCGCAAGATATCGCAGGATAACGCGCAGGCGATAAACGAATTGCGCGATTGCATTGGCCAAGCGAAGGCAAGCCGCGAGGCGCGCGACGCCGCTAGCACGGAAGGCAAGCGCTTCGTGGAAGAGAAGAAAGCCGTGCTCGCCGAGTTGGCGCGCGTGAAGGCCGCGCTCGAAGAGTTGGACAAGTCTGCCCGCGTGCTTGAGGCGCTCGTTACCGGCGATTACGGGACGCTGAAGCGCAAGGCCGATGCGCTCGAATGGGCGTTGCAGACTGAATGCCGCTCTCCGCGCGAGGAGAAGCTCGTAAGCAAGCAGCTTCAAGCGGTGGAGAAGATGCTCAAGCCTGCTGCGGGATTGGATGGGAAGAAGACGGAGATGCGAAAGCTCTCTTCAGAGAAGCGCGCGCTCGTCGAACGGCTGCGGAGGCTTGACGCGGCGATAGACGCCGACTTCGCAAAAGCGAATGAACTCCACAAGCTTGCCGAACAAAAGTCTTCCAAGGCAAACTCTCTTTCAAGAAAGATCGGTTCGAACCTCGAGGCCTTGGGGGAGAAGCGCGACACTGAAAGCGAGTTGAAAGAAAAGCTTTCAGGCGCGCTTGAGGAAAAGGCTGAAGTCAAGGCTACGGAGAGGCGCGTGCAAGCGGAAAAGCACGCGTTGGAAGCGAAGAGCACGCACACCAGCATGAAAGAACGCGCGAAAGCCATCCGCGAGAAGCTGGCGGCGGGCGGCAAGATTACCGCGCTCGACATGCAAGTGCTCGCCCAGGCGGACGAGTAGCGGTTACGTTAACGGAAGGATTACTATCCGTCCGGCAGCTCTTTATTGAATTCCACAATCCGATCTTCAGGCGCGGCTTTCTTGCGCTTGCGGCGGTGTGCGAAGAGAAAGTACAAGAACGCCGCAAGCAGCAGGAGCAACGCGCCTACGCCGGCTTGTTTCGCAGGGCTCCAGCCCGTGGTGGCGCCGGAATTTGCATCAACTGGCCGGAGGGTTGGTGTGATTGTTGCTACATGAATTAACTGTACAGGCAGTACGGTTGCGGCTAGTGGCAGGCGTTCAGTTCCGTTTGCTTGCTGCGGTTCGCCTGCGCTTGACGCTTGCGTGGTTATTCCCGAAGTAGTCTCCTCGTCGAACGCGGAAGCAACCGCGCCCAACCCTGAAGTTATGCCTGAAGCTGCTTGAATAACCGCCTGCTGCACGGCTTGCACCACGCCTTGCAACGCGCCTTGAACGGCGGGCGGCGTGACTAGGGGGGCAGTGCCATTCGTGCCGTTCGCTTCGACCGGAATGCCGAACGTCTGGTTCGCTTCAAGCGGTTGGGGCGCGCCTTCCAGCAAGCTGCCGAGCTGGGAAATTACGGCGGCAGTAACCACGATGCTTTCAGTACGCGGGTATTGCGCGCCTGCAACGGCGCGGTAGCGCACTTCAACTTCTTGCGAAAGCAAGGATGCTTGCGCGCACGAGGCGTTCGCCAGTATGCAGAAAAGTTGGAACTCGAGGAGACGCGTGGCCGTGCCATTCGCAGTGGTGAAGAACACTCCTGAATCGCTTGCAGCGGGCCGCATTGAAACGTTGATGGTGACGTTGTAGGCGCTTATGCCGACCAGCGCTTCTTGCGGCACGGCCCACTCGACGCGCAGGGGGGAGGCGTACTCGAATCCGGGTATTACTAGCGGGAATGACACGTTGCCGTTAACGCGCACGAGTTGCGACACGATGCTCGAGTTGCCCGATAGTTCTTGCTCTTGAAGGCACGCTGCCGAGTGGGCGAACAAAAAAAGGATTGCAAGGGCGAAAAGTTTCCTCACGCAATGGTTCACTCCGGCAGGCAATATAACCGTTCGGGCTCAACGCCGGGCTTTGACGCCTTTCTTGGGGCACTCTCGGTCGAGGGGGCAGGCGGAGCAGCGTGGCGATATGGGCACGCACACAGTCTGGCCGTGGAGGACGAGCAGTTCGTTCACCTGCACCCACAAGCTGCGGGGCAAGGCGCGCATTAACGCCATTTCGGTTTCTTCCGGCGTGCGCGTCGACACTATGCCGAGGCGGTTGGAAACCCGGTGCACGTGGCTATCCACGGGGATTGCCGGAAGGTTGAAGGCGTACGCGAGCACGCAACCCGCAGTCTTGCGACCCACGCCCGGCAGGGACGTGAGTTCTTCCATTGAGCGTGGCACTGCGCCGCCGAAGCGCGCCACCAACTGGCTGCAGCATTCCTTGAGGTAGCGCGCCTTCGAGTTGTAGAAGCCTGCGGGCTTGATGAGCTGGCGTATCTTGGCAATGGGCGCAGCGGCAATCGCGGCAGGAGTGGATAGCGCCGCGAGCAGGGCGTTCGTGGCAATTTCCGTCTTAGCGTCTTTCGTGCGGTGCGAGAGTATCGTGCCTACGAGCACTTTGAACGCGAGCCCCGAGCGCGAGTTGCGCTTCACGCGGCCGAGGTGCGAAAGGCTTCCGCGGTGGAAACGTGCGAGGGTGCGAAGAACGGAAACTGCGGGGGGCGCGTGTTTCACGCGATGCTTTAGCGTGAGCAAGGGATTTAAGCCGTTGTGGAGAGATATTTTTGCATGCGATTTGCTAGGCGGCGGGTTCACGCCTGCCACGCAGTTCACCTGCCGAAGCGGCACGAGTCTATGTTCAAGCGTCGAAAGCGGCATGATTCAACGCGCGTGAGGATGCTGATGCTGGCAATTTCAGCGCACGCGGCGAGGCAACGCGAGGCGGAGCGGCTGCGGTTGCTGATGGCGGCTGTTGCGGGGTTTCGAAAATGACTTCGGACGACGCGCTGGAAGGCCGCGAGAACGAAGACGTGTTTGAAGGGTATTTCCTCTCTCGCGCGTTGAACGTCAACTTCAACTACTTGTTCTTCCCGGGGCTGGTGATGCACGAGCTGGCGCATTACGCCGCGTGCGTGATTGCCGGCTCGCGCGTGTTCGAGACGGTGTTGTGGAGCCCGCGGGGCGGGCACGTGGTGCACACGCGCGTGCGAGCCAGCTCTTCCGTGCTCATAAGCCTATTCCCGTTCTTCCTCAACAATTTCCTTGCTGTTTTGTTGCTGCAAGACGCAGCGGCACAGGACGCAGCCGTGGGCTTCGCATTCCTGTGGCTGGCATTCTCTTTCGCGATATATTCGATACCCAGCGTGCCGGACTTGAAGAACTCGGTGGACGCGGTGAAGAGGTCTTACACAAAACGCAGGGGCTTCGGCCTTGCAGCCACGTTGTTTTACATTCCGTTGTTCGCCATTCACTATATTTTATTGCTGCCGTTGTTGTTCTTCTCGCGTCACCGCACGCTGAGGATAGTGTGGTTCTTGATGCTTTACGCCGCGGTTTCCGGCGGTATGCTGTCAGCCTAGGCCTATTGCGCGCAGGAAAGTGGCGATGATGCGTTCTAAAAAGCCGGGGTGGTAGTTGCTGTTGACTGCCCAGCTGCTCACGCTCTTCGAACCGTCCCAACTGCAGGCGTAAGAATCGGAGCCGGAAGAAACTTCGAGGCTAGCAACTTGCGTGCCTGCGGGGCAATTGAACGAACAGCGCCAGCCGTAAGAAAACTTGCAGGCCGCTTCGGCGTACCCGCTACCGCCACAAGAGTAGAGCGCGCCATCAATGCCGCCTTGCTTGAGGGTTACAACCGCCGAGAACCCCCCGACGCCGAAAGGAACTATTTTGCAGCCTGCGAATAACGGTATTTCCTCGCGCGAGACGAGCGCGCCCGTCTGCGGCGCTGCAGTGGCGAATAACGCCAGCGCGAGTATGCCTACAAGGAAGAGCCTGCTTGCCATGAGATTGTTTGGTGCGCGCGCCGCTTTAAAGCATATCACTTGAGCCCGGCGAAGGCGGCGCGCATTGTGGCGAGGGCGATGCTGTAGGCGGCCAGCGCTACGGTTGCGAACAATGGCGCGTACTTCACCCCTGCGAGCGCCTTACCGTTGCGTATCAAGCCTATTATGAGCCCTGCAAACAGCGTGGTTATCAATAGGCTGGCGACGGAGAACCAATAGACGTCAGTAGGCGTTATTGCGTTGGGATCCACCTTCCCGCCGGGCTTCATTCCCGGGAGGCTTGACATGCCGCTGGCTTGTGGCGCAGTAGGCATCTTTGCGCTGCTCGAACCCGACTTAAGTTGCTTTTGCATCACGTCGGAATTCATTTCGGCGTAGAACGTTGAAACGCTGAAAAGCAAGGGCGCGGCGATGACGCCAGCGAAGACTATGAACATCGAGTACGTGAGCGTGCTCGTCGCGATTTCCTTGCGCAGCAACTGCGAGTTGCGTATGTCAACCGCCACCGCCTCGAGCAGCGGCGCCATCTCGCCGCCCATGCGTATGCCTTCATTTATCAGCTTGACTGAACGCGCGAGTATGCTCGACCTGACGCGGCGAGTCATCTTTATCAGCGCGTCCCCCATCTGCGCGCCTCCGAACGTGTCTGCGCTCACGCGCTTTATCTCGTCGCGCAAGGGACCGAACTCGGGGAGGGCGGAACTCCAGATGGCGTTCTCGAGAGTCATCCCCGAACGGATGTTAGCCGAAATTATTTGGAGCGCGTCCGGAAGCATAGCTTCTATTTGCGAGGCGCGCGACTCGACGTTAAGCATAAGCATCAGGTAGAATAGCGCGGCTACTGCCACCGCGATACCCGGCGGGAGGACGGCGCGCACCGTCTGGTCGGCAGTGGCGAAGGGCACGAGGAAAAACGCTATGACGCCCGCGCAAATCGCGAAGAAAGTGACGAAGCCGAGGAACGTCCGCGCGTCCACGCCTTCCACGCCGCCTTGCGTCATCAACGCCGACGTGGCCGTAACCAGCCGGCGCGGGTAGAGGGAAGCTATCTTTTGGTAGGCGTGTGGCTGCATTTTTACACCGCGGGGCGCCTGGTCGATACGAAGTTCATGAAGAAAACTTGGAAGCCTAGTAGGCCTGCGAGCACGGCGAGCAACGCGGTCTTGGGCACGGTGGTGTTTAGGAAACCCACCAGCACGGTAAGCATCGCCACGCCGAGCGACGGCACTATCACGGCGGCCATCATGTACAGCATCGTCCACGGGGACAGCTCTTGGCCGTACTGCCGTATCTGGTCGATCCTCTCGCGCGTGAGGTCGCGGATTTGTATGTCTAGCACGCTGGCAAGGTTGCTGCCGACTTTCAGCGCGTTGGAAATCTGCCATAGCACCTTGCGGAACTGGGGTGACGGGTTGGATAGCGTGGCTTCGGAAAGCGCGTCCAGCTCGGACGTGCCGGAGTTTATCTTTTTCGTGAGCTTGCGGAACTCTTCACTCACCTCGTCGTAATCGTAGGAAAGGCTCGCCATCGCGTTGAAGAGCGGCACGCCCGACTTGAGTTGTATGAGCATCTGTTGCAGCGCGGGTATGATGTTGTGCTCGAGCTTCCTCGCGCGGCGCTTGGCGACCACGCGCGGGTATATCAGTATCGTGAAGAACGTGGCGGCTGCGAACAGTATCGCAACGCCTGCCGCGGCGGGCAGCATGTTAATCCGCAAGCCTAGGCCGAGCGCGGCAACGAGGACGAACGAGAAAAACGCGTTAGTTAATGCTGCCACTAACGCCATTCCGGCGTACTCGCGCGGCGCGAAATCGTAGCCCGCCTGCATGAGGTTCTCTTTGAGGGAAGGCATGATGGCTGCCGCGAAGCCGCTCGTGCCGCGGATGCGTTCAGCCGCCGACTGGAGCGTGCGCGGGGGGAGTATTGAAAAGGGAATCAATTGGGGCAAGAGGCATTCACTCCACGTACAAGAGCTTTGCGAGCGCGCCGTTGCGGGCCGCGGCCAGCACCTCTTGCGGCTCGCGATAGTAACGGGCGATCACGCGGCCCACATCGCCAACTTTCGCGAGGTTCTCGCTGATAAGCCCGTCAATCACCACCTGCTTTTCTGAAAGGTCTTGCATTATTTCCTTGGTGGTAAGGCCCGTGTGCATCGAAAGGTCGCTGAACACTCTGAGTGAGTCGCCGACTTTCACTAGCTTGTCTTCACGCGCGTCCCACTTGTAGAGTATGTTCATGCTCACGGAGTTGTCTGAAGGCACCACTTCAGCTATCTCGAACGTGCGGCGCACGCCGGCACGGCGTTGGCGGTACTGCACTACTATTAGGTGGAGCGCGCCCAGCATGGATTCGGGCAAGTTTATAGGTGGGGTGGTGAGGCGGTTGCGGACTTGCGACGCGTCGTCCGCGTGCAGCGTGGAGTACACGCTGTGGCCGGTGTGCATGGCTTCGAAAAGCACTTCCGCCTCGCGCTGGCGCCTTATTTCGCCTAGCACGATGCGGTCGGGCCGCATCCTGAGCGAGTTTACCATCAAGTCTAGCATTTCCACGCCGCCCTTGCCTTCCGGGTTGGGCTGGCGCGTGCTTAAAGGCGTCCAGTGGAGGAAATCGGGCAGTTGCAGCTCGCGCGTGTCCTCGATGCTTATCACGCGCTGGTTGGGAGGCGTGAATGCGAGTATTGCGTTAAGCAGGCTCGTCTTTCCGCTTGCCGTTCCGCCCCCAACCAGGATGTTCATTTCATATTGCAACGCCGTCCAGAAGAGGGCAGCCGCCTCGGAACTCAGCGTGTTGTTCGCCACGAAGCTAACTATCGTCCACGGGTCTTTGGCGAACTTGCGGATGGTGATGCTGTTGCCTTTCGTCGAGATGGGGAATAGCGTCGCGTTGACGCGGTCTCCCGACAATAGATGGGCGTCCATCAGCGGGTCTAGGTTGGTTATCTGGCGCGAGGCCTTGCGGCCGATTATCGAAGCGTAATTGTGAATCTGTTCCTCACTCGCCAATTCCACGTTCGTCTTGAGCCAACCGTGCTTCTTGTGGTACACCCACACCGGCTCGCGGCAAGAGTTTATCACTATCTCCTCGAGGTTCTCGTCGGCAATAATAAGCTCGAGCTCGCCTAGCCCCAGCATGTCTTGAATCAAGCGGCCTACTAGCGCGTTCTCCTCTTCGCGGCTCACCCCGCCGAGCTCGGAAGCCATCAGTTCGTGCGCCTTTGCGGATATGCGCGCCTTTATGTGGTCGGACTCGCGCGGATCCATTATCTCGGAAATCTTGATGTTTACCGACTCGATAATCTTCTCCTTGAGGTACGTGAGCGCCACGCGCGTTGCTTCCTTTATCTTAGTGTGCCGCAGCTCGTACGTCCTCACGAACTCGTGCGGATCGTCGATTATCGCCACTGTGGCGGGCACGCCTTCGCTCTCTACGTTGTAAGTGTCAATTACTTTCATCTGCGCCTTCACTTCCTCGCGCCGCTCTTGCGCGGCGGTTTTGTGCTTGCGGGAACTGCCACGGGCATGGCTTCCGTCGTTTTGCGGGGCGGCAGGCTTGCTTGCATCCTTCGCCGCCTGCGCCGGCCTTTCTTCAAACGCGAAAGCGCCCGGAGCTTGCTGCGGACGAAACTTGCAATCTCAAAGGCAATGCCGCGCAGTTCTTCCAGCGCGCGTTGCAAGACGTTGTGCTCGACGGCTGGCGCGGAAACCTCGAGTTTTTCAAGCTCTAAACGGAAGGATTCAAGCCGCTCGCGCAGTTCCGACTCTTTCGACTCGAGCGCAATGAGCTCTTCGGCGAACGCGTCAAGCTGGCCGCAGGCGAGTTTCACTTCAGACTTGACGAACTCCAGCTCCTTGCGCGTGAAGCCCTCGCGGCGCGACTTGAGCTCGGCAATAAGCTGTTCGGCGATTGAAGCGCGGCGCATTATGTCCTTCTCGAAAAACTTCATCATCGACTCCGACGCCATGACTTCGCGCTCAAGCCGCTCGGATTCCTCAAACGCCTCGCTTTTCTTGCGCAGAACCTCGCGCGTGTCCTCTTCGCGCGCGGGAGACTTCCCGACCAGCCTTATGCCGGCTAGCGTATAATGAACTTCAAGAAACCCGTTCTCCTCGAGTATGAGCGCGAGCTTTTCCGTCTGCGATTGGGACAGCGCGATGGCCTTGGCTGCGTCCTTAAGCGACACGTCCTTGCTCGAACGCACGTACTCTTCAAGCCGGTCTACAACCGTTTCTATGTTCTCGTTCGTTGAAACCCCCTCGAAATCACGGTTTAAAGCCTATTAAACCCTTGCCACGCGGCAAACTCCTTCAGGCGAAACTCATCGCTGCCGAACGGCTTTCGCCGAAGTACGAGTCGTTCACCGCCAGGCGAACGGGAAAATCTACGTCGAAATCGCTGGTGGTGAACGTGAAGTTCGAGTTCACCGCCACCCGCGTGTTCTGGAAACTCACCGTAAGGAGGTTGCCTTGGTCCAGTTGGCCTACCGTAACGCGAATCCACCCGGAGGAAGAATAGTTCTGCACGTTCAGTGTAATCTTGCTTTGCTGGTCTGCGTTGAACGGCCCGCACGTCGAAGTGTAAGAAGTGTTCGCGTCGGAAATGACGAGCGTAAGGTGCAGGCAGTTCTGCGTGCCGAAAGTGCACTCGTGCGAAGGGCTCCAAAACGCGCACGAACCGTCGTAGGCGTCGCTCACCCAACCGTCGAGCACGCGCAAAGACACGCCGGCGCTTGCGAGCGAACTGAAGTTTTCTTCGGGAATCGTCACTTGAAGCTCGCGCTTGCCCCACGGCCCATCGTTGCCCCCCGCCGGATAGGTGTAGTTCAAGCCGAACGGCGAGACGGTTATCGGCGGGGATATTTGCGAGAGAGGCATTTGCAAGCCGCCGGGCGTGGTCACCGTGACGTTGAGCGACGCGATAGAGTAATACGCATCAACAAACCTACCGTACGCCGCTATATCCTTAGAAAGGTTTCTCGATGCGGGGAGGACGTCGTTGAATGAAAGGTTTTCCGCAACTTTCGTCGCGTTCAACCCCATCATGAAATGCAGGTCTTCAGCCACGTCGCCCCACGCGGCCGAAACTGCAGTAGCCCGCAATTCCTGCACCGCGGCAGCCATGCGAGGCTGGGGGCTTATCCCAACGTTGGCGGCCAGCACTGCTGCCAGCGCGACTATCGCGAGCGTGAAAATGAATCCTCGCTTCACGACGGCCACACCTCCAACGTAGCTATGCCGAACCTTTCCGAACTGTAAAACATCCTGCGCGCTGAAGAGACTAGCGTGGCGTTCGCGGAGGAAGTGCGGTCGGCGAACGAAACGTAATACTCGGAACACTTGCAGAAGCCGTTGACTGGCGCGGTCGAGGCGAGCCTGCAGCCCGCGTCGCACGATGCTCCTTCCTCAGAATAATAAGTCGCAACCGTGGCGTTAGCCGCAAAGCCAGGCGGCATGAAGTTCGCAAGCGCGGCGTAAATGCGCAGCTTTGACGACGCTTCGCCCAGTTGTACCGCCGCGCCCAGCTCGCCCGACTCGTCCAACGCCTGCAAGCCTGATTGCGCGAGACGCTGCGTGAACAACGGCGACATTGCGTAGGCGTGCGCTGAAGGCGCGGCCTGCAGCATCACGAGTATCACCGTGGAGGCTATTCCGGTCGCGATGAGCGCGTCCAACGTGAAGAAAATTCCCCTCACCGCCACGCAGTCACCTCCAAAACTGAATAATTGCCTTTGAATAACATGACCTTGCGCAGTACGGCGGCGACGCTCGCGTTAGCCGGTACGCTTCCGTAAAGCGCCTTCACGCCGAAGAACGCCGTTGCTGCTGTGAGGTTGTCAAGCTCAATGCTTCCCGAAAGGGATCCTTGCGAGTCGCAGGCGAACAACACCCTGCCACTGCCGTAACTCCAAGTTGCGAATACTGCGTCCGCGCCGTTGGAAACAAGCGGCTCGAACGAATCCGCATCGGAAGTGTTGCGCACCGAAGCGGCCTCTGCGCAACTCACGGAATCCCCGCTAGTCGCGTTGCGCAGGAAGCGCGTGGACACGACGGTGCCGGAAGCGACTGACGTGGCCGTCGCGTTGAACAACTCTATAACCGTGCCGTGCTCCTTCTGCACGAACGTGCCGCCGGCAGCCACCCAGGCGCGCAGCGATTGTTGTACCGATGCGTTAAGTTGGTCAAAGTTCACGTGAGCGTCTTCCACCACGAGCGCGTCGAACGAGTCCAGACGGACTGCAGCATCAAGGAAATCCTGCAGGCCGCCAGTAGCATTGAACACCGTGAAGTTAACGCCTTCCACCGCAAGGTAGTTCCGCCACCCTGCAGCAGCCGCGTCGCCTTCCCACAGTTCGTTGCCGGCTTGCGTGTAAGCAATCCTTCCCAGCCCGCCGGGCCGCAGCGCGCCCCCGCTACCAGAGGCATTTATGAAAAGCTCGAACGGCGAGCCGAGCGAACCTAACACTAGCGAATAGTTCGCGGTCAACAACTCCGTCAGCTTGCCCTCGTCCAACGCAGCCTTGCCTTCAGCCACAACCAAGCCCGGGCGGTTGAACGACGCGCGGCTCCAATTGGAAGGCTCGCCGGGCGTTGACAAAAACGCCAGCGCTTTCCCGGCGGCAATAGCCGCGCGGTACGCTTGCGCGTCGTCATCGTAGCTGAACCGCTCGGACACTGACGCGAGCGCGGTGAACACGAGCAGGAACAGCATCGTGGCTACCATCAAGTCTATGGCGAATGCTTGTCCCTTCACGAGACAATCACCTCTCCGCCGTCACTCCCGATCGTGATTGTCGACGGGCCGATTGTAAACGCGCTTGCGCCGCTCGCGTTTCGCACGTCGACAAAACCGTGGCTCGCGTAAGCGCTTCTCTCGACGCCGTCAGGGTTCCACGAGACTATTACGCTCGCATTCGTGAACGCAACGTTGTAAGGCTCGCCGCGCAACGACGCAGGCATTTGCACGACGGTAGCAAACCCGTCGTACGCCGCGGCGGAAACCACCGCCACTGAAAGCCTGCTTGCAAGCCCTTCCGCCTCGCCGCCCGCGGCAAGCTCTTGCAGGCGCACCGACTCTTGCACCACGCGCACTTGGCTTAACAACAGCAACAACACTGCGAATGCCACTATCGCGGCCACTTCAAGCGCGGCTTGACCCCTCACG
>ERZ1292640.465-Hain-H43-02um-R1-465-length-32785-cov-7_pt1 | contig 12976 bp, 13 predicted proteins | sample MGYA00564404_ERZ1292640 | MGnify/ENA primary metagenome ERZ1292640 (study PRJEB36523, sample SAMEA6512636) | groundwater metagenome | collected 2019-01-08 | study: AquaDiva: Metagenomics assemblies of 32 groundwater samples
GCTTGATGAGTTTAAGGAGAAGCATCAAGGAGCGGAGGTGTATTATTGATGAGGGGATGTGGTGTAAAATCTAAATAACGCCTGCTACTATTACAATTTACCTATGATTCACATTGGAGAAATCGCGCCACTGTTCGAGAGTGTCACCGCATACCATAAGGGGGAGTTTCATCCGGTCGGACTATTCGATGAAACGTATAAGGACAAATGGATCGTTTTATTTTTCTATCCGCGAGATTTTACATTTATCTGTCCGACCGAAATCAAGGGCTTTGGCGCGCATCGTGCAGAGTTTGAGGCGCTCAACGCCGAGGTGATCGGATGCTCAACGGATTCGGAATGGAGTCACAAAAATTGGTTTGAGCGAGATTTGAAAGATGTCGAGTATCCTGTGCTTGCAGACGTGACCCACGAAGTATCGAGGGCCTACGATGTTTACAACGAGGCAGAAGGTCTTGCCGAGCGAGGATTGTTCATCATTGATCCGGAAAAAATTGTTCGGTACGCACTTGTGAGCGCCGGATCGGTCGGTCGCTCGGTCAAGGAAACTCTACGTGTTCTTGAGGCTCTACAAACTGGCGAACGCTGTCCTGTAGAATGGGAACATGGAAAAGAAACTCTCGGGAAGGCATAAATAAAATAGCGTGGCTCAAGAGCCACGCTATTTTGGATTCAATCAATAGCTCCTTAACAACTCAATTAACGTTCGCACGCCGGCGCCAGTACCACCCTTTCCAGTGTAGGCGTTGATCTGACGCTCTGCAAACGCTGGACCAGCGATATCAATGTGCACCCATGGCACATCATCAACAAATTCCTGCAGTAAAAGTCCGGCTGTCAAGGCTCCGCCGTATTTTCCAGCGATATTTTTGTAGTCCGCGACCTCTGATTTAATCTCTTTTTTGTATGCTCGCTCAAGCGGTAGCTCCCACATCTTCTCTCCTGCTGTCTTTGACGCATCAAGAACTTTCGTGATTAGCTTTCTATTATTACTCATCACGCCGGATATCTCCTCACCAAGCGCAACTACACACGCACCGGTGAGCGTTGCAAGATCAATAATGGCGTCTGGTCTCTGTTGAACTGCGTACGCTAACGAATCAGCAAGCGTAACGCGTCCCTCGGCGTCGGTGTGCAAAACTTCAATCGTTTTTCCGTTGAGAGTCTTCACCACATCGCCGGGACGAATCGCTTTCCCAGACGGCAAGTTCTCGCAAGCGGCAAAAATCCCCTCAACGGTCACACGCGGTTGCAACTTTGCTAAAATTGAAAATACGCCAAGTACTGCAGCCGCGCCAGCCATGTCACACTTCATCGTGTACATCGCCTCTGCCGGCTTAAGTGACAAGCCACCAGAATCAAAGGTTATTGCCTTACCAACAAGGACGATTTTCTTTTTGCTTGAACGCGGTGCATAACGCAGATGCACCATAACTGGAGGATGATCAGATCCTTGTGAAATCCCAAGCACACCGCCCGCGCCAATCTTTTTAAGCGCCGTTTCATCCATTAATTTCATCTTAATTTTCGACTTGCTTTCCTTGACAATACGCTGAGCAACCTTGACGAGTTCGGCTGGTTGCATATGACCTGCTGGCGTGTTGATGAGATCTCGCGCGAGAACGGTACCACTAAAGCTCAACTCACCAAGCTCCGCGCCAACAAGTGCCGCCTTCACATCGCGAAGATCATTGGAGACGACATTAAACTCAACAACAGCTGGTTTGGTTCGCTCCTTTTTGTAAGTCTCAAAGGTATACGACGCCAGTCGCACTCCCTCGACTATCGCGCGACCACATTCCTTTGGATTGAGTCCGCCATGACCTGCTCCATGTAGAATAGAGACAACCTTTTTCATCCCGATCTTGTTCGCAGTTTTATACGAAATCGCCGATACCTCCCGCACCACCTCAATATCAAAACGCTTTTCCTTGCCAAGCCCCACAAGCAGGACGCGCTTTGCGAAAAAACCGCTCGGGCGCACGAGGAGCGTCTCGCCGAGCTTACAAGAAAACTTCTCCTCCTTGACTATAGAGGAAATGAGCCCGCCGAGCGCGTGATCTACGGCGCCAGTCGCCCCGCCGAATTTTTCTTGCCCCTTGAAAGCGTTTACGACGAGCAGATCACACTTCTCGTTCGTTAAATCTCCCTTACGAATTATGATTTGCATATAAAATAGATGGTGACAGTAAATCACACGCTTGACGAAATAGCAATCGCAGGCTATCCTTTATTCACTTTTCATTTCTCAATTAGCTCTTATGGGTGACCGCAAGAAAAATCGCAATATCTGGAAAGACGATCGCAAGGTACAAAAGGCGACGCACCGCAAAAAAGCCGCGATCCGTCACAAAAAGGCTAAATAATTTGGATGACGTCCTCTAGTTGCGGACGAAAACCATGTTCATCCTCGATGAAGCTCCGTGCTCCGGCAAGCCCGACCTGTCCAGTGCGTCTAGCAATTTCAAGTCCTCTTTCTCCAAAACTTGAGCCTGTAATAAGTCCGAGCTCACCCGGCGCAAGCCTGGTGAGTTTTTCGTAATATGGCAGACGCAACTCACCAACAAGTTTACCTTCACGAATAAAGCGCACCGTATATTCTCGATCATCGAGTTTATGTGTGGAGGAGAGTTTAATATTATCAAAGGAATCAATCCAAACAATGCGCTCATCTTTGAGATCGCGCCAAGGCCAGCTTGCAAGCTCCATGAGTTCGTACAGCGCCTTTGACTCGTGCTCGAGCGTCGCGACAAATTCAGCCGCGGCTTTTGGAAAAACATACGCCGAACGAAATTGCGTGCCTGTTTTATTTCCATCATCATTCCGCTTCATCCAGAGACGCTCGACCTGATCGCGAATAAGCGTGAGCGAGTTACCTTCGTTTGGCCCCACGAGCAATGCGCCATTTTTGAGCTCGACAAAAACCATTACCCCACCACGATTGTCCTCGAACATCTGATCGGAATTACGTGGCGCGGCATTGAACAATACAATGTCCCCCTCCCCAAAGTCCCCTTCCGAGATTAAAAAACTTAATGCAAGCGTCGCAAACGGCGCCGCATCATAAAACGTGGTGGCAACACCAGAAAAAAAGCGTGCGACTTGCGATTCAATACGACTGCGCGCATTTGCGTCCGAGCAATCATTGATGAGAATGAGACGTTGTACGGTCATACTCGTTCCGCGCGTTTACGGTCAGTCTCCTTAAGATACTTTTTGCGAATGCGAATGCTCTCCGGTGTCACTTCAACGTACTCATCCGCGTCAATATATTCAAGAGCGCGTTCCAGATTCATGTCGAGAGGTGGCGTGAGCTGAATAGCAAAGTCGGCGCTACTTGCCCGCATGTTAGTTAACTTCTTCTCACGGATCGGATTCACCGTCATACTCTCACCTCTAGCGCTCATTCCGATCACCATGCCAGCATATACTTCTACGGCTGGTGCCACGAACAAGGCTCCACGATCCTGCAAGATATCAAGCGCGTAGCCAGTTGTCCTGCCCGTTTCGCCGGAAATAATCGAACCTGTTGAACGTCGTTCAATCTCACCTTTGTACGGCGCGAACTTTAAAAAGTTGTGCGAGAACGTTCCCTCACCTCGCGTATCTGTAATAAACTCCGAACGCAAACCGAGCAGTCCGCGTGTTGGCATTTCATATTCAAGGCGTACCGAACCATCACGAGTAACCATATTCGTCATCTCTCCTTTGCGTGCGCCAAGTTTCTGAATCACAACACCTGAAGTGCTTTCTGGCACATCAATAACAACCTGTTCGATCGGCTCCATGAGCTGATCACCTTCCTTGTGCATAATTACCTCTGGCTGTGAAACTTGTAATTCAAACCCTTCGCGTCGCATCTGTTCAATGAGGACTGCGAGATGCATTTCACCACGACCAGAGGCGCGAAACTCATCACCGCCATCAGGAAACTCTACGTGCAAGCCGACATTTGTCTCGAGTTCTTTCTTCAAACGCTCGCGAATTTGGCGCGTCGTCACAAACTTGCCTTCGCGACCGGCAAATGGAGAATTATTCACCATGAAATTCATCGCCAGCGTTGGCTCATCAACTCTGATGATCGGCAACATTTCCGCGTTTGGATCCTCCGCAATCGTTTCGCCTACATAAATGTTTGGAATTCCGGCGATCTGCACAATGTCGCCGGCCACCGCCTCTTGCACCTGACAACGTGTCAGGCCCTCGTACGTAAAGATGTCAGTGATTTTGTGCGCCTGACGCGAGCCATCTGGTCGGATGACAGTCACGTTCATACCAACACGTACCTTGCCCTCAAAAACGCGACCAATCGCCATGCGACCAAGATAGTTATCATAGCCGAGGTTCGCCGGTTGCATACGCAGTGGCGCAGAAATGTTCGAAGGCGCAACCGGCACTTTTTCAAGAATGAGATCAAACAGCGGTTTGAGATCCGTATTTTCATCCGTGAGATGTTTCTTGGCGATGCCTTGCTTGCCAATCGTGTAGAGGTACGCAAAATCAAGTTGCTCGGGTGTGGCGCCAAGCTCCACAAATAAATCAAAAATCATGTTGAGCACCTCATCGGGCCGAGCCGTTGGCTTGTCAATTTTGTTGATCAAAACTATTGGCTTTAAGCCAAGCTCTAACGATTTACGCAGGACAAACTTCGTCTGTGGCATCGGGCCCTCGTAGGCGTCTACCAGCAAAAGGACCGAGTCAATAGTGCGCAAAATACGCTCGACCTCTGAACCAAAATCGGCGTGTCCCGGAGTATCAACGATGTTAATCTTCACGTCCTTGTAGAGAATCGAGGCGTTCTTGGCGTAAATAGTAATGCCACGTTCACGCTCGAGCTCGTTGCTGTCCATGACACAATCAATAACCTCTTCACGTTCCGAAAAAACTCCGGATTGCCGGAGCATGGCGTCCACCAGCGTCGTCTTGCCGTGGTCAACGTGAGCGATGATCGCGATGTTGCGAAACTCCATAACTCGCGGAGTATGCCTTACATGGCGCATTTCGTCAATGGTTTGAATTTTGCAATGCGAAAGAAATAGTGCTATGCTCATCTCGTATGGAAGATGAAGCAAAAAAAGAGATTCTTGAGGCTATTAACGTCTTTTCTTCGGCTGTGGACAAACAGTTTGGAGAAATAAAGTCCGAAATGACGGAGATGAAGTCCGAAATGACGGAGATGAAGTCCGAAATGACGGAGATGAAGTCCGTCATGGTTACCAAAGATTTTCTTCAGGATCAATTAGGGTTGCTGAAAGGAGACCTGACCGTTATGATGCGTGGTGAGAACAAGAAAATCATTGCCCTGGTCGAGATCATGGAAAAAAAGCAATTACTGACACGCGACGAAGCACGAGCGTTTTACGAAATGGAACCGTTTCCGAAGCTCATGATCTAAACAAAAACAGCCACACGGCTGTTTTTGAATTTAGCTCTCCTTGTTCAGGAAAATCATAAGAATTTGTAGGTGGAATGTGCCCGATTTGATCATTTTCGTCAATCGCGATACTGTCGAAGTCGGACCTTCACAATAAGGAGTCATCGTGACACTGATCATCATCCTGGGATACTTCTTCTTCTGGATTCTCTCGATCATCGCAGGTTTCACCGCACTCGGCCTACTGATCCTTCTGCTGCTCTGGCTCGGGAAGGAGTATCCGGAAGTCCTCGGCTGGATCATCGCCATTGCGTGCTCTTCAGTGGCCTCGCTGTCTGTGGCGTCTTCGTTGTATACAACATCGTTGTGATGGGTGACGAGCACTACCTACAGAAAAAAAAGGCGAAGCGGCTCGCGAAGGAGGAGGCGGAAAAAAAACATCGGATGTGGCTCGGTGGAGGTGACTTCCAGCATGCGATCTATGCGAAAGAACGCCTATTCCACAAATCCACCCGCCTGAATCTCCCAGAGCTTGCGGTACATGCCACCCTGGCGCTGTAAAAGTTCTTGATGCGTTCCGGTGTCCGTCACCCGACCCATCTGGATTTCGATGATGCGATCCATTTTCATAACCGTTGAAAGACGATGCGCGATAACGATCGTCGTCTTATTTTTCATCAGCTTATCAAGCGCGTCCTGAATCAGATGTTCGGACTCTGAATCAAGACTTGATGTCGCTTCATCAAGAATAAGAATCGGTGCGTTTTTGAGAATGGCTCGAGCAATCGCGACACGTTGGCGCTCCCCGCCTGAAAGTTTTACGCCACGCTCACCGACAAAAGTCTGATACTTTTCTGGAAAATCCTGAATGAACTCGTGACAGTGCGCGAGCTTTGATGCTTTTATGACCTCGGCGTCCGTTGCCTTCGGATTAGCATAACGAATATTATCTAAAAGCGAGCGATGGAAAAGCACTGGATCTTGAGGCACATAACTTACAGCATTGCGTAGTGAATCCTGCGTGACTTTGGAAATCTCCTGTCCATCAATCAAAATTTTTCCATCTTCTGGATCGTAAAAACGCAAAAGCAATTTAGTCACTGTAGACTTCCCCGCGCCTGACGGACCTACCAGCCCAACTTTCTCACCACGTGTTACAACGAGGCTGAAATCCTCAAGAATTTTACGCGTCTGACGATACGAAAACCTTACGCGCTCAAACTGAATTTCTCCTCTTTGGACGTCAAGCCTTTTTGCTTTGGCAACGTCTTGAATGCTGTATGGTGTATTCAAAATAGTAACCATCTCATCCGCGTCTGCATAGGCCTCATATAAATCTCGAAACACCCGCCCGAGGTTCCAGACTCGATCAAACAACATCATCAGTAGAGATTGGATCAAAACAAAATCGCCGACGGTCAGTCCTCCGTCCTGCCAAAGGACAATTGCAATGGCAAACATTGCAAATTCAAGAGCCACCATCAGAGCAACCTGAATTGTCTCAAGAGTTTGGCCAAGATACCATGTGAACGAACGAAGTCGTCGGACTGCCTCCATCGCATTCGCAAATAAATTTTCCTCATGCTTAAACCCAGAAAACAACTTGATCGTCGTACTGTTTGTTATACCATCGGCAAGAATACCGGTTGCTTTTGAATCCAGCTCCGCCTTTTTTAGATCGTACTTTAACTTCCATTTTGTAAAAGCCCACATTCCAATTACATAGATGACGACCCAAAAAAACATAATCCACGCTATCCATGCGTTCAACTGTGCAAGAATGATCATCATCGTTGGGATACGTATGATGAGTGTAATGACGTCGAAAAGAATCTTATCTGAAATCGTTTCGAATGAACGAGCAAGGCGCTGGACCTTTCGCACAAGAGATCCGCCAAAATTATCGCTGAAAAACTCATAGGAATGTTTTAACAAATATGCATAAGCATCAACCGTGATCTCAGCCATGATCTTTGGCTGTAAATAACTGATAACGAACAAAAGTACTCGCCATAAAAACCATCCGACGATGTGTAATGCAGTGATCGCTATCAAGGCGCGCCAAAGGAGATCAGCGCTAGAGCCAGGAGTCGCAAGATTATCAAAAAAAACTTTGTAGTAAAGAGCTGGAACTGTATCTATAATCGGCAGGATAGTTATACAAACAAGCACGATCGCCATTAAGCGTTTGTGTCGGACGATGTGCTTAAAAAAGATTTTCCACGTCGCGCGTTTATTCATGAAATTTATTAGACAACAAGTTTGTTCTTACAGACGTAAATATTTTCGCATCGCCAGAGATGTCGCTAACATACTCAAAAGGGCGAAGACGATAAATTCAGTCCACACAATTATCCAAAATTGCTCACCAAATCCACCGACAAGATAACTCTCAACTCCAAGAAAGTTCGTGAGCGGAGCCTCGATAAAAATCAACACCGGATACAAGACACCCATACTGATAAAGACAGCACAGAGCGCGTAGGTGACGGCCTCAAGCAAAAACGGAGCACGCACGAATAAACTCGAGGCGCCAACTAGGCGCATAATCCCGATCTCTTCACGGTGCGTGTAAATCGCTACTCGAATTGTATTGAAAACGATCATCAAGGCAATAAGCACGAAAATCGCCCCAACCACCAGTCCTCCATTACGGATCTGCCGACTCGTTGCGGTAATCTTATCAATCATTTGCTCATAGTCGTTGTAGTCTGTCTCCTCGATGGACGAGGCATATTGCGGATTTTGTAAAGCCTCAAGAATGAAGGCGAAATCATCAGGATTGCTTGCTGTAATCACCAGTTGCGCCCCCAATGGATTGCCGTCGAGCTCATCGAGCGAGGCTAGGACTTCTGGTTGCCCTGCATTCTCCTCGCGAAAGTTAGCAAGAACTTCATCCGGCGTGTAATAGGTGATAGTGCGCACTTGTGCCAAACCATCTAGATATCCACGCGCTTGGGCAATGATCTCCTCACTTGTTTCTGGCAAAAACGACACGGACAAGTCGAGCTTGGATTCAATGGCAATGATCGCCCGATCGCCGATCATGTTGAGCACAATCAGCGCGTTGACGTTTAATAAGGCCAACGTCAAGATTGTAATCGTAATTAGTGACAGCCAAACATTGCGCCAAAAGTTTTGCCATGCGAACTTCAAAATACGTGGTGCTGAAATTAAAAAACTCATAATTTGTATCTGCCCTCCTCAATATCCGAGACGACCCGTCCGCCATCAAGTGTAATTACACGCTGTTTAAGACGATTGACGACTTCCCTATTATGCGTCACAAGAATCACCGTAGTACCAAACTCATTGATGCGCTTGAATAAATCCATGATTTCATGCGTGTTGATCGTGTCGAGATTCCCAGTCGGCTCATCTGCCACAAGAACTTTTGGACGATGCACGAGCGAACGTGCAATGGATACACGCTGTTGTTCCCCGCCAGAGAGCTGGCCGGGATAGCGCTGGCCTTTTTCTGCCAGACCAACGATACGAAGGACGTGCGGAACGACATCACGGATGCGGGACGGATGCTCTCCCGAAACCTCGAGGGCAAAGGCGACGTTCTCACTGACTGTTTTCTTCGGCAGAAGTTTGAAATCTTGAAAGACCACACCAATCTGTCGTCGCAGGAGCGGAATATCGCAAGACTTGATCTCCGTAATATCCCATCCACCAACAACAACCTTACCATGTGTCGCGCGCTCTTCAGCGAATAACAACTTTGCAAGCGTGGATTTGCCAGTTCCACTTTGGCCAACAATTGACACAAACTCGCCGGGCTTAATATGCAAGCTGACGTCTTTGAGTCCCACAATATCTGGGTAATAAAGTTTTGAAACGTTTTTCAAATGAATCATAGCGATTCGACTCGGACAAAAATTACTCCCTCCCACAAATACCCAAGCTGTTTGAAGGCGACAGAATCGAGATCAATCACACGATCCGGATGAATCGCACGGTCTGGGCCATAATCATTCACCGTGACGACGACCTGTTTTGTTTGATCGTCGAGTCGCGTCACAAGAAGTTTCGTCCCCTTTGGATAATCAGGCGACGCGGCGCAGTCACATCCTTTGTAGGCGTACCAACTTGCCTTCCCTGTCTCGGGTGTCTCATTATCATCGAAGATCGCTAACCGCGCATACGGTAGGTGAATGAGAGCCCGCACCGATCCTTCATCTGGCCGATCTTCGCTTGGCAACTCTTCCCATTGCGCCTTTACGCCGTTGTAGAAGTAAATGCGTCGGCGTGATGTGAGTTCCTCCCAAACCTCTGGGTACTTGATTTCAAGAAAAAAGAAATCCTCACCTGTATAACTCGACTTATTCAGAATATCAAAGAGATAGATACTGCCGACGAGCGTCTTATCACTTGGCAGAGTCTGACTCATGACCTCCGGAGCAAGGGTTTTGATCTCCACACCTGTCTGGGTGTTGAGTGTGTTCGGACGAATACCAAGACGCATCAGGCCATCAGAGCTTTCTAGCGTATAGCCCTTGACGATCGTGGCGGCATCAAATTGAGTGGAGCGAATGACCTCGATCTCTTGAGCAAAAAGCGGTTGTGCTTGAAAGAACAAAGCAAGTATGATAGAAACGACAAGTGTAAATCTTGGCATAGTGAACAACGGTGTATATAATACCGCGAGTTGAAGGGGAGAGCAATCAACCTTTCGATGCGCGGGGGTAATTCAGTGGTAGAATGTCTGCTTCCCAAGCAGAATGTCGCGGGTTCGATCCCCGTCTCCCGCTCCGCCGATGTAGCTCAGTGGTAGAGCAATACTTTCGTAAAGTAGAGGTCGTGAGTTCGACTCTCACCATCGGCTCCAGCAAAAAAAAATCACCGGGGGTGGTTTTTTTTGCTTATTCGACTCCTTTGATAATTTGCTTAATCTCACTGTCGTCAAGATATTGCTCAAGAATATCGTCAAGACCGCGTTTATGAAAAATGATTGCTTTCGTATGAAACTGCGCGTCGTCGCCCGAGCCAATGACCTCCTCAACAACGAGTACGATAAAGGCGTCTATTGTTTCGATAACAGGACTTGTTGAATTTTCACCCATTCCAAGAAGCGCTGACCAACCGTCCGGCACATTACCAACTGAAATGTATCCATAATCACCACCATCTATCTCAAATGGACTTTGTTGAGCGGCTTGCAAAATCACGCCGAACAACGTTCCGCCAACGATACGTATCTGTGCCTGCTCGGCGAGCACTCGAATTGAGGATTGATAATCAGATGAGGCAAGGACAAATGTTTTGAGTTTTTGCGCGAGTAGGAGCGGACGCAAAATCTCATCAACGAACGTATCACGATTGACATTAAGAGTCTCAATAAGCGTTAAGTCAAAAGCCTCATCCGTTTGCTCGCCTTGTAAATCAGCAAGCGCATTCTTCAACTCCTCGCGCTCAACAGTAATATCCTCTTGCTTTGCGAGTTGCGTAAGCGCTTTTTCACGCACGAGCGACTCAAGTGCCCGCGAGAGCATTTCATCATCGTCTGGAAGACGCATCCCTTCATTCTGTTTTTGTGCAAGCCAGAGACGCTGTCGCATCTCGATCAAAAGATCATGGTATGTAATGGACTCGCCATTAAGCATAACCGCGGGAAACGGAATGATGTTTGTCGCCACACGCACGATCCACGAATTCCAGTGCAAATAGACGAGGCCATACCACCAGACGATGAAGACAACCACCACAGCCAGAACGACCTTTGGCCAGCGTGGAGTTCGTTTTGGTTTAATCGCCTCCATACGCCAACTCCTCAAAGGATGAGCGGTCAAAAAAATACCACCACCATCGGCGAGGATTCGGAACTATCTCGAGCGCTTGAGCTATCGCCTCTTCCTCACTTAAAATATTTTCCACATCCTCTCCAACTACCAGAACTTCTGTCTCGCCCACAATCACAAGTTTTTCCCCATCCTTCTGCAGTCCATATTTTTTACGTCCTTCTTTCTCGACGTAAAATTTTGTTTGTAATTGCTGTGCGAGATCTAATAAGCTGATATTATTTAATGAGAGTTCGGCTTTTTCTCCCTCCAGCACATTAATCTCATTCTGAATCGAGGCGTTGCGTAAGAAGGTGCGTCCGAAACTCAACGATAGAAAAAACAAAACGATCAAGTTGATTGCTAGAAAACTTCGCATCCCAAGAAATTTTTTGAGGAAGCAAGGTATCATAGACGACTGTTGATTGCGGCTCTGGCCTCCACACGATCATCCCAAGCAAGCATTTTTCCACCAGCGAGCACCATTGCTTGTTCACTCGCTTTACCTGTAATGAGCACAATGTCCTCGGCTTGTGCGGAGCCAATCGCTTTTCTAATTGCCTCACGACGATCTGGAACAATGAAAAGATCCACACCATCTAGCTTTCCTGCTTGGCGAGCTCCTACGGCGACCTGACGCATGATCTCAAGCGGATCATCGTCGTACGGATCTTCGTTAGTGACGATACAAAGATTAGCGTAAGAACCAGAAATTTTGCCGAGCAAAGGACGGCGCGCGACATCCCGACCACCACCGCACGAACCGAACACGTGGATGATACGCTTGTGTTGAATGAGTGGTACGATTTCTTCGTAGAGCTTCGTCATCGAGTCAGGATCTGGCGAGTAGTCAACTATGACGGTAAACGGCTGACCCTCATCAATGCGCTCGAGTCGTCCCGGCACAGGCTTGAGATGTGAGACCGCCTCGGCAATTTGATCGGGACTCATACCAAATTCCTTCACGACCGAAATCGCGGCCAGCGTATTTTGCACGTTGAAGCGACCAAGTAAAGGAACAAACATATCGAGCCCTAGTGCGTGAAAGCGTGAGCCATCTGCCGTGAGCTCAACATCTCCATCAACGGCGTAGACAATTTTTTTATCAGCCGTCGGCGCGAGAAACTCCTTAAAATGAGAATCATCGCCATTCAGAACCGCAATCTTTGGCAACGTGCTGTCCCCATAGGAAGGAAAGCCTTTTCGAGGCTGGCGCGTAAGGTGACGAAAAAGCTCGAGCTTGGCTTGTTTATAATTCTCAAATCCGCCATGTGATTCAATATGCTCGGGCGTAAGATTCGTGATAACGGCCACATCGTAGTTAATGCCAAAATGTCGTGACTGTTTGATGCCTTCGCTAGAGGTCTCCACAATCGCAAACTCACATCCTGCCACCACCATCTGTCGAAGAAGTTGCTGTAACTGAAATCTCCCCAGCATTGTCATCTTTTTGTCATTGAGCCACTCTTTCTGTCCGATTTTAAAACTCGCCGTCGAAGTCCATCCAACTCGATGGCCGACGTGTTCAAGGAGTTGTCCAATCAAGCTGACAACCGTGCTCTTGCCGTTCGTACCAGTGACACCAATCACTATGAGCTCGTTACTCGGATGGCGATACCAAAAATCAGCGAGGCTAGCGAGGCTTCGATGATACAAGGCGAGTAACGGTTTGGGCAGGAACCGTCGAACAAACGATTTGATCATGCGGTCAGTGTATCAAAATCCTTGAAAACCGTCATTTCTGTACCAAATCGAGCTTCAGCGTTTGACAAATCGGGATTGCGAGCTTCATCGGCGGCTGTCTATTGCTTATTTATAC
>ERZ1292640.3146-Hain-H43-02um-R1-3146-length-12975-cov-6_pt1 | contig 12975 bp, 3 predicted proteins | sample MGYA00564404_ERZ1292640 | MGnify/ENA primary metagenome ERZ1292640 (study PRJEB36523, sample SAMEA6512636) | groundwater metagenome | collected 2019-01-08 | study: AquaDiva: Metagenomics assemblies of 32 groundwater samples
AATAACTCCAAGCTGTTCTGGCACAATGTATTATTTGTTAAATGCCGGTCACTAATTATGGGGTGGGCAATGCACCGCGGTCGGTGGGCGTAGGGGATTTGAACGGGGACGGGAAGCTGGATTTGGCGGTGCTCAACGCGGGGGCGAACACGGTGAGCGTGTTGCTGGGCAATGGGGACGGGACGTTTGCGGCGGCGGTCAATTATGGGTCTGGGAGTTCGGACCCGTATCATGTTTTGGTGGTGGACCTGAATGGGGATGGGCGGCTGGATGTGGCGGTGGCCAGTTACGGGAGCAGCCGGGTGGGGGTGCTGTTGGGCAATGGAGGCGGGACGTTGCAGGGGGTGATCAATTATACGGTGAGCGCGAACCCGATTGCTTTGGCAGCCGGCGAATTCAACGGGGATGGGCGGCTGGATGTCGCGACGGCCAATTATGGGAACGGCACGGTGGGATTGCTGCTGGGCAATCCGACGGAGCCGTTGCGGGAAGACCTGCCGGGCACCGGATTGCGGATTGGAACGGGGCGGGGGAACGTCTTTGACACCAATGACCGGGATTATTGGAGTTTTCAGGGGTTGGCCGGGGACCGGTTGGTGGTGGCGGCGGAGGTGCCGGGGAATCCGGGCGCAAGCAGTTTGTTTTTTGACATTTTGAAGCCGGGCGGGGAGCGGTTGACCTATTTTTACAGCAATGGAAATGGGTGGGGGCAACTGGACCCGGTGATCTTGCCGGCGGACGGGACCTATTTCATGTATGTCAGTTGGAACAACGGATATATTGGAGAGTATCGGTTCCGGGTGACGCTGGCGCGGCCGCCGGTGCAAGTGGAGAGCGAGGACAATAACAACATCTCGCAGGCGAACGTTCCAACGTTGGCGCTGAGCGCGGGTCATCAGACCGCCACCATGCTGGGGTACATCAGCGTCGGTGACGGGAATGGAGATTTCTATGGTTTTGGCAATCTGGGATATGGGACGACCATTTCACTGGGCTTGGTGCAGCCTCCCAGCAGCGGTTTTCCGGATGTTCTGGGCATATACAATTCATCAGGCGTATTGGTCACGAATAGTCCGCTCGGCGGCGCCAGCCTGGCCTACACGATCCCGGCGGGCCAGGACGGGGTCTATTATGCAAGAGTCACGGCGGACGCCACCATCCCGCCTCTGCGGTTCGACGGAGTTGACGGCCATTCTTTGCGGTTTGACGGCGGAAACGATTATGTGCGGGTCGAAGATTCCCCTGCGCTGCGACCGGCCAGTCTGACTTTGGAAGGCTGGTTCAACTTTTCCTCCTTGAGCGGCGTGAGAGTCCTGTTTGGCAAGACGCTGGGGACAGGTTCTTCCGATTCTTATGTGGTTTGGTATAATAGTGGCGCGCTTCGCGCCGTCGTGCAAAGCGCAGCCGGTGGCGGTTCTGCTTTGGCCTACACCTGGACCCCCGAAATCGGAACTTGGTACCACGTCGCTTATACGTTCGATGACAGCGCCAATACCAACTCCCTCTACGTCAACGGCATCAAGCAAGTTTCCGGGGCCACGAGCGTCAGCATCGGCTATGATTCGCACCCGCTCCTCATTGGCGCCGAGTATGAGAATGAAAACATCAATTACTGGTTCGCCGGCAGGATTGATGAAGCGCGCCTTTGGAACATCGCCCGTTCGCAAGAGCAAATTCAGGCCGACATGCAAAAACGCCTGGCGGGCAATGAAGCGGGTCTGGCTGGCTATTGGCGTTTCGACGAAGGCGCCGGCAATAGCGTGGCTGATCGGACTGCCAACGGCAACCACGGCATACTGATCAACCATCCGGTCTGGATTTCCTCGGCGCGGGCCTTTGCGCGTCCGACCGGCCTCTTCGCCCAGTACCTCTTGAATGTGGACCTGACCGATCCGGTTCCGCCGCGCATTACCTCGGACAGCCTGCCTGCCGAAGGCAGCGCCAATCAGATAATCTTCGATCGGTTCAGCCTCCGCTTCTCCGAAGACATGATGGCCGCTACCGTGACCAGCCCGGCCAGTTACGATTTGCGCGAGGCCGGAGCCGACGGGAATTTTGACACGCCCGACGATGTCATTTACACGGTGCAAAATCAGGGTTACACGACCGGATTGTCTGCTTCCTACCTGGTCACCGATGGGCCGTTGCAGCGGGGTAACTGCCGGTTCACCGCCCGGACCACGATTCAGAATCGCTTCGGCACTGCGCTGGCGTCGAGTTTCGTGAGGCACTTTGCCGTGACCGGCGTCGAAGGCTTAATTCTTGAAAGCCGCAGCAACAACTCGATGGCCTCCGGCACTTCCTTGAGCCTCAATCCCACCGCCGCTCCCGATGGGTCCTTTACCGCCGGGAGCAGCAGGGCCGTGGGCAACGATCCCTATTTTGTAGCTTCCGCACTGCTGAACAGTGACACCAATCTGGATTTGGTGGTGGCCAATTTTAGCAGCGCCAACGTCAGCGTCTTGCTGGGCAACGGCGACGGCACCTTCCAGCCCGCCACCAACTACACCACCGGCAACAATTGCATTCAGGTCGCCCTGGCGGATTTGAACGGCGACGCCAAGCTTGATCTCGCAGCCGCCAATTACGGCGCCAACAATCTGACGGTCCGCCTGGGCAACGGCGACGGCACGTTCGGCTCATCAACCAATTACGCCCTGCCCACCAACCCGAATTCGATCCTGGCTGTTGACCTGAACCGCGACAACAAACTGGATCTGGTCACCGCCAATCGGGGCAGCGACAACGCCAGCGTCTTGTTAGGCAGGGGTGACGGCACATTTGCCGCGGCGGTGAATTATGTGTCGGGCAATGGGGCCGCGCGCGTGGCTGCCGCTGATCTCAATGGCGACAACAAGCTCGATCTGGTCGTTGCCAATTACAATGAAGCAAGAATCGGCGTGCTGCTGGGCAACGGCGACGGGACCTTTGCTGCCGCCGTCAAATACACGCTCGGCAATAATCCTTATTCCGTGCAGATTGCGGAACTGAACGGCGACGGGAAGCTCGATGTCGCGGTGGCCAATTCGAGTGACAATAACCTGAGCGTGCTGCTGGGCAATGGTGATGGCACGTTCCAGCCCCGGACCAATTTCCCAAGCGGCGGCAGCAATCCGTACCATGTCCTGGCTGCCGACCTGAACGGCGATGGCCGCGTGGATTTGGTTGCCGCCAATTACGGCAGCAGCCGCATGGGCGTGCTGCTGGGGAATGGTGACGGCACCTTCCAGACGGTGATGACTTATGCCGCCGGCGGGAACGTGATTGCCACCGCCGCCGGGGACTTTAACCACGATGGGCGCGTCGATTTGGTCTCCGCCAACTACGGAGGCGACAACATCACGGTCTTCCTCGGCAATAACACCGAGCCGTTGCGCGAAGAGTCAGTGGGCGCCGGCGTCCGGATCGGCTCCGGCCGTGGCAATCTGTTCAATAGCAGTGATGTTGACTATTGGACCTTCAGCGGTCGGGCGGGCGACCGCCTGATGGTTGCCTCGGAAGTGCCCGGTTTCCCTGGCGCCAGCAGTTTGTTTTTTGAAATACTGAAGCCGGAGGGGACTCCGGGAACGGATCGGCTGACGTATTTTTACACCTCGGGCAACGGATGGGGCCAATTGGACCCGCTCGTATTGCCGGCGGACGGGACGTATGCGGTCTATGTGGCGCCCAACAATCAATTCTACGGCGAGTATCGATTCAAGGTGGTGTTGGCCCCGCCGCCGCTGGCGTTGGAAAATGAAGATAATGGGTCCATCGCCGGAGCCACGACTATCACCTTGCGCCAGGACGGCCAGTCGCGCGTCGGCAGCGGGCTGGGCTACATCCGGTTTAATGGCGATTTGGATTACTACAATCTTGGAAATCTGACCAACGGCTCGACGATTTATCTCAACTCACGCCTCTTGGCGGGAAGCCGCTTGTCGCCCGTGGTCAGCATCTACGACGCCGCCAACGGTTATGTTCCCGAAAAAGAAGGCAGCGGCCGGCCGTTCGACGGCGTGGGTGAAGTGCGCATCACCAAGAACGGCACTTATTTCGCCGTGGTCCGAGGGACGGAAGGGACCGGGGGATTGACGGACTTTTACGTGCTGGATGTGCAGGTTCTGCCCACCGGCAGTGTCTCCTTCCCGAACCTGCAAGTCACCAGCATCACGGTTCCGACCGGCAGCGGCATCCTCAGCGGACGGCCGATTTCTTTCTCGTTTATTGTGCAAAACGTCGGCTCCGTGGCCACGCCCGGAGCGAATTGGACGGATCGCGTGGTCATGTCGCTGAACGGGACCCTGGGCGATGCGGATGACATTCCGCTGGGCGTCTTCGCTCATGCCGGGGCTTTGAATCCCACCGAGAATTACACCGTCTCCAGCGAGAGCTTCCGTGTCACGCGAGCCAATTACCCCGATCTCCGAGTCGAAGATTTGACCATCACCGGTCCCGGCGCGAACAATGTTTATACGATCGCCTGGAACACGGCCAATCGCGGTGACGGCGCGGCCACGGGCGGTTTCAAGGAACGCGTCTTCGTCAAGAACCTGACGTCGGGAGTGCTCCTCCTGAACGTTGAACGCGATGTGACCGACGCCCTGGGTGCGAACGCGACGTTGACCCAAACTGCCACCGTTACCGCCGCCGCCGCCGGCAATTACCAGGTGCTGATCACGAGCGACTCTCAAGACCGCATTTACGAGTTCAACGCGGTCAGCCACGAAAACGCCGAGCAAAATACCGTCGGAGGCTCTTTCCAGATACTCCAGTTCTTTACCGTCACCACGCAAAGCAATCCGGCTGGTGGCGGCACAACCTCCGGCGGCGGCGCCTTTGCCTCGGGCAGCAGTGTCACCGTCACCGCCGTGCCGGACACGAGCGTTCTTCCTTACCGCTTCCGGGATTGGACGGAAAACGGCGCCTTCCAAAGCGGCAACAGCAATTACACGTTCACGCTGACGCGCAACCGCCCGCTGGTGGCGAACTTCGCGCTGCCCAGTTTCCAGGTCATTGCTACCAATAATCCGCCGGCGGCCGGCACGGTGAGCGGGGCTGGAAATTATGCTTATGGGTCCACGGCCGTGCTCACGGCCAATGCAAGTTTCGGTTATCGGTTCACCAATTGGACGGAAGAAGCCGCGATCATCGGCACCAATTTGTCGTTGACCAATGTGATTTATACGAACCGGTTGATCACGGCCAACTACATTGAAGGCCATCTCTACCATGATGTGACCACGGCGACGCTTCCGGCCGGCCTGGCCGCGGTGTCAGGGGCCGGCCGCTATACCAATGGCCAAACCGCTGCCTTCACCGCTCCGGCGACGGTCACTCAGGAACCAGTCCTTTACACCTTCAAACGGTTCATCTTGAACGGCGCGGCCGTCGGCACCAACCCGACCTTCAACAAGACCTTCTCCACCGTCGATTCGACCAATGTGAACCTTGTGGCCGAGTACGAGAGTCGAAGTCTCCGGCCGCTCATCGTGCAGACCAGCGCCAGCATCAATAACCCGGTCCCGGCCACGAACAACTTTGTCTTGACCTTCCGGTTTGACCGCAGCATGCGCAGCACGCCGGAAGCGCTCGTGGTCCTGACCAATAGCGCCGCGGCTGCCCAACCGGTGGTGCCCAGTGGTGGAATCTGGTTCACGACCGCTCTCTCCAACGATACCTATCGCACAGCGCCCATCGCCTTTAGCCAGGGCATGGACGGCACCAACCGCGTCTTCGTCTCGCAAGCCCAGGATTTGAGCGGCGTGGCGCTGGCTTTGACCAATACCTACAACGCGATCGTGGATGCCACCCCGCCTGCCATCAGTGCGGTCGCCTCCGTCGCTCGGCCCTCCTCGGCGATCATCACCTGGCAGACCGATGAGCCGGCCACTTCGCAGGTCGAGTTCGGTTTGACCGCCGGCTACGGCACGCTCACTCCGTTGGACGGCCAGTTGGTGACTTCGCACCGGGTCACAGTGTCCGGGCTGAATTCCGAAACGCTTTATCACTTCCGCGTGCGGTCCCGGGACCGGGCAGGCAACGAACGGCTTTCCGGCGACGCCACCTTCACCACCGTGCCGGCTCCGGATTTGCAGGTTACCGGCCTGAGTGTGGAACCGGCCAGCCTGCTATCCAGCGTCTCCGTAACCGTGCGTTGGAACGATGCCAACACCGGCAACGGCGCCACCGTGGGGTCGTGGAGTGACCTGTTGGTCGTGAGCAACCTCACGACCGGCCGCAAGCTGCTCGAAAAACAGATTGCCTACGACGCGGCCGTTGAAGGCAGCATTGCCAATGGCGGCGCCAAGGCCCGCGCGCACTCCTTCGCGTTGCCGGATGGCCAGGAGGGCGTCGGCAATATCCTCTTTAGCGTCACAGTTGATGCCGGGAACGCGGAGTTCGAGCATAACGCGGGCAACACCGCCGAGAACAACAACACCGCGGCGCTGCAACGCATTTCCACTCTGTCGCCGTATCCGGACCTTCTGGTGGCTTCGATCAACGCGCCGACGGGCGCCTTGGCCGGGCAACTGGTCGAGGTCTCCTGGGCGCTGACCAACAGCGGTCCAGCCGCGGTTGCCAGGCCGTGGACGGATACGGTGGCCCTGTCGCTGGCGGCTTCGGGAGAGAATCCGCAGCCGCTGGGTTCGTTCGTGTACACGAACGCCCTGCCCTCCGGAGGCTCGCTGGTGCGCACGCAGACGGTCATTCTGCCGCAGGGCCTGCGTGGACAGCGGTTTTTCGTGGTGACGACGGACAGCGGACGCAACGTGTTTGAGGTGGCGGAAGATAACAACGTGCGGGTCTCGATCCTGCCGGTGCGCCTCCAGGAAGCGGACCTCATGGTAGAATCCGTCTCCACCGCCGCGAGTGCGCTGCAGGGCCAGGCCATCGATGTCACTTGGGTGGTCAAAAATATCGGCGATGCCGCCGCCTCGACGCGCTGGAGTGACCGAGTGCACTTTGCGGCCTCGCCGGATTTGAGCGGGAGCTACGGTCCTGACGAACCGGCCTGTTGGCGAGGCTTCGCCGCTTGCTCCAGGGGCCAGCTATAATGGTTCAGCCAGGGTGGCTCTGCCTTTGAACCCGAACTTGGCGGCGGGGAATTACGTGGTGGTCGTCGTGGCCGATGGCGCCAACCAGCAGCCGGAGTCGGACGAAAACAACAACAAAGCGAGCAGTGGGATAGCCGTGACGCCGCCGCCGTTCCCGGATTTGGTGGTGAGCAATATCTTGGGGCCGGAGGTCGGAGTGGCTGGGCAGGTGGTGGATTTGGTTTGGACGGTGGCCAATCAAGGAACCGCGGCGGCGACAGGGCCGTGGTCGGAGACGATTTCACTGTCCGGGGATGAGGTGATTGGGCAGGACCAGTTGTTGAGCACGCTGGTATTTACGAATGGATTGGGGGTTGGGGAGTCGCTGGTGCGCACGCAGCGGGTGTCATTGCCCTTGACGGCGGCGGCCGGGACGGGGCGGTTTGTGGTGGCGGTGGATACGGCCCAGAATGTCCTGGAGCAAGTGGAGACGAACAATGCGGCGATGGCGGAGGGGGTGACTCAAGTGCCGGCGAGTTTGACGTTGCGGACGGTGGCGCCGGCCATCGCTGAGAACGCGGCCAACCCGGTCTTGCGCGCGACGGTGTCGCGGAACGGAGCGGCGGGGGCCGCGCTGACGGTGAACGTGAGCAACAGCGATCTGACGGAGTTGGAGGGGCCGGCCACGGTGATCATTCCGGCGGGGCAGGTGTCGGTGGGATTTGATTTGCGGGTGAAGCAGGACAACGTGGTGGACGGGAATCAGGACGTGAGAGTCGCGGTATCGGCGGAAGGGTATATCGCGGATGAGTTGACGGTGACGGTGGTGGACACCGACGTGCATCGGCTGGGCTTGGTGATCGGGGCGGACAATGTGTTGGAGGGCAAGACGGTGCCGGCGACGGTGAGCCGCGACCAAGCCAATGGGGAAGAGTTGGTGGTGAGGTTGAGCAGTTCGAATCCGGCGCAGTTGTTCGTGCCGGACGCCGTGACGATCCCGGCCAATGATCTGGCGGTGAGCTTTGCCATTCTAGCGGTGGACGACACGCTGGTGGAGGCGGCGACGCGGTATGGCGTGAGCGCCTCGGCAGCGGGGTATGCCGGGGCGAGCGCGTCGGTGGTGGTGAACGATGACGATTGGCCGCAGGTGCGGGTGGAAGTGCCGGTGGCGGCGCTGAGCGAGGGTGGGGCCGATCAGGTGGTGATGGCGCGGGTGGTGCGGGCGGTGGCGAGCAGCCGGCCGCAGGTCTTGGAGTTGGTGAGCAGCGATGCGGAGGCGGTGTGGTTGCCGACACGAGTGACAATCCCGCCGAATGAGACGGCGGCCAGCTTCACGATCTTGGCGGTGGATGATGATCGGGTGAACGGGACGCGGCGGGTGAGCGTGCGGGTGTTTGTGCTGGATTCGGGCGGGACGCGCTTGACGGAGGGGACGGGAGCCAGTTTTGACGTGACGGACAATGACGGGCCGACCCTGCGTCTGGCCTTGGCGCGGAGTCTGGTGGGGGAGGGGTTGAGGCCGGCGACGGTGGGAACGGTCAGGCGTGATCCGGTGAGCGGGGAGCCGTTGGTGGTGAGTTTGTTGAGCAGCGATGTGACGGAAGCGACCTTGCCGGCCTCGGTCACGATCGCGGCCAACGAGGCGTCGGCGACGTTCAACATTGAGACGGTGGATGACGGGACGCCGGATGGCAATCAGAACGTGACGGTGACGGCGAGCGCGGCGGGCTTCAATCCGGCGGTGGGGACCTTGGTGGTGACGGACCGGGATTTGCCCGACTTGCTGATCACGGAGTTGAGTGTGCCGGCGGAGGGGCCGACCGATGGGTTGTTTGATGTGACGTATCGGTTGGTGAACCAGGGGTTAAGCGTGGCGAGCGGGAGTTGGGTGCAGAAGATCTATCTTTCGCGGGATGGGGCGTATAGCGGGGAGGACAAGCTGCTGGGGCAGTACGCCTTCACGGGGGAGATGGGGGTTGGGAAGTATTTTGAGCAGAAGCTGCCGTTTTATTTGCCGGAGGAGCCGGGGGATTACTGGGTGATTGTGGTGGCGGATGCGACGGGGCAGATTGATGAGACGATCGAGGACAACAACACGACAATCTCGCGGGCGCCAATCCGGGCGGTGCCGGCCTACAGTGCGACGGTGGAGACGGACGTGGGGGTGGCCACGGCGGGGACGCCGGTGCCGATGGTGGGGCGGGCGACCCGGCCCGGGGGAGGGGCGGCGGCCTTTGAGTTGGTCAACATTCAGATCAAGTTGCGGGAGACGGCGCGGATGTTGTCGGTCTTGACGGACACGGAGGGGCGTTTTACGGCGACGTTTCAGCCGTTGCCGGGGGAGGCGGGGCATTATCAGATCGGGGCGGTGTATCCGGGGGTGACGCAGGTGCCGGTGCAGGATGAGTTTACGTTATTGGGGATGCGGGCTAATCCGGGGCAGATCGACCGGCAATTGACGGCTTTGAGCGCGATCACGGGGACGGTGAATATCGAGAACTTGAGCGAGGTGCCGTTGACGGGTTTGAGTGCGACGGTGGCTGGGGCGACGGGGGTGGGAGTGAGCGTGGAGGTGACCAATCGGCTGGCGGGTTCGGGGGTGGAGCGGCTGAGTTATCGGATCGAATCGTTGTTGAACGAGCGGGCGGTGGTAACGTTTTTGGTGCGGTTGAGCAGCAGCGAAGGGGTGGTGCTGGAGGTGCCGGTGCGGGTGGGGATAGCGCCGTTGGAGGCGCATTTGCGGGTGACGCCCAATAATATCAATGCCGGGATGGTGCGAGGGGAGCAGAGTCTGGTCACCCTGGAAGTGGTGAACGTCGGGAGTCTGGCCAGCGGGCCGCTGTTGGTGACCTTGCCGGAGTTGGCGTGGCTGCACGTCAATTCGACCAATCCGATGCCGTCCTTGGCCCCAGGGGAGACAAACGTGGTGGCGTTGCAGTTATTGCCGCCGCCGGACCTGGCGATTGGGGAGTATAAGGGATCGCTGGCCATTGTGGGGCAGCAGGTGGCGGTGACGATTCCGTTCCAGATCAAGAACGTCTCGGCGGCGCTGGGAGACTTGAAGATCACGACCGTGGATGAGCGGACCTACTACGGGGACAACCCGACGAACCTGGCGGGGGCGAACATTGTGGTGCGGGACCCGTTCAGCAACGAGGTGGTGGCCAGCGGCCCATCGGATGAGCACGGGGAGTTCTTGGTGCCTGGGATGCGGGAAGGGACTTACAACCTGGAGGTGACAGCGGTCAAGCATGATCGGAGCACGGGAACGCTCGAGATCACGCCGGGGCAGGTGACGGAGAAGACGGTGTTCCTGCGGACGCAATTGGTGAGCTATAAGTGGACGGTGGAGGAGATCGAGATTGAGGACCGGACGAAGATCACGTTGGAGACGGTGTATGAGACGTTTGTGCCGACGCCGGTGGTGACGGTGGAGCCGACGGTGATAGATCTGGCGACGGTGACGGGGAACCAGGGGCAGATCGACCTCAAGATCACGAATCACGGATTGGTGGCAGCGAAGAACGTGACGTTGAACTTGCCGACGCATCCGCTGTGGGTGTTTGAGCCGTTGATCAGTGAAGTGGACTCGTTGCCGGCCAAGAGTTCCTTGACGATCCCGCTGGTGGTGAGACGGACGGGCTTGGTGGCGGCGGCCAGCACGGATGAGAGCGGGAACGTAAGTGCGCTGGGGGCGGACCAGGGGCCATGCACCGCCTCGTTAGGAATCGTGTGGACATTGATTTGCGGTCCTTGGAACGTGGCCTATCCGGTGCCGATACCGGTGATTAATCTGCGCGGGAATTGCAGCGGCTTTGGCGGCATTGGCGGCGGCAGCGGTGGTGGTGGTTGGGGCGGTTGGGGCGGCTGGGGCGGCATCGGTTATTCGGGAGGAGGCTCGCCGCCGCCACAGTACAGGATCGACGTCTGGCCGACGGCGCCGAGTTTCAGTCCGACCAACAACTGTGCGTGTGACAGTGCCACCTTCACGGCTGACTGCATCAAAGGTGAGGCGGGCTTGAAGATCGAAGTGATGGGCGCAGTGACCACGGCGCTCAATGCGGCCCTGGCCACCACGCCCATAAAGATCGAGGGCTTCAAGTGGAAGTTCCTGGCCGGCGGCCAGCTTTGCACCTGCTGTGAAAACGGAATCAAGGGCCTCAAGGCCAAAGCCGAAGCTGGCGTCGAATTCGAGGCCAAAGCCATCGTCTCGGCAAAAAGCCCGACGCCAAAGGCCAGGTCGAGATTCCGGGCCTGGGCCTGGCCGCATACGAAGCCCAGTTCCTGGCGGGGGCGGAGATCGCGGTTTATGGCAACGTCAAAGGCACGCTCGAAACCAAGTGCCACTTGCGCGAGCCGAAGACCTGCTTGAGCGGCAAGGTCGGCGTCAAAGGCACCGTGGGCCTGCGCGGGAGCGTCAAGCTGACCTACAAAGGCCCCGACCAAGTGACCTACACGGGCGGCGGCAAGGCCATCGCCGGAGTGGAACTCGGCGTGAGCGCCTCCATTTCGGGCTGCAACGACGGCCAAGGCGTCAAGGTCACCGCCTGCGTGGATCCCATCGTGTTCAAGGCGGAGATTGAAGGCTCGCTCAAGGTCGGCAACAGGGAGTACTACGCCAAGACCGGCTACACGCACCAACTCTACGAGGGCGGCTGCGTGCCGAAATCGGGCGCGGCCGTGGCCGCACTGTCCGAAGAGACGTTTGGGGCCGAGTTGGACGCGGCTGGCATCGCCAAATGGTTCGGGTATGACTCACCCAATGAGATGGTGCGCGGCCTCACGGTGGGCAACGCTCCCAGCCTGCCGCCCGACGCGAGCGCCGCGCAACTGTCCGACGTCCTGGCGCAGTCACAACCCCGGAATCCGGTTGTTCACAACCACACGGTGACGGTGGGCTGGACTCCGCCCAGGCCGGCGCCCAGTCCGGCGGCGGATGGGGCTGTGGCCGCAGGCGAAGAAAAGCCGGTGCAGCGGCAGAATCAGGGCGGGACCTGTGCGCAGGTGAAGCTGCAGATTGAGCAGGAGGCAGTGCTGACGCGCAAGGCGGTGGGAGCGACACTGGAGATCTTCAACGAGGCGGATGTGCCGCTGGAAGAGCTGAACGTGACCATCAACATCTACGATCCGCAGGGCGAGCTCGCCAACGACAAGTTCGTCATTTTGGCGCCCGAGCTCAACGGAATTACCCGTGTCCAGGGTCCGCCCCCGGATGAAGTGGACACCAACCTCTACGTCGGCCGCGAGCTCTGGCTCCAGGCCGCCGCGAGCACCGGCCGCGCCCGCTGGGTCATCCTGCCGCTGGACAACGCGGCGCCGGATGAGCCGTTGGTTTATTCGGTGGGCGGCGCGTTCAGTTACGTGGCGGGCGGAGTGCCGACGACCTCGGTGTTGGTGCCGGGGCCGGTGACGGTGTATCCGAATGCGCGGTTGCGGTTGAAGTATTTCCATCAGCGGGAAGTGTTCAGCGATGATCCCTTCACGCCGGAGACGGAGCCGTCGGAGCCGTTTTCGCTGGCGGTGATGGCGCAGAATGTGGGCAAGGGATTGGCGAAGAACTTTTCCATCACGTCGGCACAGCCCAAGATTATTGAAAACGAGAAGGGCTTGCTGATTGATTTTGAGATCATCGCGACGGAGGTGGCGGGGCAAAATCTGTCGCCCTCGTTGAAAGTGAGTTTTGGAGACGTGGGGCCGGACCAGATCAAGATCGGGCGCTGGCTGTTGAAGGCGTCGTTGCTGGGATTCTTCCTGGATTACAAGGCGAGCTTCGAGCATGAGGACCGGCTGGGCGGGAAAGAGACGTCGTTGATCGAGAGTGTGGACATCCATGAGTTGATTCACCTGGTGGAGGCGGGGGGAACGTTTAGCGATGGGAAGCCGGACTTCCTGGTCAATGACGACAAGGATGAGCAGCATTTGCCGTAGTGGTTGTATTTGAGCAACGGGCAGACCAACG
>ERZ1292640.3147-Hain-H43-02um-R1-3147-length-12974-cov-7_pt1 | contig 12974 bp, 13 predicted proteins | sample MGYA00564404_ERZ1292640 | MGnify/ENA primary metagenome ERZ1292640 (study PRJEB36523, sample SAMEA6512636) | groundwater metagenome | collected 2019-01-08 | study: AquaDiva: Metagenomics assemblies of 32 groundwater samples
CTTCTTAGTTTTTTTAGTTAGAAATATCTGTTTTTTATTCGGTTAGGAGATACTGGAAGCATAGTTAGTTTTAAAACCAAGTTGGCTGCTAAGATAGTTTTCCATAACGTTTTTATACATTATTTGGCTTTCGATTGAATGAAAAAAGGGGCGTCATTATTGATATTTCTATATATTTTGCTTTGTTTAGCTCTTATTATGTTTCCAATTGTAAAGCCTAAAGGATATTCAGTTAATGGCCTTGGAGTCACAAGCGCTATTTCGATTTCTGTTGAGAGAGATATTGCTATTATTATAACTGACCCTTTAAATACTACATATAATTTTAATATTGGAAGCACCCCATATGCTCTTTCTTTGAAAGTTTATTCTCCAAATTCGCAAAACATTGATAGCTGGTGGTATAAGCTTGAGGATTTAAAGCATGGAGAAACAGTATATGAAAAAGTTATTTTTTCTCCAAATACTACTCTAAATGCTGTTCGCTGGACAAACAGGCTTACCGTGTACGCTAATGATTCTAGCGGTCTTGTTGGAAATGCAAGTGTAATCTTCTTTATCTCTGTTCCCAATTCCCCGCCTTCTATTCAAAATATCTCTAATGAAATTTATGTTTGTGAAGGCCCTTCTTTGAATTATCCGATTTCAGTACGCGATGTTGACGAAGATGCCCTAAGTTTAAGTATAACCCCTATGGACCCATTTTTTGTTTTTCCTCCATATTATCCAGCAGGAAGTACAGCACAACGCCCCGCATATATTATCTCTTCCACGCTGACAAAAGATCATATAGGATTTTATCAGGAAGCTATAACTGTTACTGATAATCAGTATTCTGACACGAAGTTTACAAATATCACTGTTATTGAAATTAATCATCCTCCTTCTTTGCAGCAAATAGGAGTCCATACTGTTTGGACTAAAGGAGAGAATAGTTCGCTGTCTATTCAGGCTCTTGCAACAGATGTGGAAGACGGCAATCAGTTTGTTGGAAATCTTACATTTGCACTTAGTTTTTTTGGTGAAGCGCCCCTTTTTAATATAAATAATTTAGGAGCAATTAATTGGACAGCAAACGAGAATTATACAGGAATCCATAACCTAAGTGTTTGTGTTTATGATACTGGAATTCAGAACATACATCCAAATATAAGTTTATGTAATAATAATGGGCTTAGCGCCAGAGATTGCAAAAATTTCAGTTTGACTGTAACTAATGAGAATCGCCCTCCGTTATTTGTTTCTTACTCGCCAAGCTACATTAATTTCTCTTCTATCACTGGAGAAACTCTGCTTTTTGATGTCGCAGTTAAAGATCCTGACGGGACAATACCTGACATTTATTGGTACTTGGACGGCAATGAAATTAGAAACTTCACTTCTGGCAATCTTAGTGACTCTTTTAGTTATGCTTTTATCTGCAATCAAACTGGCCAGCATGCAATAAAAGTAACTGCTACAGATGGGCTGCTTAACGCTTCTGTTAACTGGACATTTAATATTGTAGGGGTTGGTTGTGCAGTTACTCCTCCTGGCGGAGGCGTCGGTGTAGGCGGAGGCGGCGGCATGGGAACAAGCGGAGCTTGTGAGGAAAAATGGATTTGTTTAGATTGGCACACTTGCCAGAATTTAAGGCTGTCTTTTGCATTTTCAAATATTACTGCTGAAGATAGAAATGATATTTTAGCTTTTTGTTCTGTTTTAAATTTCGAAGGAGAAAAATGTGGATTTCAAATTAGAGAATGCAGGGATTTTAATAAATGCGGAACTAACAATTACAGGCCTAAAGAAATTCAAGCATGTTATTACAGCGAAAAGCCCAGCTGCAGCGATGGTATAAAGAATTGCCACGACGGCAGGTGTGAAATTCTTACTGACTGCGGCGGTCCCTGCGAATTCTGCCCAACCTGTTCAGATAAAATCAAAAATCAAGGTGAAGAGGGTGTTGACTGCGGCAGCCCCTGCCCAAATAAATGCGCACCTGAGCAGGAAGGACTGAAGATATTTAAAGTAGATTACACTTTGCTTCTTATTACTTTATTAATACTCGCAGTTGTTTTAATTATAATAATTAAAGTAATCCAGATAATAAAACTTAGAAAAGAGGTGAAAAACTTAGCATGGTACAAATTAAGATGAAGAGGGATAAATTGAAGAAAATTATTTTATTATCTTTCTTTTTTATAATGTTTGCATCAGCCATATTTTTTATTAATGAATCAGTTGCAACCTCATTTATATCTTTAAATAACAGAAACCTGACTATTTTTGATGATAGCGATTTTTCAGGAATTCAGAGATATTCTTCTTGTGCATTATATTGCGCCGAGAAAGCAAAAAGCTCCGGTTCTCTTTGGAATTTTTATTTTCATGCTAATTTTACAAATGGGACAACTGGTGCAGCGATTGATGGAAATTGCACTGTAAGATTTGAAAATTATACTAATACTTATAATGAATTGTTTAATATGAGTTATAACAATACATACTCGAGGTTTCAGTTAAATAAAACTTTTGACTATAAGGGTTCTTATAACTTTGAAGTCAACTGCACTAATGCCACAACTTCGATAAACTTGACAGATTCTTTTGTTCTTACGAACACTGAGCCATACATAATTAAGACTGCTCAAGGGTATATAGATTTCAATTATGATGGCTTAAAAGATAAACTGCAATGCGCAGAAGATTCCTTATGTTATTATGATTTCAGCAAAAATGTGAGTGAAGATGATACTAATGACATATTAGTTTATAATTATACTTCTGCAAACACAACATTAACTAATTTTACTTTAAATTCTTCAGGCGTTTTGTTGATTAATTACACAAAATTAAATAACTCTCTTTTGGCTAAACAGATAGAACTGACAGTCAAAGACACAGAAAGCACCACAAAAGCCGCTTTACTCGAAGTCGATATAACTGCAGTCAACGACGCTCCAGTTTTTGCTAATTTAACAAACCAAAGCTTTAATATCACTACTTCTGCAGACCCCTTTCGCTTTGAATATTTAGTCAATATTACAGACGAAGAAAACAATGCCCCATTTAGTTTGAATATTTCTTTTTTAAACTGTTCTGTTGCATTCTGGTCAACGCGAAATTGCAGCAATTCAACAGGCAGAGAATTATTCAATGCTACTATGTACTCTTTTAATGGCACAGCCGGCGTTCTTAATATTAGTTTCTCCCCTCAAAGAAATGATGTTGGCAATTATACAATTAATTTTACAATAACTGATTTAAGCAATTCTATTGCACCTTATAACACCTCAACAAGCCAAGTTATTACTTTTAAGGTTCTTGCCAAAAATACTCCCCCGACATTTACATATGTTTGTGAGAATAGAAACTGGACAGAAAATGATAATGTTCAGTGTTATATCAATGCCACCGATATCGAAGAAACAGCCAATTTAACTTATGCTGCTAATTATAGCTGGTTTATTTTTAATGTTACTGCCACAAACCTTACAAATGGAACCTTAATCCAAATTGCTAATCTGACATCTGGACAGAACTTTTCTTCATTTGCAGTTATTAATTTTACTCCTGCAGATTCCCAAGTGGGTAATTGGTCCATTGATATTATTGCAAGTGATACTGGCTTTAGCGGCGACAGCGCAAAGTCAAGTTTACAGACTATTAATTTTTCAATTAGTAATATTAATGACAACCCTCTTCTTCCCAGAATACCAAATCAAACTAGTTTGTATAATAGCAATTCATACACAATATATCTAAATGTTTCTGATGACGATGTATTAATTCCCGATAAGCAGGCATACAACGAGTCTTTAAATTTTAGTTCCAATATTAGCTGGGTAAATATCAGCTTATATCAAGTTATCAGCAGCTCAAATATAACTGTTGCTAAAATTGTGATTTCCCCAAATTCTTCAACATTTGGAAATTATTCAATTCTGATAAATGTAACTGATAGAAGTAACCTTAGTAATTCTACAATCTTTTATTTAGAAATTTTAAATAATCATGCTCCTCAATGGCTTAATATTTCCAACAACATCACAGCAAATGAAAGCAATGTTGTGTCTATTAACTTAACTGCAGGAGTCAATCATACTGACGCAGGGCAGAACTTAACTTTCTCTTCTGCTAATCAGACGGATTTTCCTTCATTTTCTTTAAATAGCACCACAGGAATAATTAATTTTACAATAGATGATTCTGATATTGGGCAGCATATTATAAATATTAGCGTTTCAGACAACATCTCCCAAAGTTCATTGCTATTTAATTTTACCTTTTATAATATTAATGATTTGCCATCTATAATTTCATTTATTTCAGGAGGAGCAGGAGGCAATATCTCTATTAATAATACAGATTGGAGCATGAACACAACTGCAGATGCCAATATTACTATCTATATGTACGTGCAGGATAATGATTTTAAGATTCCCTTCGCTCAGAAGCAATTTTACAATGAAAGTCTTAATGTAACAACAAACCTTACTAAAAATGGAGTTGCGTCCAGCTTGTTTCAGTTTAGGTTTAGCAGCATGCCTTCTGCAAACTTATCTGTTTATTATGCAAATTTTTTAGCTGATAATTCTTTAGCTGGAAACTATACTGCCACAATTAGTGTTGCAGATAATTCAACTAACACAACATCCATTTCTTTTAATCTTAGACTTTCAGCTCTGCCGCATTCTCCTTCTATTTCTGCAGTAGGAAGCCAAGTTTATTCAATTTTCGAAAACTTTTCTCTTGATATAAATGCAAGCGATGAAGATGAAGGCAGCGAGCCAGGCGCAGCTAACTTCACATATAACATTACCAGCATAAATAATAATTGTTTAGGATTAATCATTAACGCCAGCAATGGGATAATCACCAATGCTTCTAACGCAACAATCATCTCTCTTGGCAATTGCGCAGGCTCATGGCAGTATAATATAACAATTAAAGATAGCACAGGGCTGAATAGCTCCCAAACCTTTACTTTATATGTCTATGATTATCCCCAGTTGTTATTTCCTGCTTCTGATTTTGTTTTTAATTTAAAAGAAAATATCTCTTCGAGCCTTCTTTTTAGAGTTAATCATTCAGCCCAGGATGCCTTGAATTACTTTTTGTATGCAAAAGACGCGCTTAGAAACCAAACAACAGGACATGGCAATAACTCAAATTTATCAGTTAGTTTTACGCCTAATTGGACTGATGAAACTGGCAGCTGTGCAGGCAGTATCACCTTGCTGTTAAATGTTTCAAATGCTAAATTAAGCAACAGCACAAGTTGGAATTTGACAATTAATCATACTAATTCGCCTTTAGTTCTCTTTAGTAATATCGGCGGCGCAAGTAAAACTCTCTCAGGAACTAATTATGCAGAGATTATTTTAAGTGATTACTTTTCAGATATAGATGCTTCTGATTCTTGCCATAGGCAGAATATAAGCTTTTCATATATCTTTAGCAATGCAACTAATAGTTCTAACGGCGAAAGCATTAGTGCTGTCATAAAGAATTGGACGAGCGGCGCAATACCAAATATTACTTTTAGCTCTACAGTTGATGCAACTATTAATTGCACAGTCATCGCTTACGAGCGCAATGAATCAAATGGTGCAGTTATAAACACGATTTTAAGCAATAATTTTACAGTTCATATTCTCAATAGTTCTACTACTGTAAATACTCCTTTTTATGGGGGGGGCGGTTCAGGAGGCGGAGGCACAACCCCTATTCCAGAAACCCCAAAGCCGACTTTGCTGAAAATACTTTTGCCAGGTCCAGTTTCTTCTGATTTAAAGGACAAGATTATTTTGCCAATTTATTTAGTTAATAGCGGGCAAGTAAATCTTAAAGAAATACAGCTCAGCAGCTCTATTGCTAAAAATGGAAGTCTCGTTGCAAATCTAACTTCTTATTTCGATAGAAGAAATATCTCTTCTTTAAACATTGGCCAGAAAGAGAATGTAAATCTTACAATTGAAATAAATACAGATGAGCAAGGAACTTACGAAATAACTGTAAATGCGACTGTAAAATCCCCCTCTTATTCTGATTGGGGGAAAATTTATCTGACTGTCAAAAATGGAGCAGGTATTTTAGAGAAGTTTATATTTATAGACGAGCTTGTTGTTGGCAATCCTGAGTGTGCGGAGATAAAAGAGTTGGTTGACGAAGCAAGGAAAAGCTTTGAAAAAAAAGAATTTGATGTTGCTGAGAAAAAACTTAATGATGCAATTAGTGCTTGCGGGAGAGCAATAAGCCAAAAGCCGAACCCCAAGACCAAAATCTCTTTTCAGGAAGCTGCTTTGAATTTTATCAGCATTTCAGCAATTGTATTCTTAGTGCTTGGAGTTGTGTTTTATATTTATAAAAGGAGAAATCTGAGAAGAACTCCTGAATACAAAGAACTGCATAGGTTATAGCAGATTTTGTATGCAGTTCTCTGTCTGGATAACTGCAAAACTGCGAGCTATAAGCAATGCAGTTATCCATATCTCGACCTAACTTATCCTCTTAAAAAGGTTTAAAAACAAGAATGCATTTCTCTTAGAGAAAACTTCCAAGAGTTATAATAAAAAAGAAATGGTAGAGAAAGAAGATTCAGATTCTGTAAAGAAGGTAAGTGCTTTCAAAGTTAAAGAGATAGCTAGAACTATTGCTCAAATAAAGCAGGAAGTCAGCAAGTGTGTTTTCGGTCAGGAAAAAGTTATCAATTCTTTAATAAGAGCATTGCTTTGCAATGGGCATGTGCTAATTGAAGGAATTCCTGGAATTGCAAAAACTCTCATTATCAGAACTCTTGCACAGGTAAGTGGAGGCATATTTAAAAGAATTCAGTTTACTGCTGATATGCTGCCTGCTGATATCATCGGATTTATGACCTATGATCCAAAAAACGGATTTCAGGTTTCTAAGGGACCAATATTTGCTAATTTTGTCATAGCTGATGAAATTAATAGAAGCCCTCCAAAAACTCAATCAGCAATGATTGAAGCAATGCAGGAGAACCAAGTAACTATCGGAAAAACAACTTTTCAGCTGCCTTTTCCTTTTTTCGTGATGGCTAATCAGAATCCCATTGAAAATGAAGGAGTATATTCGCTTCCAGAAGCGCAAATAGACAGGTTTCTCTTTAAAATATCCATAAAATATCCAGAAGAAAAAGATGAAGCAAAGATAATGGAAGAAAATATCACTCTTAAAAGATTTGAAGATTTTAAAATCCTTCCAGTTGTTTCTCCTGAAAAAATTATTGCAATGCAAAAAATTACCAAAGAAATTTATTTAAATGAAAGAATTAAAAAATATATCCTAAAAATTGTTGGAAAAACGCGAACTAAAGATTTTGAAACTGGAAGTTATATAGAGCTTGGGTGCTCTCCGCGTGCAAGCATTTCACTTTTTATTGCTTCTAAAGCAGAAGCTTTGATGCAGGGAAGAAATTATGTTATTCCTGCAGATGTGAGAGCAGTTGCTGAAGATGTGCTGAGGCATAGACTAATATTATCTTATAGGGCTAAAGCAGATGCAATAACTCCGGAAAGAATAATTCAGGATGTTTTTCAGTCTTTACAGGAAAAATAAGGATTTTTAATAAATGGAACAACAAAAAAGAAAATTAAAAATAGATGTGGCTGGGAGTATAACTAGTTTGCAGGCGTTTCTTAAAGAATACTCTGCTAAGAAGAAATTGTATAAAATTTTCTTTAGAGGCAAAAGCTTTGATTTTGAAAGTTTTCGCGACTATTCTCCAGAAGATGACTCTTTAAATATAGATTGGATAGCAAGCGCTCGTTATGATAAACTTTTAACCAAACAGTATAAAGAAGAGGAGAAACTTACAGTTTTATTTTTAATTGATACTAGCGAAAATATGATTGCTGGCTCTGGAGAAAAACTTAAATGCGAATATGCAGCAGAATTGGCTTTATCTCTTGCCTATATCATTTTAAATAGAGACAATAGGGTGGGTTTTATTCTTTTTAATGACAAAGTAAATACATTTTTTCCTCCAATGAGGGGTAACAGATGCTTCTATAGCTTTTTGGATTCTTTATCTGATGCGGATAATTATCATGGGGCTGCTAATATAAATGATGCGTTGGATTTCATCTTATCCTTGCCAGAATATCGTGCAGCTTCTCTAATTTTAATTTCTGATTTTGCTAAGTTTAACGAAGTTACAAGGCATAAACTTATCTCAGTTTCTTTTAAGTTCGAAACTACAGCTTTTATTATTAAAGACATACTTGATAAGCAGCTCCCTAATATTGCTGGAGAGTTTGCGCTGGAAGATTCTTCAAGTGGAGAGCAAATTATTGTGGATTTGAAATTAGCTAAGAAAAGCTATGGAGAATATGCAAAAAAGCAGGAAGAATATCTCGAGAAATCATTTGCATCAAACAAGATAGACTTTTTAGAACTTAGCACTGATAAGCCTTTCAGTGATAAAGTTGCTGTTTTTATTAAGGAAAAAGTTAAAAAACCGGTGATATGGCTATGAAAATAATCTTTTCACATCCTGATTATTTGCTGTTGCTTTTTATAATTCCAGTGCTTATATTCATTCATTTTTTGGCCATAAATTTAAAAAGAAGCCAGGCATTAAAGTTTGCAAATTTTGATGCGATTGCAAGGATAAAAGGAGTTGATTTGTATTCCAAGAATATTACGGTTCTTATTTTTAATATTTTTATTGTTTTTTTAATTGTCTTTTCTGTCGCCGGGATGATTCTCAAGACTGAAGGCAGTTTAAGCCCTTTTTCTTTTGTTATTGCAATAGATTCCTCTCAAAGTATGGAGGCGAATGATATTAAACCGAGCAGATTAGAAGCTGCAAAAGAAGAGTCATTGGCTTTTATTAATTTGGTTCCTCTGGGAACGCGCATAGGAGTTGTTTCTTTTTCAGGTAATGCTCAAATTGTTCAAACAATTACATCTGATAAGAACTTAGTTAATACTGCTATAAAATCAATTATAGTGCAATCAACTGGCGGAACTGATATTACTGAAGCTGTAATAACTTCAGCTAATTTGCTCGAAGGCGAAGAAAAGAAGGCAATAATTCTTCTTAGTGATGGTCAGCTCAATGTTGGCGATTTAGAGGATGCAATCAATTATGCAAAGAAATATAGTGCATTTGTGCACACTATAGCTATTGGCACCACCATAGGCGGAGAGACCAGCTACGGACTTTCAAAATTAGATGAGGATTCTTTGAAATCAATAGCTTACAACACTCAAGGCATTTTTTCAAGCGTCGAGGATAAAGAGGATTTAATGAGGGCTTTTAGGGAAATAGCGGATGTTAAACTCGGAGAGGTTTCTGTAAACCTTTCAGATTATTTGCTTTTTGCTTCGTTATTCCTTGTTGTTTTCGTGTATATTTTAAATAACACGAGGTTTAGGGTGTTTCCTTAAGGGAAAAAGATCTAAATCTTATTCTCCCCCAAATAAATAGGATAAAACGAAAGATTTAAATACTACCTTATATCACTATGTTATATAATGATATACAATGGTAAAAATACAAATAGACTTAGACGAGGAAGAAGACAAGATTGTAGAGATATACAAGTTAGTGAACAACATGAATACAAAATCAGAAGCAATTAAGAAAATGGTAAGATATTTTAAGGCCGAGGTAAAACCAAAGAACTTAAAAGATAAGGACTATTTCGAGGTATAACCATGGAAACATCAACAATAATTTGGCTTGGTGCAGGGATTGTGGTTATTGGAGGGCTAATCATATTAACCAAGCAATGGATAACAGTTTATAATAAATTTATTTATTGGAGAAATAAATTAGAAGAAAAATTTGCAGGTATTGATGTAATAATGCAGAGAAGATTGGATATGCTAACTGCTCTAGCTCAAGTAGCTAAAAAATATAGTATTCATGAATATAAAACAATAAAAGATACTATTGAGGCAAGAAGCAGATGGTCTAAAGAAACTGCTTTAAATGCAAAGGTTCAGGCAGTCAATGAAGTAGAAAACAATTTCATCAAATTACAAGCAGTTTTTGAGAGATATCCTAAGATTAAAGCAGACAAATTGTATCAACAAATCATGGGTTCTGGAAGTATAACTCGTATTGAAAGAAAGCTTCAAGAGTTTAGATTAACTTATAATAAAGTCGTAAGAGATTATAACGAGAGAGTTCAGAGATTTCCAAGAAATATTGTTGCTAAATTCCATGGGTTCAAGGGTGTAGATTATATAAAATTAGGCAATCAAGGACATCAAGAGGCATTTAAACCAAAAGAGCTGTTTGAGGATTGAATATGAAAAGAAAAGTTATAAAGAAACATGACTTATTTCTAATAATTCTTGCTACTTGTATAGCACTAATTTCAAATATACTCCTTAGCTTATTTAAGGGTTCTTTATTTTCAGTTATACAAATAATTATTGTTTCTTTGACAACAATTATTGCTGTATTTTTAGCAACATTTGCAATTTGTATAATTCTTTATTTATGTGGTTGGAAGTTTTTAAGATGAAAAAAGATTATAACATTATTGCAGAATTATTCTTAATAATTGGCGGGTTTATCTTAGCAGAGACGATTATTCGCTGGTTTTTGTCTCTATCTGAAGGAGTATTGCCTTCTTGGATTTTGCCCTCTTTATCTATTTTATTGATTATTACCGCTTTAGATATAAAGAAATATGGAATTTTTAATTCTAAGGCATGGGTCATGTCTGCTATTTTTTTGAGTCTTTCTATAATTCTTATTGTTCTAATGAAAACGAATAATATTTCTCAGATTTTATTTTTGCAAATTATTCTAGGATTATCTATCTTGGCAATTGTAATTCATTTAATTATATTTTTTACTTCTAAGAGAAAACAAAATGGTCATCGTTAGAAGAAGAGGCACGGCAATCGTTGAAACTCCAAAAGGCATTCTAGTAACTGCAAGTAGAACTAAATTATTTCTCTTACCCGGCGGAGGAGCCGAAAGATGGGAGAGCCGAAGAAGAGCAGCAATAAGAGAATTAAGAGAAGAAACTGGATTAAAAGCGGGCTCTTGGAAATACCTTTTTACTTGGAATGAGCCAAAGTATTCTTATGATGGTAAGAAGAGAAAAATAAGGAATCTACATAAAGTTTTTTTGATAAAAGCAACAGGCAATCCAAAACCAAATTATCATGATGTAAGCCATATCGCTTATTGGAAACCTGATTCAAATGTAAACATAAGCAGAACAACACAATCAATAATTAATAAATATTTGCAAGAATATAAAAATAAATCTGCCTACTCTTAAACTTTTAAAGACTTATTAATTTTTCTAAATTCCACTTCTTTTCACCCCCAGCTTTAAGCTTCATTCACCCCTCTCAGTATCAAAACCTATTTAAAGAACTTTAATGTTATTTAAGTATGGAAGATAAACGAGAAAAGTTCTTGAGGATTTATGCAAATATTCCAGAAGGATTAAGGAGCGATATTATTGTGATAGTTGATGGAAAAACCTATAATTGGAATACTTCTTATTTTGAGATAAAAGAGAGAACAAGATTGGGAGAGAATATTTTAAAAGAACTGGAGGAGACAAAAATATTATGAGCAAAGGAGATAATTCAGAGAAAGATAACGAATCGAATGACAAAATCAAGGCGCTTGTTTTAGCAAGAATAGATGCACAAGTGCCTTCTAATCTGAGATTATTTATTGGTTCTTCCGATGGAATGAACAAAGAACAAATAATGGAGCATGTTAAAAAAGAAGATGAGATAGGAAAACAGATTATTCAAATGCATATTAATTTTATGAAGGCGGTGGTGAAAGGAGAGGTAACCAATTTAATCAACTCTGTTAAAGATGAATAAGGGCATCATTATAACTCTTCCAAAATGGGATAATGTAACTGAATATTTGTCTCAATTTTCCAATCAAATAATTAAAGAAGCAGATGCCCGAGGAGTTAAATACAAGCCTCTTGAAGGAGAGTATGCTAATAAAATAAATTTTGAGAAGGTATTAAAAGGATTAGATTATAATTTTGCGGTCTTTAATGGTCATGGCTCTCCGAACTCGATAAAGGGGCATAAAGATGAGATAATTATAAAACTTGGGAATAACGAATCTTTGTTGAGGGGAAGAATTGTTTATGCTCGCTCTTGTGAATCTGGCGCCAAGCTTGGAAAGTCTTGTGCTGAAAAAGATAATAATGGCTGTTTTATAGGATATAATTTTCCATTTGTCTTTTGGGCTGATAAAACTTGGGATAGCGTGCCTCAAAAGGACGAAACTGCCAGATTATTCTTAGAGCCTTCAAATATGGTGCCCATATCGTTAATTAAAGGGCATACTGCCAATGAGGCTCATAAAACCTCAAAATTGCATATCTTAAAGAATATAAAGAAAGAAGTAAAAAAGAGCACAATTGATACTCCTTTGATTATTGAAGGATTGCTCAATAATTACTATGGGCAAGTTCTGCACGGCAATCCCGCGGCAAAAATGTGATTTTGTTTTAAGTTAAGAGGGATTTTGGTTTTTGACAAGCGAAGAATAAAGAGATGAGTGGGATATACAAAAAAGTGTGAAAAGTTAAACAAAAATTACAAAGAAGATTAATATTAACCTGACTTCGCCAGTTAGTAAAAAATCTTAACTTCCATTTCCAATTCACTAACTCAAAATTACTCAAACTCTATTGACAGATAATTTTAGCCTATTTTATGTGTAAAATCAAGAATAAAACTCACAAAAACTCTCATTAGTTTGACAGTTAATTTAGTTGTTGAGATTATTCCTTATTTTTACCTTAAGTTCTCATGGAAAAGGGTATTCTTTGCGTAGATTTTTCAAAAAAGCTTGTTATTTTAGCAAAAAAGTTAGAAAAATAGCCAACTGGCAGAACTTAGAGGTTTACAGATTTAGCGATAGCTAGATGGCGAAGTCAAGATGTAAAAAAGCTAAACGAGTTAAATGCAAACACTGCAAAAAATATTATTCTCTTAATAAACTTAGA
>ERZ1292640.3149-Hain-H43-02um-R1-3149-length-12969-cov-7_pt1 | contig 12969 bp, 8 predicted proteins | sample MGYA00564404_ERZ1292640 | MGnify/ENA primary metagenome ERZ1292640 (study PRJEB36523, sample SAMEA6512636) | groundwater metagenome | collected 2019-01-08 | study: AquaDiva: Metagenomics assemblies of 32 groundwater samples
CTCCCTTTCGGCCCTTCCACCATGTAGTCCTTCTTGGGCGTAAGGGTGATGTTCCAGTTGGAGGGGACCTCGAACGAGAAGCCGAATTGCAGCTCCCGGAATCTCGTATACTCCTGGGCGCGGCCAGCCTCCAGAGGCAGCGGGAACCAGAGGAACGCTGCTGTCAACAGTGCGAGCCCGATCACGAGAGTCCTGGGACCGTCGTTGGTGTGCATGGCTGTCTCCTCGTGTGAGTCGGTGAGGCGTTCCTTCACGCGCCGCGCACATCATCGGTCACCGGGGCGCCAGCGTCAACCAGGTGCGCACGCTCCAGAGGCGGTGATCACCGGGCCCCGCCCCGAGCACCCGATCCGCTCCGGCCAGACCCAGGTGGGCGAGTTCCCGCTTACCTTCCACGTTGCGCAGCGTTGAGAGCGCCCGCGCACGCCGCCCCGCTCGCCCACGCCCACTGGAAGTTGTACCCCCCCAGCCACCCCGTCACGTCGACCACCTCGCCGATGAAGTGCAGACCCGGCTGGCGCTTGCTGGCCATCGACTGCTGGTTCAGCTCGCGCGTGTCCACGCCGCCGGCCGTGACCTCGGCCTTGCGGTAGCCCTCGCTGCCGTCGGGCACGACCTGCCAGCGCTTCAGGCCGGCGGCCAGCGCATCGAGATCGCGGTCTTTTACCTGCGGCATCGCCAGCTCGGGCGCGACCCCGGCGCGCGCCAGCCAGGTATCGGCCAGGCGTTGCGGCAGCAGGGCGGCCAGCTCGTTGTTGAGCTGGCGCTTCGACTGCGTCTTGGCCGCCCGTAGCTCGGCGCGCAGGTCGCGGCCCGGCGTCAGGTCGATCGCCAGCGCCTGCCCGGGCCGCCAATAGCTCGAGATTTGCAGCACCGCCGGGCCGCTCAGGCCCCGGTGGGTGAATAACAGGTCTTCGACGAACTGGCCACGTGCCTTCTTCACCGCCTCGTTGTGGATACCCACCTCCAGAGACACGCCGGCCAGTGCCGCGAACGGCGCCCAGTCCGCGGCGTCGAACGTCAGGGGCACCAGCGCCGGCTGGGTCTCGACAATGCGGTGGTTGAATTGCCTGGCGACGCGATAACCCCAGTCGCTGGCGCCTAGCTTCGGAATCGAGAGGCCCCCGGTCGCGACCACGAGCTGGGGCGCGCCGATCGTAACGCCGCGGTCGGTGTCGAGCTCGAAGCCCCGCTCGCCATGGCGCACGGCCAGCACTTTGCAGGGCTGCCACCGCTGCACGCCGCCGGCCTCGCATTCGCGCAGCAGCATCGCGATGATCTGCTCGCTCGAGTCGTTGCAGAAAAACTGACCCTTGTGTTTCTCGTGGAAGGCGATGCGGTGGCGCTGCACCAGCGCGATGAAGTCCTGTGGCGTGAACCGCGACAGCGCCGAGCGGCAGAAATGGGGATTGGCTGAGAGAAAGTTGGCTGGCCCGGCATCCCGGTTCGTGAAGTTGCAACGCCCGCCGCCCGAGATGCGGATCTTCTCGGCCACCTTCTCGGCGTGATCGATCAGCAGCACGCGCAAGCCGCGCTGGCCGGCGATTCCGGCGCAAAACAGGCCGGCGGCGCCGGCACCGACGACGACCGCGTCGAAGTTGTGCACGGCGCGTGTCCCGCTATTTCTTCAGCGGCGACGGCACGACCGGCGGTTTGAGCGGCGCGTCCCTGGCGCGCTGGATCTCGATTTCCTCGAACAGCAGGTCCGGCGCGACGACCGACACGCTGGCCACTCCCGACGAGAGCGATGATGAGCCCGCCGACGAACCTGGTGCCGCTCGGTAGGTGTACATCGTCCGCTCCTTCGAGGCCTCGACGATGGTCCGGCACGGCGTGTGCGGGCCGCTGGCGAAGGTGAGGCCGCGCACGGGCTGTTCCGTGCCATCCGGCAGGACCTTGACGGCGTGGACGATCGGCGGCCCGATCCGGGTACCGCCCTGGCCCGAGATCATCGCCATCGATGCCATCGCGGCGTCGAGCGGGTCGACGGCGCTCGGCCGCGATTCGTTCGGGTCGAGGACCGCCCGCACGATGTAGCCGAACGCCCGCCCCTGCGTCTTCAGCATCTCGAGGTATTTCGTTTTGAGTTCCGCGGCGCTCAGGCCGCGCGCGCTCTCCATCTGGAAGACGCCCGCCTGCGCGCCACCGCCGCGCCCATGGCCATTGGACTGCAGGAGGCCCTTCTGCGGCGTGCGGCCGACGAGCAGCGTCATCAGCCGGCCGTCCTGCACGAGCGTCACATCCTTGGCTGGTACTCCGTCGTCATCAACCGTGTAGGAACCCGGCACAAGCGCGTCCCCGAAACGCTGCAGCGACGGCGTGTCCTTGATCGAGAAGGACTCGGGCAGAATGCGTGAGCCAATGCGTGTCAGGAACGGGGGCGCCTGGAAACGCGCCATGGCGGCGGCCTGCGGGTTGTCTACTTCAGGCGCGCGCGAACTCACGAAGAGCGGCACGAAGGCCTGCCCGAGGAGGACCGACGCCGCCTGGCCTTCGACGAGCACCGGCCCGGTGAAGTCCTCGCCGGTCGCGGCTCCTCGCTGCGCCGCCAGGCCCGCCGCCAGTTTCTCGGTGCGCGCCAGCAACTCTGCAGCCGGGGGGAGGTCGTCGAGCTTCGTGCCGTACGCCGTGAAGAAGTCGCGCAGGACCATTCCGTCGGCGGCCTGCGTGTCGGCGACCACACGGACGCCGGCGGTTCGGATCGGTTGAACGACCTTGAAGCCTTCGCTGTTCAGGAAGTAGTGCGTGCCCTGCGACTCCGACAGATCGACTTCCGACGAGTCGATGTCCGGGTACTTCAGGAACACGGCGGACATCTGCTTCAGGTCTTCGATCCACGCGCGTCCTTTGAGCGAGGGGGCCACGACCGGCCCGAGCGTCTCGGTCGGTTTCTCGCGCGAGAGGTCGGGGATCGGGTCGGGATCGGCAGCGCGGCCCTGGGCTGCGGCCTTCTTCTTGGCGAGCAACTGCACGGCGCGTTTGTAGGCGCCGTCGGTCGCCAGCCACATCTGCCGTTTCATCTCGATGTAGTTGTCGTCGAGCGGGATGGGGACGCCGAACTGGCCGTACATCGACATCACACCGGGATCGCGGTCGTAGCTGATGAACCGGGAGCTGTCCAGGTTGTAGTCGCCGACACGCACGTCGACGCGGAAGATCCGGCTGGGGCGGCTGGAGGCGTCGGTGACGACCGATCCCAGCTTCGTGAGCACGCGCGTGCCCGACGATTCGTCGACGGCATACGCGATGTAGTAGGGCGCCGGCTCATTCGGCAGCCGAAGCTGGTCCAGGGCGCGTGTCATTTCCTCCTGCATGGCCTGCAGGATGGGATACGGCTGAGCCTGCGGCGCCGGGGCGAGCGACACGCACACCGCCACGAGGAGACCGATCCGCATCGCTTGTCGCATGACTGCCTCCGTTACTGCTGCTTTTTCCGGTCAGGGGCTGGAAGAATCGGCAGCATTTCCTGCGACTGCGGCTTCTTCTGCACTTCGACTTCGCTGACGAGCAGGGCCGGCGCCGCGGCCGCGACCGGGACGCCGCCGCTCTCAGCTCCGCACACGCCATTGAAGACGTCCTGCTTGTCGCTTGTCGCCACGATCTTCGAGAACGCGGCGAGCGGCGTGCCGATGAGATCCACGCCGCGCACGAGCTCGGGCGGCCGGTTGTCGGCATACACGCGATGCACGACGGTGGGGATGACCGTGAACGCGTTCGGGATGGAACGGCCCGTGAAGGTGAAGCCGCCCTCGATGTTGTCAAACAGCAGCCCGAACGGCTTGCCCTGGCTCCGGATCTCGCTCTTGAGCCGCTCGATCAGCTTGTCGTAGGGCATGCTCTGTGACGATTCGACGATCAGGTTCGACTGGCGCGAGACGGGCGCGTAGCCCGATTGCGCGCGGCCGTGGCCGTTTGACTGCGCAAACCCGGCGAGCGGCGCCCGGCTCAACAGGAACGTCTTCAGAATGCCTTTGTCCACGATGGTCACCCGCTGCGCCTTGACGCCCTCGTCGTCGTAAGCGTAATAGCCGGCGAGTTCCTCCGTGCCGAACTTGCGCAGCGTTGGATCGAAGATGACGCTCAGGAAGGTCGGCAGCACCGGCTCGCCGATCCTCTTGGTGAAGGTCTGCGAGTCGTTGACGTTCTTCTGCCGCTGACCTTCGATGCGGTGTCCAAAAATCTCGTGGAAGAAGACCGCCGCCGATCGGCCCGACAGAACGGCCGGCCCCGAGAAGGGTTCGACGATGGGCGCGGTGCGCAGCGTGGCGGCCTGCTTCATCAGGGTCCGGGCGTCGGCAAGCATCCGGTCTTCGCGCGGCAATCCCGCGGGCGTACTGGCCAGGTAGGACACATACAGCGGCAGTTCCATCCCGTCGCTGGCCTTGGTCAGGATCTGGATCGACAGCCGGCAGGTGGCCGCGCCATGCAGCAACTCGGTTCCCTCGGTGCTGACGAAATAGGTCGTGACCGCCTGCGCCGAGAACGTGGATTCCGCGATGTAGATCAGCGGATCCTCCGCGAAGGGCGCCGTGATGCGGCGCAGACGCTGCTCCCATTCCTTGGTGTCGACCGTGTAGGTGGCCGGCGGGCCGATGTAGGTCTGTGGCGGCTCCTTGGAGAAATCCGCCGCCGTCGATTCTTCCTTGACCTTCGTGGAGATGTTCGTTTTGACGCGCGTCAGCGCTTCGACGGCCGCCTTGTGACGCCGGTCCGTCGTGCGCCACAGCACGGCGCGGATGGGCACCTCGTCGTTCGTCAGTGGAATCGGGACGCGGGAAAAGCGCGGCATCGACGTCTGGGAGCCGCGAACCTGGTGCGTGCTGTCGAAATCGTAGTCGCCCACGCGGACATCGACCGTCAGGCTGCGGTTCCGGCTGTCGGAACTTCGCTGGATGGCGCCAAACGACGCGGAGATTGACGTGCCTTGCACGTCGCTCACGGTGTAGCTGACGAAGTAGGGCGGCACCGCCTCCTTCTTGAGCACGTCGACGTTGCGGGTCAACTCCGACTGCAGGATGGCCAGAAGCGGATCCGCCGGGGCCGGAGCGCCGAGAAGACCACCGAGCGCGAAAACCGAACAGACGAGCGTGGCGTGGCTGACTGGCAACATGGCCGCACCTCCAACTGTGAAATGGTTTGCCAGGCCGAAACCCGGGTTCCCGGGGTTCACCGCTGTATGGCGCGAATTATACGGCGCCTGGCGGCGAGATTGCCGGGATTCTGGTCGGCGATTTCAGTCCGGCCCGCCCGGAGCATGGAGCGGCGCCATGACGCTCGTCGGCACAATCATAGTCGGGCTCTGCGTAAGCTCCCCCGTCAAGTAGACAGTGCGGAAGTACACTCCACGGCAGTCCGAGCCCTTAGGTGAAACGAAAGCGACGTAGCTTGAGAGGGAAGTGTTGACTAGACCATCTAGCCAGACTATAATCGGGCGATGGAAGTGAGCGTCTACGAAGCCAAGACGAGCCTGTCGAAGCTGCTCGTCCGCGTGGAGAACGGCGGGGACGTGATCATCACACGTTCGGGCCGGCCCGTGGCGCGTCTGGTATCCATCCGGGCTGATGCCGGCGAGCGGCTACTCGGTGTTGACGCGGGCCGGGGGTGGATCGCAGCGGATTTCGATGCTCCGCTTCCCGCGGACGTGCTCGAGACGTTCGAGCGGTGAGAGTCCTGCTCGACACCCAGTGCTGGCTCTGGATGCATCTGGACCCTGATCGGTTCTCCGAGAGAACTCGGCGACTTCTGGTGCGCCGGGACACGGATCTGCTCCTGTCGGTGGCCAGCATCTGGGAGATCGCGATCAAGCACGGCCTCGGCAAGCTGAGGTTGCCGGAGCCTCTCGAGCGATGGGTCCCGAGCAGAGTCCAGCTTGGCCAGACAGCCATCCTTTCGATCGATGCGCCGCACGCGATCCGCGTGGCGAGCCTGCCGCCACATCACCGTGACCCATTCGACCGCATGATCGTGGCGCAAGCTCTCGTCGAGGAGCTGCCCATCCTGACGGCGGACCCCGCACTGCGCCGGTATGAAGTAGAGGTCCTGCCTGCCTGTTGACCCGCAACCGCGCCTGGCCGCACGGCGTCTACTCCATTGGCTAGCCCCAATACTGTTCACATTAAGAGGTATACTCCCCCCGAGACAATCCCGGATCCCGGATCCCGGGCCCCGGACCCTGAGGAGATCCGCCATGCAGTCCCGCCGTCAGTTTCTCAACACCTTCGCCCGCACCAGCGCGGCCGGAACGGCCGTGCTCGCCAGCTTCAACGCGAATGCGCTCGCCCGCATCCTCGAGGCCTCGGCCGCCGTCGACGGGCGCTCGGCCGAAGATGTCGCCCAGGACGAGGACTACTGGCGCGAGATCCAGAGCGCGTTCACACTGGACCGCACGATCGTCAATCTCAACAACGGCGGTGTCTGCCCCAGTCCGCGGGTGGTGCACGAGGCGTTCAAGCGCTACCTCGACGTGCAGAACCAGTCGCCGGTCTACCACATGTGGCAGATCCTCGAGCCCGGCATCGAGACCGTGCGCCGGCGCCTGGCGGCCGAGTTCGGCTGCGATCCCGAGGAGATGGCCATCACCCGCAACGCGAGCGAGGCCCTACAGATCGCCCAGCTCGGCATCGACCTCCAGCCCGGCGACGAGGTCCTGACCACCGACCAGGACTACCCGCGCATGCTGAACACGTGGGAGCAGCGCGTGCGACGCGACGGCATCAAGCTGGTCACGCTCCCGTTCCCCGTGCCGCCGCCGAGCATGGCACATCTGGCCGAGATGTTCGAGAAGGCCGTCACGCCGCGCACGAAGGTCATCCTCCTGTGCCACATCACCAACCTAACGGGACAGATCTTCCCCGTCCGCGAGATCTGCCGGATGGCGCGGGCTCGCAACATCCGCACGATCGTGGACGGCGCCCACGCCTTCGCGCACTTCCCGTTCAAGGCCTCGGACCTTGACTGCGACTACTACGGCTGCAGCTTGCACAAGTGGCTGACGGCGCCCATCGGCACTGGCTTCCTCTACGTGCGGCGCGAGCTCATCGGCAAGACCTGGGCCTTGCAGCCGGGCAACGCATCTCAGGACGAGAACATCCGGAAGTTCGAGGAGATCGGCACGCACCCGGCCGCCAATCACAACGCCATTGCCGAGGCCCTCGCCTTCCTGCACGGCATCGGCCTCGAGCGGAAGGCTGCCCGGTTGCGCTATCTCAAGAACCGCTGGGCGCGTCGGGTCGAGAAGGCCCCCGGCGTCCGCATCCACACGAGCTTCGACCCGGCGCAGTCATGCGGCCTGGGCAACGTGGGGCTCGACGCCGTCGACTGCTCGAAGCTCGTCGAGTTCTTCTGGACCAGGCACCGCATCATCGTCACACCCATCAAGCGGCAGGACTACCAGGGCATCCGCGTGACGCCCAACGTCTACACCATGCTCGAGGAGGTCGATACCTTCGCCGAGATTCTGGAGGATGTGGCTCGGCGCGGATCTCTGTAGGGATCTGGGAGCAGGGACCGGGGACCACAGGCCGGGGTCCGGCCGCCTTCGCACACGGGGCCGCGTGCTTCGGCGTGCCATGGGGCAGAACCTCAGGGCTGTGTTCACGCGGTGCACGATGACGAGGGCGTGCCGCGGGACGACCAGGATGTAGTGGCCTCCCGCACCGCGTGCTGAGTAGCGGCCGGCGGCGGGCGCTACGAGCGCGACGATCACGCCCACACACAGTGTCAAGCCGATCCGGGACACCCACAGCCGGTTCTTCTTCATGGCAACCTCCTCGTCCTCACCGCGCGGGCACGATGCGCCCCACTGCGTCTGACACCGTCACCGTGGTCCCAAAGGGTGCCGAGCGTTTCGCCACGTCGTCGAGAATCTTCTGAGCCAGTTCGCCTTCCGCAAGCTGCGGTCTGCCGCGAAGGCCAAGGGGCTGGCCAAAACCGAGCGTCACTGGATACAGCGTGATGTCGGCAAGTGCGTGGCCCGACCACCGCGGCATGGCGAGAATACCCTCCCAGATCTCCCGATCTGCGACGAAGCCGCGCTGGCCGCTCCCGGACCTGGCGTCGGCGAAGTCCGCGACGTGTTTGTCCGGTCCAAGGTCATATCGTTCGTAGTTCTCCTCCGGCAGACGCAGGACAGTGTCGTTCTCGAAGATGAAGTCGCCGAGACTGTAGAAGATGGCCTTGCCTTTGTAGAGCTCGATACCCCGGATGACGTGTGGTCCATGTCCGGCGACGATGTCCGCGCCGGCATCCACCATGGCCCGGGCGAACGTCACCAGGAAGTCGGCCGGAACGGCTCGGTTGCGCCCGCCCTCGTGGCCATGGATGCTGACGACGGTGTAGTCTGCGAGGCGGCTGGCATTGTTGACAACAGCGGCAATCTCTGCCATGTCATCGGCGTTGGCTTCGGTGCGCACAGCCGGCGCGTCGCCGACCTCGAACCGTGCACGGAAGGCCGTCAGCGCACGACCTTGAGCCGGGGCGGCCAGGCCCAGGGCACGGACCGTCGATCGCAGTTGCTCCAACTGGTCTCGTGTGACTACGTAGGTCGTCGAGAAGCGGAGCGGATTCAGTCCCGGCCGCGCCGGCATGTCGTCCCGGCTCCGGCTCGCGCGCGCGTGGTCGGGGAATGTGGAGGCAACCGAGACAAGCGCCACGCGTCCGCCCGGGGCATCGAAAAAACGGGCCTCACGTGCTTCCGTCAAACTCTCGCCCACTCCGGCCTGGACGAGCCCGGCTTTGGCCACGTACCTCGTCGTGAGACGCATCCCAAGCGCACCATAGTCGCCCGTGTGGTTGTTGGCGCGCGAGACCATATCGAACCCGAACCACACGATGTCGTCGACAAGCGCCGGTTCGGCTCGCATGTAGGTGCCGCCGCTCTCGTTCATGGGATACGGTTCGTAGTCGTGGAACAACATCTCGAGGTTCGTGAACGCAGCGTCCGCCCCTCGCACAAGATCGACCAGCTTCAGGAAACCTGACTCCGTCCGGTTCGCGATGCGGCGGGTGATGATCGAATCACCCGTCAGCGCCATCGAAAACGCCTGCGACTTCGCGGGTCCCGGCCGTCCCTGTCCACCGACTCCAGCCACCAGGCCAACAAGGCTTACCGCAATCACGGCCGACCGGACGACCAATCTACGCATGCCGCCCTCCAGGATAGTGCGGGGACAATACCGCAAGCGCGCGGTGCACTGCAACTGCCGTGGCGATCGAGCATCCAGTGGTAGAGTGAGCGCGTCGAAGATGTGAACGGGCGGCACGGGGAGGACGGCGTGAGCCGATGGGACGACCCGCGATCGAGCGGCCGGAAGCCGCGGCGCCGAGCGGCGAGACGGGCCGCATGCAGGCGGCGCATCGAAGCGGCGCCGCCGGGCCCCGAATGCCCGGCGGCGTCGAACGCGATCTGAACGAACGGCTACCTTAGAACCGGACGACCGCCGTCACCTGGAACTGGCGCGCCGGCTGCCGGTTGCGCATCTGCAGGAAGTTCGGGCTCCAAGCCTGATATGCGCTGTTGTAGCTGAACTGCGTGAAGTCGCCACCGTTCAGCAGGTTGAGAACGTTGGCGGACACCTCGAGGTTGCGCGCGCCGCCCAGCGCGATCTTCTTCCCGACCTTCAGCCCGACCGTGTGAATGCCCGGCGCCCGGACCTGGCCTTCACCACGCGTGTCATACAAGTACCGGCTCCGCGTCGACAGCGGGTTCGAGCGTGTGAGCCCGCCGGGCGACCGGAAGGTCGTCGGGCCGTACTTGGCGATGTCCGGGTCATTGGCCGGGAGCTGATAGAGAATCGCCCCCGACCACGGACCCGCCTGCAGGGTGTAGCTGCCTGCGAAGTTCAGCCCCCACGGCCCAATCCAGATGCCCGCCACATTGAAGCGGTACTTCATCCAGGTCGGCCCGTAGCTTAGGGCGTTGCCTGTTTCCGGCAGACTGTTCCGGTCGTTGTTGCCCCGCGGCATGTAGAGGTTGGCGTTGTTGGCGAAGGCGTCCGGCTCGATGAACTTCGCCTTGTCGGTCGGATTCCACGTGCCGGCCATGTGGTGCCACTGCCGGTTGAACCCAGCCATCACCTGGAAGCCCTTCGACATGTTTTTCGCCACGGTGATCTCGAGCGCCCGGTACTCGAGCGTCGACCACGTGTTGTTCGTCTGCTGTTGAATCTCTCCCCGCTCCGGGTCGATCCGCCCAAAGCCGCCGAAGGGCTGACCCGGCGCCGACGGCCAGAAGCCGTTGATCTCAAGATTCGCCCACATGTGCTTGTAGCTGCGCGAGATAAACCCGACGTCCACGCTCGTCTGCCACGGGAACTGCCGGCGGTACCCAACGATCCACTCATCCACCCACGGCTGGTGGTTGTTCGGGTCGAACTCCTGGGCGGCCAGCGTTGGCGTAGACGCCGCCGAGATCCGCTCGGTCTCGAACACGCCGTCCAGGTTGTTGTCGTAGATCACCCGGATGTTGACCGAGCCACTGCCGCCGAAACTGGTGATGGCGTCGCGCCCCATCATCTGCTCGCCGACCCGCACCCACGTGCTGCGCAGCAGGTTTTTCGCGTCCTCGGTCAGCAGGTACGAGAACATCAGTCGCGGTTGGATGGTCCAAGACTTCTGACGGGTGATGTTGAAGATCTTGTCCTCGCGCTTGACGTAGTCGGCCCGAAGCCCGACGGTGGTCGTCAGGCGGTTGGTCGGCTTCCAGCTATCCTGGACGTAGAACGCCCAGTTCTGGTCGCGCGCGCTGCGCGTGGTGATCTCGGTCGGGGTGGCGTAGGATCGGCGGAACGGAATCGTGCCGAGCGACGGGTTGTTGTAGTCGCGGGGCACCCGGAACTCCTGGTAGAACCCATCGTTCGTGAAGCGCGAGGTGGTGTCGTAGGTGTTCCTCGGCTCGATGAAGAAGCCGGTTTGGAACTCGTGCGTGCCCTTCCAGCCCGACTTGTACCAGGTGCTGTCGCCGCGAATCATCGTGACCGACGCCGGCGAGATGGCTTCGACACCCCGGTTGCCCCCTTCGAGGATGAGCCCGCTGCCCGTGATGAGGCCGCCGCTGATCCGGGTGCTCTGGTAGATCTGGGTGTTCGGGCCCGCACCCTTCTGGATGCCGTTCAGCCAGGCGAAGGTGTCCTGGCTGTTGGCGCCTTTGTTGTTGTAGCCCACCAGGAAGGTCGTCGTGAGATTGGTGCCCCACACCGAGGACAGTTTTCCGCTGATGAGGCTCCCGCCGTTTCCGTAGCCGTTGACCTGATCGTAGAAGTACTCCCAGTTCGACTGCCCGTTGGTCCGATCGTTCTGGTAGAAGGCCGACAGTTCGTGGGCCGTTCCCAACCGCGTCGTCACCTTCACGTACGGCTGCGTGCCCTCGATCTTCTGATTGAACAGCTTGGCGTCCGGGAAGAAATTCTTGATATCCTGCACCTGCTTGTCGATGCGGCTGATCGCCGTGTCCACGTTCGACCAGCGGTACGACCCGAAGAACCAGATCTTGTCCCTCCTGATCGGACCGCCAAACGACGCATCGAGCTGCTTCACCCCCGCCAGCACCGGGACGCCGCCCGTCGAGATGCACTCGAAGTTAGGGCAGGTCGCGTACGGCTGCATCTTGCTCGGCAACTTGAACACCGTCTTGGCCGACGAATTGTTCCCGTTCAGTCTCTTCGACTCGAGCGGCTGGAACGCGTAGCCCGCCGTTCCCCGGAACGCATTGCCCCCGCTCTTTGTGATCACATTGATCGCCAGGCCGGTACCCATCGGCGTCGACGCGTCCACGCCCCCGGTCTTCGTTTGGACGTCCTGGATCATGTCCGAGCCCATCTGGATGTAGGTGAGCTGGAAGTCGTTGTAGTTGCCCGCCTGCATCCCTTCGAGATTCGTCACGTGGGCGAAGTGCTCGGTGGCGTGCCCGAAGTACACCATCCGCCCCGACCCGTCGTCGAAGGGCCGCGAGTGGACGCCCGGCGTCATCTCGAGAAAGTCCGTCCAGTTCTTCCGCGCCGCAATCGGCATCTGCTTCTGGAACTCGCCGTCGATGTTCAGCACGTTCGAGGGTTTCGACACCTCGATCATCGGCGACTCGCCTGCGACGGTAACCGTCTCTTCGAGCCCCCCGATTTTCAAGGTGATGTCGACCTGGAAGGTCGCGCCCGCACGCACCAGGATCGCTTCGCGACGGAAGACCCCGAACCCTGCCAGCTCGGCGGTCACCACGTAGGTGCCCGGCGGCAGGTTGATCAGCCGGTAGTTGCCTTCGGCGGTAGTCACCGCGACGGCCGGTGCTATGGCGTCAGGGCTCTTGGCGGTCACGGTGACCCCGGGCAGGGCCCCGCCCTGCTCATCTTTGACGGAGCCGCGCAAACTGCCGGCCCCGGTTTGGGCCATCGCCGGTGCGACAGCACCGGCGGTGACGCTCAAGGCGAGCGCCAGGCCAAGTGCGAAACGTGCCATATGGAACCTCCTCCTCAGCAAGAGGAACGCCTGTCGGTGGGTTGAACGCACCCTTCGTCCCGGGGGACCTGGGACGTTCCTTCAACGAGTAGTGACGGATGTGAATGTGCCAGAAAACGGCGCGGCCGTCAAGAACCGTCCCATGACCGGCGGCACCAGCAGACTCCAGTGCCACACCTCCCTGGGAAACGCGCCGGCGGCGATGAGCGCACGACACCGTCTACGCGCTCGACGCCACGATCATCGAGCTCTGTCTCAACGACCACCGTGTGCAGCTCTCGGCGCCACGCACGTTCGGATTGTTCCGGTTCGGGCTGTCGTGCGACCACGTGTAGCCGAAGCCGGCGTTGGCCGACCAGCGCTTGCTGATGCGCTTGTTCATCGACACCTCGAAGGTCTTGGGATCGAAGGTCTGGGCCGGCACCGAGAACGGACCCACGGTCGAGGCGAGCTGCTTCTGTTCCGGGATGTGCGACTTGTAGTGGTCGTAGCGGACCCCGAGGCTGAGCGTGAGGCGGTTGTTCA
>ERZ1292640.3151-Hain-H43-02um-R1-3151-length-12963-cov-47_pt1 | contig 12963 bp, 8 predicted proteins | sample MGYA00564404_ERZ1292640 | MGnify/ENA primary metagenome ERZ1292640 (study PRJEB36523, sample SAMEA6512636) | groundwater metagenome | collected 2019-01-08 | study: AquaDiva: Metagenomics assemblies of 32 groundwater samples
GCGGCTCAGCCAGCCCTCTCACTCCTCCAGCAGTAGAGGGGGGCTGAACGGTTACAGATTTTGCTTTCACAAGCCGTAGTGGCCCAGACCCGTTTCGCCTGAAAATCGCCGCCCAACTGCGTAAGTGAGGTTAGTAGCGCCAGCACGGGTCTGTGCGGGGGGTGCCGGGTAACCGGCATCCCTACCGCGACCGCCACAACCCTGTCAGCACCGTAGACAGGCCAGGAGGCCTATCCTACCCCGGCAGCATTTTCGAGATGTCGTTGTAAAGGACGAAGGCCACCACCACCATCAGGAAGACCAGGCCCAGCTTGAAGACGGTCTCCTTCACCGCCAGGCTCAGGTCGCGGCCGAGCAGCATCTCCACCACCAGCAGCAGGATCACGCCGCCGTCCAGGATCGGAATCGGCAGCAGGTTGAAAACCGCCAGGTTCAGGCTCACTATCGCCATCAGCACCAAGAAGGCCGGGGCGCCCTCGCGGGCCGCGTCGCCGGATAGCCGCGCGATCCCGATCGGCCCTTCGATCGAGCGCGGCGACAGCCGCCGCTCGATGATCCCCTTCAGAAACCGGTAGATCAGGGTGGCATTCTTCAGGTTGTGCCGCACCGACTCCCGCAGCGCCGCGGGAAAGGAAAGCCGGCTGGTGATCAGCCGGTGCGCCGGGCTGACGCCGATCATCCAGCGCGGCGGGCCGTCCAGGCCGGCGAAGACCGGCTTGACGGTCACTGCCGCCGCCCGCTCCTGCCGCGAGTACTCGATGGTCACTTCCTTGCCGCCGGTGCCGCGGACGATCTCGTGCAGGCGGTAGACGGATCGGATCGGCTTGCCCTCGACGGTCAGCAGGATGTCGCCGGCGCGCAATCCGGCTTTCTCGGCCGGCATGCCAGGACTCACGTCGGCAAGCTGTACGTCCCGGTCCTCGGCCCACCCGGCAAACCCCAGGCCGGAGCGCTCCTCGATCACCGGGGTGACGGTGACCCAGAACTGCTTGCCTTCGCGCTCGACCTTCACCTGGAGGGGCCGCTGGGCGCTGCTGACTTCCTTCAGCACCACGTCTTCCCAGTTGGGATCGCCGGCGTCGTCAATCCGGACGATGAGGTCGCCCGCCCGCAGGCCGGCCCTGGCGGCCGCGGTGTCCGGGAATACGTGCCCAATCACCGCCCGCTGATCCTGGTCCGCCGGCCGCTGGTGCTTCACCATGAACAGCCCGGTCAGCAGGGTCACCGCCAGCACGATGTTCATGGCTGGCCCGGCCCCCGCGATCATCAGCCGCTGCCAGCGCGGCTTGGCCAGGAAGGCACGCGGGTCATTGGCGGTCTCGTCACGCGGCTGCTCGCCGGCCATCTTGACGTAGCCCCCCAAAAGGATCAGCGAAAAGCGGTAGTCGGTTTCTCCGCGCCGGAATCCGAACAGGCGCGGCCCGAAACCGAAGCTGAACACATCGATCCTTACGTCGAAAAGGCGGGCCACACAGAAATGACCGAGCTCATGAACGAGGATCATCACCCCGATCATGACGATCAGCCACCAAAGGTTCTCAAAAAGTAACATAACAGGCGCCTAGACCCTCGCCACCGCGCCGGCGCCGGCCAACTGGCCGGCCAGCCGCCGCGCTTCCCGGTCGATCTCCAGAACTTCAGCCACCGATCGCGGTTCCCGGCGTGGCATCCCTCCCAGGGTCTCTTCGACGATTGCGGCGATGGCCGGGAACGGAATTTGCCCGTCCAGGAAGGCCGCGACCGCCACTTCATCGGCCGCATTCAAGGCACAGGTGGCCGAGCCGCCGGCCTCCTGGGCCTGATAAGCCAGCTTCAGCAAGGGAAACCTCTCCGGGTCGGGCGGGTAGAACTCCCAACTGCGAGGTTGCTGCCAGTCCAGCCGCGGCACCGGAGCGGCCGCGCGCTCCGGCCAGCTCAGCGCGTACTGGATCGGCATGCGCATGTCGGTCGCCGAGATCTGGGCCACCACGCTGCCATCCCTGAACTCCACCATGGCGTGAACCGAGGACTGGGGGTGAATCACCACCTCCACCTCGCTGGGTTTCATTCCAAACAACCAGCACGCCTCGATGACTTCAAAGCCCTTGTTCATCAAGGTGGCCGAGTCGATCGTGATCCGCTTGCCCATACTCCAGGTTGGATGCTTCAAGGCCTGCTCCGGGGTCACGCTGGCCAGCAGTTCTTTCGGCGTTTCGCGGAACGGCCCCCCGGAGGCGGTCAGAATGATGCGGGTAACCTCGCTGCGCTGGCCGGCGCGCAAACACTGGTGTACCCCGTTGTGCTCGCTGTCCACCGGGATCAACTCGGTCCCAACCGCCCGCGAGGCTTCCATTACCAGTCTACCGCAGGCGACCAGCACTTCTTTGTTGGCCAGCCCGATCCGCTTGCCGCGGCGCACCGCCTCGTAGGTCGCCTCCAGACCGGCCACGCCGACGATGGCCGACATCACGAAGTCCACCTCCGGCGCCGTGGCCGCCTCGATTCGCCCCTGCCGCCCGAAACCGAGCTCGGGCTGGCTGGATTGGGGCAGCCCAGCCTCAGCCAGCCGGCCTCGCAGCTCCCGAAGGTGCTCCTCCGACTCCACCGTCACCACTTGGGGGCGGAACTCGATTACCTGCGGGACCAACCGTTCCAGGTTTCGCCCCGCAACTAGGGCAAACACCTGGAAACTGTCCGCGTTACGCCGGACTACATCCAAAGTGCTTGTGCCAATCGAGCCGGTTGACCCCAGGATTGTGAGTTTCTTCATGCGGGCGATGCAACGATGATAGCACGGCACACACCGCTGCCGACCGCTGAGCTTTTAGGGGTGCCGGGGAGGATTGCTTCAGGGGTCTTTATGTTAGAGGTTAGTCTCGCTTTGGTGGGAGTTCCCTCCCCGGCTTGATTCCAATAATAGTATATCGGGGGCGCGATTGCAACTGAATTCCGTATCTTTTTTTTCACCGCTTGACCTCGACTCCGGCCCACCCCTCTAACACCTTGATACTAGAGCAGAAATCATCCTCGCCGTAGCCCGTGGCCTGGGCCGTCCGGAACATCTGCTCGGTCAGCGCGGTCAGCGGAAGCGGCACACCCAGCTCCTTGCCTGTTTCCATCGCCAGCCCGATGTCCTTGTGCATCCACTTTAGCGAGAAGTAGGGCTGGAAGTCCCGCCGGAACACGAACGGCGCCTTAAAGGCTATCAGCCCGCAGCGGGCCGCGCTGTTGTTGAGGATCTCCAGCATCAGCTCCGGATCGACCCCGGCCTTGGTGCTCAGCACCAGCCCCTCGTTGAAGGCCTGCAAGATGCTGGAAAGGATCAGGTTCTGGGTCAGCTTGGCGTGCAGCCCCATTCCCGCTGCGCCGCAATAGTAGAGCTGCTTGCCCATCGGCTCGAACCAGGGACGCACGCGTTCTAACACCGCCGGGTCGCCGCCGACCATGAACGTCAGCGAGCCGCCCTCGGCTCCGGGCCGCGAGCCGGTGCAAGGGGCGTCCAGCAGGTGAACCCCTCGCGCCGCCAACTGCTCGCCCATGCGCCGACTGCGGCTGGGCGAGACCGTGCTGGCGTCCACCACCACCGCGCCGGGCCTGGCGCCCTCAAGGATGCCGTCGGGGCCGACGATCACCCGCTCCGACATCCCCGTGTCACCGACGCAGACGAACGCGCACTCCGCGAATTCGCCCACCTGGCGCGGCGTCTGGCAGAAGACCCCGTTCTCCGCTTCGGCCAACTCGCGCGCCTTGGCCGCCGTGTGCGACCACAGCGCCACCTCGTGCCCCGCGCGCAGCAGGTTCCGCGCCATCGGGTACCCCATAATGCCCAACCCAAGAAATCCAAGCTTTGCCACCGTCGCCTCCAGCCAAGCCGCCATTTTACGCTAGCGCTACACTCGAAGGGGAGGTAGTATGCCGCACTACAAGGACTTCGCCCGCGGCGTGCGCCCGCCGACCGCCGTGCTGACCCGCGGCTTTGACCCGCGCCTTTCCGTCGGTTCCGCCCGCCCCGCCGTGTTCCGCAGCTCTACATACGTCTTCTCCAGCCCCGAAGCGGCCGAACGCGCCTTCGCCGTGACCACCGGCCGCGCCCATCCCGAGGAAGGCGAGGACGTCGAGCTGATCTATTCGCGCATCTCGCACCCCAACGCCGAGATCCTCGAGGACCAGATCGTGCCGCTGGAGATGGACGCGCGCAAAGCGGCCGTGTTCAACTCCGGCATGGCCGCCATCATGACCGCCTTCCTCAGCTTCCTGCGCCCCGGCAGCACGATGGTCTACACCATGCCGCTGTACGGCGGCACGCGCCACCTCATCCACGAGTTTCTCGAGTTATTCGAGATCACTTCCGTGCCGGTGCCCGCCGGCAAGACCGCCCTGCTGGACGAAGCCATCCGCTCGGCCCGCAACCTCCGCGTCGTCTTCATCGAAACGCCGGCCAACCCCACCATGGTGATGACCGACATTGCGCGGGCCGCCGAGACCGCCGCCAGCCATCCCGATCACCCGCTGGTGATGGTCGATAACACCTTCCTCGGCCCGGCCTTTCAGCACCCGCTCATGCTCGGCGCCGACATGGTGCTCTACTCGGCCACCAAGTATCTGTCGGGCTTCAGCGACATGCTGGCCGGGGTGGCGCTGGCCCGCGACCCCGAGCTGATCGCGAAGCTCCGCGGCGCCCGCATCATGTTCGGCAACATCCTGCAACCCGACGAGTGCTGGATGCTGGACGGCCGCCTGCCCACCGTGTCCCTGCGCATGAACCGCCAGAGCAAGAACGGCCAGCGCGTCGCCGAGAGGCTGGTCGAGCACCCCAAGGTCAAGGTCGTCCACTATCCCACCCTGTTCGCCGACGCCGATCAGATCAAGATCCGGCTGGCCCAGTGCGAGCACCCGGGCGGCATGTTCTCGATGGAACTGGACGGCGGGCGCGAGGCGGCGTTCTCTTTCCTGCGCAACGTGAAGATCGCGCACAACGCGGTTTCGCTCGGCGGCGTCGAGACGCTGGCCTGCCATCCCAAAACCACCACCCACTCCGGCCTCACGCCGGAGGAGATGGAGCAGGCCGGCATCACCGACAGCCTGGTGCGCGTCTCGGTCGGCATCGAGGACTGGCACGACCTGGTGGCCGACTTCGAGCAGGCGCTGGAGGCGATCCCAGTCCCCGCGCTCACTTCAGCCGATACGCAAACATACCCCGCTCCGCGGTGAGCACGACATCGCCGCCGTCACGCTCGAAGGTGGCCTGGCCGGCGACGTTGCCCTGCTCGTCCAGCGCCTCGGCCTGTCGCGGCTCGGGCAGCTCCCAGGGCGCGCCGCCCAGCGCACCCGCGCCTCCGCGCCGGCGAATGGCGCAACTCGCGATGCCGCTGCACCATCCTGGGCAGACCCGTGGGCGATAGGCCAGCCCGTCAGCTCACCGGCCCTCGGGTGGCCCCCCACTCGGCGGCCAGCCGCTTGCCGCGCTCGGTCAGCGCTTTCGACTCAGCGGCGCTCAAGGCCTTGTAGGCCTTGGCGGCGGCCAGCGCCTGGCGGAGTTCCTCGGGCGAGCGCATGCCGAGGTTGACGACCGCGACGCCGGGCACGCCCCAGGCGAAGCGCAGCGCGGCGCTGTAATCCTCCTGAGCGCTGAGCCGCGCGCCCGCGTCCCCGTTCGCGCCGCCGAGAACCTTCATCGCCACGATGGCAATGTTGCGCCGGCGAGCCTCGGGCAGCACTTTGGCCTCGAAGTCGTAAATGTGCCGCTCGACGAAGTTGAGGATCGGCATGAACAGCGCGATCTCGCCCGTCTGGAAGGCGCGCAGCACGCGGGCCATGTAAGCTGCTTTGAACGGGGTTTGCCCGCATAAAGGGCGCGCCAGGCCGGCGAGCAAGAGCGCGCCTGCAAACGAGAGACTGGTCACAGTAGCCGCCAGGGTTCAGAACACAATGCGGCCCTGGATCTGGATGAAGCGGTTCAGCGCCTGCGTCTGCTGGACGACCTTTCCGAAGTTGGTCGAGTACGGGTTATTGTCCGGCGCCTCGAACAGCGAACGGTTCTGGAGGTTCAGCGCTTCGAAACGAAGCTGTAGCGCCGCGCGCTCCTGGAATTTGAACTCGCGCTGGAGGTTGGCGTTGATCTGGCTGGTGCCGTTTGAGCGAACCCCGTCGATCCGCACTGGGAACACGCGGCGGTGGAAGGTTCCCGGGCCCCGGGACGGATTTCGCTCGAAGTTGTCGGTGTTGAACCAGTGGTCCAGGCTCTTGGCGCCGGGGTTGGCCACCTGCGCCGGGTCGCCGTTGTAGAAGTAATTGCCCCAGTTGAGCAGTGCACCGTTCTGGAACTCGTAGGTGCCTGCCATCTGCCAACCGCCGAAGAGGATGTTCAACACTCCGGTCCTCGCCCAGCGCTTGGCTTTCCCGAACGGGAACTCGTAAACAGCCGTGGGCGTCAGCCGGTGCGGGCGGCCGCTGGTGCCCGGCCGCGTGCTGAGCAGCGGGTCGAACTCATTCAGGTAGAAGGTCGTCTCCTGGACAGAGAGCCGCGTGTAAGCGATCGCCAGTTGGAGACCATGGGCGAACCGCCGGTTCAGGGTCAGCTGCATCGAGTGCATGTCATGATGGCCGAGGGGATCGTTGGGACCGCCGGTCCGCACCAGCGCCGTCGAGTGAGGGTAGTCGCGGATCAACTGGTGCTTGCGGATGGTGGGGCTCAGGAAGAACGACTGCCGGCTCATGTTCTGGTACACGAGCGGATTCGCGCTCCTGAGGTCGGCATAATTGGCAAGAAGGAACGGATTCGGCACGTTGCTGTTGAGGTTGGAGTCGATGGCGTTGTTGCGCGTGTCGCCGCTGGCCCAGTACTGCTCGGGCAGCGCCCGGAGGTTTCTCCCCACGGCGATCCGGTCGCCTAACGAGCCGACGTAGGCCGCTTCGACCACCATGTTCTGCCCGATCTGCCGCTGGAGGCCGATACGCCACCTGTGCACCCGGGACCGCTTCGCGTTGCCGTCGATCCAAGAGCCGTTGCCGCCGGTCACCGCGTTCAACCCGAGCGCGTTGCCGAGCGGAGCGTCGAACCGCGTGCCGTCGGCCCGCAGGGGGAACGGGTCGCTGATCGGGGCCACGCCCTTGCGCGGGTCGCCGGAGGCCCAGGTCAGGCCGAAGTCGTTGCTGCTGGCCACCACCGTGTCACGGGTGTAGTTCAACTGGTTCGGCGAGTTCTCCAGCACGTTGAAGCTCTCGTAATAGAGGCCGTAGCCGGCCCGGACCACCAACTGGTTGGTGAGCTTGTAAGCGGCGCCGAGCCGAGGCATCCACATGAACTCGCTGGCCACCCAGTTCCGGGGCGCGCTGCCCAGGCCGGCGTACAGCGATCCGCCGAGCACGCTGAAGGCCGAGGCCGGCTTCTCCGGGATCGGGTTCTTCTGGTAAGCCGCCCGCGCGGCGTCCGTGATGGGGAGTTTGGCCGCCAGGTCGAAACCCACCAGCATGCGGTTGAACCGCTCGGTCGGCCCGAGTTCGTATTCGAAGCGAAGGCCCGCGGTGACGGTCAGCCGCGGCGTCACGCGCCAGTTGTCCTGCGCGTACCAGCCATAAACCGGCGAGTGCATGGCGTAACTGTCGGCAACCGAGTTCTGCGCCACGGTCGGGATGCCCAGCATGAACGCCGCCCAGGAGTGCCCGATGCTGCCGGCGGGGGTGAAGGTGTCATCGTTGCGCCGGGTGAAGTCGTTGCCGAACGAGAAAGCGCCCGAGGTGATCCCTCCACCGCCGCCCGTGCGCTTGAGTTCGCGGCCGTTGAAACCCACGCGCACGCTGTGGTTGCCGCGAATGTGGGAAACATCCAGCTTGCCGGAAAGCGTCTGGTACTTGGTGAATGTGGAGTAGACCGCGCCTACTGGATTGTATCCGGCGGGCATCATGAGCGGCAGGATGTGCTGGTCGCCTGCCTTCTCGTCGAGATACTTAGGCAGTCCCACCTGAGACGGGCGGTACTCCCGCGTGCCGGGATTCCGGCTCCCTTCACGATACTCGTTGGCCCCGAGGGTCACGTTGAAAAGCGTTGCCGCGCTCTTGGTCCAAACCCAGTCGGCCGAGGCGCCGTGGTTGTGGCGGTTGGCACCCGAGACGAACAGGCCGGGCATCGTCTCATAGGTCCAGTTGCCCGAGCCGTCGTTCCAGTCGTTATAGCTCCAGCGAGCAAAGAACCGGTGGTTGTTCGAGTGCTGGTAATCGTACCGGCCGCTGTATGCTTTGTAGTCCCACAACGACTTCTGTCCGACCGAGCGGTAGTTGTTCACCGGCTCGACACTCGGGTCCGCCGGCATCGCATTCGGATTCGGATAGACTTTCTCGTAGAAACTGTAGGCCGGGTTGACGATGCGCGAAGTGGGGAGAACGTTCCCGGAAAAGGGATCGCGAATGAAGTGGCCCGTCCGCGCCGGGTCGGCCCGCACGCTCAGCGGATCGTAGATCTGATACAGGGTCGGCCCGTTTTTCACCTTCAGTAGTTCGGAGAAATCTCCCTTCCGATTGGCGGGCGTCGGCACGGTCTTGTTGAGCTGAGAGGCCTCCTCGGCCTTGTTGTCCTTGAACCCGTTGAAGCTGAAAAAGAAGAACAGCTTGTTGCGGCCGTTGATCAGCTTGGGAATGACGACGGGGCCGCCGATGGTGGCGGCGTAGTTGTTGGAATTCCCGGCTACCTGCTTGGGCTCCTTGCGCAACTGGTCGGCGAGCGCCTTGTCGCCGGCCGCCTCGGCCGCGGCGATCCTGCGATAGTATTGCTGCTTGACGAAGAACGGCGTTGCCTGCCACCGCTGCTGCCAGTGCTGCTCGGTGGCCGTCCCGTGCAGTTCGTTGGCGCCCGCCTTGGTCATCATCACAACGCTGAGGCCTGTGGAGTGCCCCACGGAGGCGTCGAAGTTCGAGGTCTCCACCTTGAACTCCTGGATGGTGTCGTTGTAAGGGAGGTAGGCGATGCGACGGCTCACGCCCTGGTTCGGCGTGCCGTCGATGGTCCACTCGTTCCGGCCGCCGGCGCCGACCGGCGAGACGCCGCTGGCGTTGGTGTGCGAGTGCAGCGAGACGTAGTTGTTCACCCCGCCGCCGGCGACGCCGGGCGAAAACTTCGCGTACTGCACGGTGCTATTGTTCAGCACCGGCAGGTTCATGATGAAACGCGAGTTGTAGATCTGGCCCGAAGTCACCGCATTAGTTTCCAGCAACGGCGCGTCCGCTGTCACGGAGACCGATTCCGACACGGTGCCCAGTTCGAGCGTGAGATCGATCTCGGCGCGCGTGCCGGCCGGTAGCCCGATGCCGCTGCGCACGGTGGTCTTGAAGCCGGTGAACTCGGCCGAAGCCTTGTAGCTACCCGGCAGCAGCAGGCTGGCCTCGTAGTAGCCTGTCTGGTTCGTGGTCGTAGAGATCGAGGTCCCAGTATCGACGTTGGTGACCACTACCTTCGCACCGGCGACGGCGCTCGACTGCGGATCGAGCACACGTCCGAACATCATGCTTCGCGTATCCTGGCCGCGCAGGGAACCATTGAGCAGGGCCAAGCCAAGTAGAGCAGGGATCCAAACGGAGATTCGCATTCTCAAGTCTCCTGGTCGAACAGTATCGGGAATTTCTATCTTGAACTCCCACACGAGTCAAATATATGCCCCCCCCCCGTGTCAACCCCGCAGCACGGCTTTCGGCACCGGAGAGCTTCGGCCGCCTCCCAGGCCCCGGCTATCCCGCCGGGAGCGGAAGCCAGGCGATCCGCCGCAGGACGCGAGCGAACAGCCGCCGCGTCAGATGCCCCTCGGCCAGCAACAGCCAATAGTCATCTGAGCCAGGATTTCCGTTTTGGCCTCCTGGCCGCTATCGATTATACATCCAACCGCCTCCGTTGGAGCCGTCTCTTTCGTTTCTTCCATCCCGAGCGACCTCGGCGGCCCAGGAAGGGCTCCTCTGGGTACGCAAAAACCCGGAAGTGCCTCATTTCAAGCGGTTTCTCATACACCTCTCCGTCCCGCTCCTTCCTTCGACCTGTTTGCTTGCCCGCCGCCGCCCCCTATCCGGTCGGCAAGGGCAGCGCGGCGATCCGCCGCACCATGCTTCCAAACAGTCGCCGCGTCAGATGACTCTCGGCCAGCAGCAGCCAGTAATAGCAGGCGTGCTTGATCGGCCGTCCCCCCGTCTTGACCAACCGCTGCTGGAGACTGGTCAAGGACCAAGCGCCGATCCTCTGTGGCAGCACCGGGCCCGAAGGGCACCCGCCGCCACAGGTTCCCCAGGTTGTACGCGATCACACTCAACCACAGCCGCACCTCGTTGGACCGGAACCGATGGCAACTCAGCCGCGTCATCTTGACGGCCTGCTTGCCTTCCTTCATCCATTGCTCCGCGGTGCCCCGCTTGTTGTAAAACCGCACCACCGGCTTGTGGCTCGGCCGCCCCACCGGCCGCGTCGGCAACTCCGCAATGTCCCGTTCCAGGCTTTCGTTGGCGGGAATCCGAATGGCGTACTTCACGCCCCGTTCTTCCAGCGCCCCATAGATCTCCGGCTTGGCAAAGGCGGCATCCGCGCGGAACACAACTTCCTTGCCCTGCTTCTGCTGCCGCGGGGCGCCCTCTGGGCCCTCCGGCAGGAGAAGTTCTTCCCAGCCGTCGGCGCTGTGGACGTTGTCGGTCGAGTCCATGTCCAGCACCACCCACTGTGGTGAATCGACGGCTTCTACCCGGCCCACGAGTTCGCGGTTGATCCCTGCCAGGCCGGCGAAGTTCTGTTCTTCGGCCAGCATTTCCGTCTCGAAGGATTGCAGCCGCGAAGTCAGGGCGCCGCCGCGCTCCCAGATCTTCTCGGAGCCGATCAGCCGGAAGGTCGGATCCTGGGAGAGCCGTTCGGCATCGTTGACGTCCTCGTAGCCGACCAGCCGGCCGTAAACGGACTGCCGCAGCAGATCAGCCAGGGGAAACTGGGTGTTCTTCCCCCGCCGCGGATCGCTGAGGTGCTGCTCGATGAGCTGGCTGAAGCCCAGACGCTCGTCCAACTCGCGAACGAGAATCAGGCCGCCGTCGGAGGTGACTCGGGATCCCTGGAAATCGATCTTCAGAGAAGCGTTGAAAGAGAGCTGAAAGGGCTGGTTTTGTGTGTCACCCATTGGGTGTGGGCCTCCGGAGCGTCTTCATCGCCTTCAAACCCCTGTGGATAAAGGCGATGAAAGGCCTCAAGAGGGTATCAGTAAGTGGTCAAATCGGAAATGCGGGGTAAGTGTGCGCCGAGCAGCCGATGTGGCGGATCATGCCCTGCTTCTTAGCCTCCAGCAGGGCGCCCAGCGCGCCCTTCTCCGAGAGCGTCTCCTCGAAGTTCGGGAAGCCGTCCTCGCGGCTGATGTTGTGAATTAGCAGGCAGTCGAGGTGGTCGGTCTGGAGATTGCGCAGGCTTTCCTTCAGATCCGCCAGCGCGGCCTCCCGGGTGGCCGAGCGCGTCTTGGAAACCAGGAAGACCTTGTCGCGCTTGCCCTTTAGCGCGCGGCCCAGGCGCTCCTCGGAGGGGCCGTAGCCGCGGGCGGTGTCAACATAGTTGAGCCCGTGCTCGATGGCCTCGGCCACAATGCGATCGACGATAGCCTGGGCAGTGGGCTGGTCGCCGACCCGCTGCCCGCCCAGGCCGAGGATGCTGGCCTTAAAGCCCATCTTGCCCAGCGGCCTGGTGGGCAAGGCGCCGTCCAGGGACGCGCCCCGGAGCAGCAGCGGCGAAGCCGCCGCCAGCCTGGTGAATTGACGCCGCGAGAGAGTCCGCATCCAAGGCAGTTTACCTCAGTTCGGCTCCCGGCGGATTACGCTGGCGCCTCCGCGCCGGCGAATGGCGCAACTCGCGATGCCGCTGCACCATCCTGGGCAGACCCGTGGGCGATAGGCCAGCCCGTCAGCTCACCGGCCCTCGGGTGGCCCCCCACTCGGCGGCCAGCCGCTTGCCGCGCTCGGTCAGCGCTTTCGACTCAGCGGCGCTCAAGGCCTTGTAGGCCTTGGCGGCGGCCAGCGCCTGGCGGAGTTCCTCGGGCGAGCGCATGCCGAGGTTGACGACCGCGACGCCGGGCACGCCCCAGGCGAAGCGCAGCGCGGCGCTGTAATCCTCCTGAGCGCTGAGCCGCGCGCCCGCGTCCCCGTTCGCGCCGCCGAGAACCTTCATCGCCACGATGGCAATGTTGCGCCGGCGAGCCTCGGGCAGCACTTTGGCCTCGAAGTCGTAAATGTGCCGCTCGACGAAGTTGAGGATCGGCATGAACAGCGCGATCTCGCCCGTCTGGAAGGCGCGCAGCACGCGGGCCATGTGGGTGTGAGCCGAGCAGCCGATGTGGCGGATCATGCCCTGCTTCTTCGCCTCCAGCAGCGCGCCCAGCGCGCCCTTCTCCGACAGCGTCTCCTCGAAGTTCGGGAAGCGCTCCTCGCGGCTGATGTTGTGGATGAGCACGCAGTCCAGGTAGTCGGTCTGAAGATTGCGGAGGCTTTCCGTCAGGTCTTTCATCGCGGCGTCCCTGGTGGCCGACCGCGTCTTGGTGACCAGGAACACCTTGTCGCGCTTGCCCTTCAGCGCCCGGCCCAAGCGCTCCTCCGAGAGGCCGTAGCCGCGAGCGGTGTCGATGTAGTTCAGCCCGTGCTCGATGCCTTCGGCGACGGTGCGGTCCACGGTGCTCTGCTCGAGCGTCTTGCCGGTGAAGTGCCCTGCGCCCAAGCCGACTATGCTGGCCCGGAAGCCGGTCTTCCCCAGAAGCCGGGTGGGCATGGGGCCGTCCAGGTCCGCGCCCCGCGACAGCAGCGGCGCCGCCGCCGCCAGTCTGGTGAATTGACGCCGCGATAGAGTCCGCATGGAGGGCAGTCTATCTCAGTTTCAGGGCGCCCGGTCGAGGAGCCCCCTGGCCTGCGCGACGAACTGGGCGGCGTTGCTTTGCAGCGCTTCCAGCTCACCGGGCTCCAAGTTGGACCGGGCAACGTAGTCTCCTATCTGCCTCT
>ERZ1292640.3152-Hain-H43-02um-R1-3152-length-12956-cov-7_pt1 | contig 12956 bp, 16 predicted proteins | sample MGYA00564404_ERZ1292640 | MGnify/ENA primary metagenome ERZ1292640 (study PRJEB36523, sample SAMEA6512636) | groundwater metagenome | collected 2019-01-08 | study: AquaDiva: Metagenomics assemblies of 32 groundwater samples
ATTATGGCATCGGAGTAAGCGGCATTGCAGGCCCTGGCGGAGCAACCAAAAATAAACCAGTCGGCCTTGTCTACATAGCTCTTGCGAACAAAGAAAAAACCATGTGCAAAGAATTTCATTTTATAGGCACTCGCCATCTAATAAAATACAAAACAACCCAGGCAGCCTTAAATATGCTAAGAAAAGAAACCATGTAGGGGGCAGGCATGCCTGCCCCCTACAAATGTCTATATGGACACCATCCGCGCCTTCATCGCCGTAGAAATTGACCCTGAAACCAGGCAAAAAATCTCTGCTCTTATCTCTGGCCTGAAAAAATCCAATGCTGATGTAAAATGGATAACCGAAGACCAAATGCACCTCACATTAAAATTCTTAGGTAATATAGAGCAAAGTAAAATTCAGGAAATTTCCGAAGCCTTAAAGCCTGTTGCAGATAATTTCAAGCCCTTTTCCATCAGCCTTTCAAATATAGGTGGATTCCCGAATCTTGATCATCCAAAGGTTATCTGGTTAGGAATTGATAAAGGCGCTAAGGAGCTAAAAAATCTTGCAGAGAAAATTGAATCTGGGTTAGAAAAATTTGATTTCAGGAAAGAATCCCGCGAATTTAAATCTCACCTTACATTAGGCAGGGTAAAATCTTCTAAAAATATGCTAAATCTTGTAAAATTATTAAAAGAAACTGGCTTTTCTTCAGAAACTGATATCTCTATTAACGAACTTATCCTTTTTCAGAGCACCCTTACGCCAAAAGGCGCAACATATACAGTTTTATCAAAAAATAAGTTTACTGCAGATTCTTTATAAACTTCCTCACTTCATCATGTGTCCCCAAAAGCGCAAAATAAACAGCATCCTCTTTTTTCACCCAGACAATACGAATCTTATCTGTTACTCTGGCTTCAAATGTGCTTAGGCCTATCTTTTTTATCCTTAAACCATAAGGAGCTATCTGTTCCTCAAGATATGATTTAATCTGAAAATCTGCTTCTATAATTAACTGCTGGATTGCGGCAGGATATAAATCAAACTGCTTAATAAATCCTTTTTTATAAACAAATTTCATTTCTTTTTGGCTCTTTTCTTTAGATAATCTGCAGCCTTTCTGGCTGAATCAAAAACCTTATCGCCTTTTTCAACCTTGCTCACATACTGTTCAAACTTCTGTAATTGTTTTTCAGGAATCCTTTCTTCTATTACTACTGTTACAGGATTAAGCACAATAGCATTATCTCTAAGATTAACCTCGAAATACCTCTCCTCATCTTTGAGCCCGTAAAGCCCTGCTTCTACCAGTATCTTTTTAGGAATTGTAACCTGATTTTTGATCGTCATCTTGGTAACCATATTAATCCACCTCCTAATATAAGCGTACCATACTTCCTTACTTCTGTCAATATTACTTTCTTGTTGCATTACTTCCAGAACACCCTCACCTGCAAAAGCGTTCTCTATGCTAAACTTTGGACAGCATATCTGCCTTTATCTTGAATATCGTTTTAAGTCTCTATAAAAATTTTCATGGCCGCCTACAGCTATAAACATAACTGCTTTTCTGTGGGAATCCATCTGGTAAGCTAATAATATCTCCTGGTCAAATAGCTTGAATTTATATACCCTTATACCTTTCAAGTCGCCTGTTTTTTCTTCGCCTATAAAAGGGTTAACCGCTATTTCATCTTCTGCTTCATTTAACTTTTCTCTAAAGAGAAAAGGGAATTTCTTCTTGGTATGATTATACCCAGGATAGGCTTTCTGTTTGTAAGGCTGGCTAAGATTCAACTATTATCCTTTCCAAACCGGCTCAGGCTTTCCTGATGCAAGCGACTCTTTGATATCTCTAATAAACTGCGGATGCATCTCATCCTTTATCTTTACCCATTCCTCAAGAGCTACGTTAATCTGATTGCTAAAACTGCGCCTTTCCTCTTTAGCAGTAGTTTTCAGTATCTCTTTCAACCCATGGTCTATTCTAAAAGTTACGTTATCTTTTTTAACAGCCATTTTTCACACCCTCCTTTAATTTTTCTTTCCTAATTAAAGTATACCATAAAAGCAAGTAAATGCAAGTAAAAAAAATATATTTACTTACTTTGCAATAAATCTTCTTATTTTACTTTTATCAGCGCTTCTGCTCTAGCATGAGCAACTTTGCAGAAATACTCAATCGGCTGATCCAAAGCGCCAGTCTCAAAATGCGCGATAGCAGGGCACCACGGGCACAGGTCCAATAACTGGCACTCCCAGCATTTAACGCTGCTATTGCCTTTATCCGGCCGCATATTACGCACAACAGACAGCAACTCCTTCCATGCATTTTCTAACGTGCTATTTTTGATATTTCGCGCGCATAAAGGGTGGGATAACAATGAACATAGTTTAATAGTGCCGTCATGCCCTATATATAAACGCCCGTTTCCGATTGTGCAGCGGAAGAAACGCTCTTTATGCTCATGTCCGCTATTCAATTTGGCTGTTTCACTGCACAATTTTTGCAGAGCTAAAAATCGCGGTTGGTCATTTTTTTCAAGTTCGGTTATTTCATCGGGCAGTAAACGCTGGGATTTTATTTCGAGATTTTTACCCGCATCCGAATCCTGCCGTAAGAATAAAAAAGGGTCAAAACGAAAATAGTCTTTAGTCTTGCTGCGGCAGAATTCTGAAATCTCGCGCATCTCATGAATATTAGAATGTAAAACCGTTGCCTTTAAACGGACACCTATGCCATTATCCAATAAAAGGTTAAGTCCGCGCATAAACGCATTGTACGAACCAGGCGCCCTTGTTACCCTTTCATAAGTTTCCTGAGTAACGCCGTATACTGTTATTTCAATATCGCGAGGCGGATATCGCTTAAATAATTCTATATGCTTTGGAGTAACCATAGCCGCGTTTGTAAGAACAGAGACCAATAAACCGCTTTTCTTGGCATATGTATAAATATCAAAAAAATCCTCGCGCAGCATTGGCTCTCCTCCTGTAAGCGTAAGCCAGACCACGCCTAATTTAACTGATTCATCGATAATGGCTTTTATCTGTTCAAAGGTAAGCTCTTTTTGACATGCAGAAGTATCGCAGGCTTGAGCATTAATATAACAATGACTGCAATTATTATTGCACCGAACTGTCATCTCAAGAGTCAAAACAAGAATACGATTCTCATTTCTTGCCTTCTGAAATAACGAATCGTCAGGCAGTAAAGAGTGTCTTACATAATCATTACTGGCAGGAATTGACTTCAATGATAATCTTTCGCTTTAAAAGCTCTTGAGTTAATCCAATGACATCCGCTTCTATCTGCGCATACGACGCGTTAAACTCCTGCGCAAGGGCTTGTATTATTTCTTTTAACGCTGATTTGCCATTCAAACGAATCCATATTGCCTGGCCTGTTTCATTCAAGGAAAATATTTCTCCCTCTGTTTCGCTCACGCAGGAAGTAACAGGGATAATAACAAACTCGCCGTGAACCTCTCTGGCAACCACATCTTCAGAAGGGGCGTAAACTTTTTTAATTAGATCTTCCATAATTATACCTTTCTAAGCATTTCAATTAGCGCCCTGTCTTTATTAAACTGCAATATATAGCATGGAATCTCATCCGCAAGTTTTTCAATCAGCGAAAGCGTATTTTCCCACCAATGCGTTGATATAAAAGGTTTTACCAGGCAGCGTAAAAGATGTCTGGTCTTTTCCTTTTTACTTTTAATCGGAATCAAGGTATTTTTCTGAGATTTTTCGAGAAACAAAACTGCCTTAAGCGGCGCAGAACCGCTTGAAACCTCAGGCAAGTCTCCATGGCTCCATGTACCGAACATCCGGAATCCAGAGGATTGTTTTTTTACAATAATGCTTTCGTCGCACAATAGCTGCGCTGATTCTGTCAGCATGGCTGCGATAGTGGACTTACCACTGCCGGAATCTCCTGCAAAAAGCAAACCCTTGCCATCAAAATTCACTCCACATGCATGCAGATAACACGAGTCCCTATTAGACAATACGTGCGATAAGAATATCTGGTCAGTAGTCAACAGGCTCAATGACTCCAAACTGCCTTTTAAGAATTCTTCATCTGTGCGATGATAGATGTCAGCAAGGGTATAGTCAGAATTAAAAACCGCTACCTGCTTTACCCTGTCAGGCGCATTTCTTAACGGAGAAATCCGTTGATATATCCAGGTTTTGCTTTTTCTATAGATCACCCAGGGGATTTTATGGTATAATTCCCTGTCGAAACCGGCGCCATAACCGTCAGGCAGAAAAAAATGATGCCTAATGCAAACATCAGCTTGTCCGGAAGCGCTAATTTCAAATAAATTAAACTTACGATGGAACGTATGGCTATTTGTTGGGAAATCCGTTTCTATTTGAATGGTCAAATCTGTAATTTTGAAGTAACGGAGATATTTTTTAGGCATTCCAAGATGAGCATTAGAGGTTTGATGCATAAACTGCATGCTATGAACCTAGATCGTAATCATACTGCCTCACCCAATCACATCCTCCATCAACATCCCTGACTGAGGTAGAACAGTCTCCTGCTTTACAAGCTGTCAACACGCTTTGCCTGATATTTCTTACCATCACGATCAGCTGTGGTTTTTCCCATTCTTTCATCCCTATCTCCTTATAAAATTAATTATAAATCATACAAACAATAAGTCAATAAGAATATACATTATCGCATTATCAAACCTAGATAGATTGCGAAAGAATTGGATAGGCAAAAAAAGGCGCTACAAAAGATCTTGTATCAGAATTTATTTGGACTTTTTTAGCGGTGTTTTTAACGATTTCTTTTATATCTTTTGGTAATGCTTCTATAAAAATATTGCCGTTCTCTTGTGAATTCGCATAAGCTAATTCAACTGCTTTTACAAAATTTCTTACTGCTTCCTGATACATCCTCTGGTCTTTACCCCTGCTTATGCTTAAACCATAATAAGAAGCCCCCAGCTCAAAATACGCCTGGGCATCATTCGGATCCAGAATTACAGAAATACTGTATGCATTTATTGCCATATCGTATAAACCCTGGTAATAAAGCGCCCTTCCTAAATTTGAATATAAAACAGGATGCACATATCCTAGCTTTACGCTCTCCATGGATTCCTGCTCAGATCTTTTCCAGTCTTGTTTTCTAGCATACAATACGCCTAGATTTACATGAAGCTCCGGATTCTTATCATTTAGTTCCAATGCCTTCCTGAAAGCATTTTCTGCTTCACTAAAATTTTCTAACTGTGTATACAGTACCCCTAATCTCACGTAAACCTCGTCTGATTTTTCATTAAGCGCTAAAGCCGCCTTAAACTCTTTTTCTGCTTTTACAAAATCTCTTAGCTGTAAATACATTACACCTCTATTGAGACATGAAACAAAATCAAGGCCCTTTGCATCTTGTATAGCTATATACGGATAGAACAAAGTCAGCAATTCTTCGTCCGTTATCCTGTAATCATTTATTAACGAGACTAAACCTCCTTGCTTAAAGGCCCTTTTAAGTTCAAATAGCCTTTCCATCGCAATTTTTTCTTTTAAGTTCAAATAATAAAACTTATCTTTCTGCGCCTCATTATAATATTGAGAAATGTCTATTACTCTGAAAAAACCTATACTAAAATCCGCAAGCATATATTTAGATCCAGATATAGGCATAAGGCCAAATGTATGCTGTGGAGCAAGGCCTATCTGAACTTGAGCAACCCCAAAATACCTGGAAAGGAGATACCCTAATATTGATTTTGGCGTACACCCTGCAAAATCTCTCATCAATTCTTTATTGTCTAACAAATCCGCTAAATTCTTTTTCGCAGAATCAAAAATATCAGGATTTCCTGTCAATAACTTTATAACAGGCTTCGGCATATCTGGATTAAGATAACCCTGCTGATTTAAAATATTCCAAAGGTCTTTAAAAAAATCCACCAGTGGCTGCGGATTATCATTTTTTGCATCTTCTATTAATTTTGCCACATTTATATTTTTATTTCTGAACAACGCGACAATTTGTTTTGATCTTGATAAATTAAAAATCTCTCTTGCAATAGCCAATCTTAATTTCTCAGGAGAACCCATTTCTGAAAGCCACAACAATATGTCTTCCTGCTTTTTATCACTGACTACTACTGAATTTAATGCAGCACTTGCCTTAGGAAGCATTCCTGAACCAAGAACATCTGGCATAAGCACAAAAAACATGGGAATAACCCTTAAAAAACTTGCTCTGGTCATCCTATCATTACTAGCCAGTAATTCCATGGTTCTGCTAAATCTACCAAGGCCTAAAATCTCATCACTAGCCATAGGCACTCTAATAGCATACGCAGCTGCGCTACTATAAGAAAAAACTGTGACGAAAACACTTATAAATATTTTAAATTTTAATACTTTTTTAAAGTTTAACATAACAGCAATAATTATACATTATAATTGTTAATATATCAAGCTTTTTATAGTTTTTTTTGGTTAGGTCAATGCCTGCAGAATTACATTCGCTTTCCTTACCCAGACAATACAGACATTATCTGTTATTCTTGTTTTTTAGCTCTTTTCTTTAAAAACTCCTCAGCCTCTTTTACTTTTATCAGCGCTTCTGCTCTAGCATACGCTACCTTACAGAAATATTCAACCATGCCATCCATTTCCCCTGTTTCTAAGTCTGCTCGGGCAGGGCACCACATGCAGAGATTTATTATGGGGCAAATCCTGCACTTTTTAAGAAATTCTTCTTTATTTGACCGTAAATCCCTTATGCTGGGCACAAACTCTCTAAGCGCTTTACCAAGTTCTCCTTTTTTAAGATCATAAATGCAATCTTTATGGCAAAGCGAGGAACAAAGCCTGAAAAATCCATCATAGCTGACAGCAAAACTTCCATTCCCTGCGCCGCAACGAAAAAGATGATTGCAGTTAACATGCGGAGGCCCTTGATTAATTAATTTATTGCAATTTTTTTTCAACACCTCAAACCTACCTTGATCTTTTCGCTCTATAGTTGCAATTTCTTCCGGTAAAAGCCGCTCTGATTTTATTTCTTCATTTCTTGCTGGGTTTCTGTCAAACCTTAAATGTAAAAACGGGTCAAAACGAAAATAATCCTTAGTCCTTTGCCTGCAAAAACTGCTGATATCAGACAATTCATGGACATTTGAGCGTAAAACCATTGCTTTAAATCTGACTTTTATGTTATTTTCCAAAAGAAGATTCAATCCTTTCATAAAAGCGTCAAACGAACCAGGCACTCTGGTCACCCGTTCATATGTTTCTTTAGTAACGCCATAGACTGTTATTTCAATATCCCTGGGAGGATATTTCTTAAAGAACTCTATATGCTTTTCAGTTATCAATGTACCATTTGTAAAAACCGACACCAAGAGCCCTTTCTTCTTAAGCATCAGATATATATCAAAAAAATCTTTTCTTAAAAACGGCTCTCCGCCTGTAATAAGGCACCACACAGCGCCTAAAGATACTGCTTCATTAGCTATGCGTTCAATTTCACCTAGCGTAAGTTCATTTTCCTGAGCTTTTTTATCTGCGGCGGGTAAATTTATATAACAATGCCTGCAATTATTATTGCACCTGGCAGTGATTTCTATATTGAAGGAAATCACCTGCCTTTTCTGTTTCATCTTATCCCAAAGAGAAAATTCAGGTAATCCCTGGCGGAACACAAAAGAATTATTCATAGTGTTCTTATGCGGCTTTCACAATCATCTTCCGCTTCAAAAGTTCTTCTGTAAGGCCAAGCACATCTTTTGTTATCTCTTCTTCTGAACCTTCAAATTCAACTACTAATTCCTGCGTTATATCCTTTAAACTTTTCTTGCCGTCCATCCTATCCCAGATTAACCGGCCTGTCTTATTGAGCGTAAATATCTCATCTTCAAAATCGCCGATGCCTGATGTTATGGGTACAATAATTAACTCTCCCTGGATATCACGGGCTACGATATTCTCAGAGAGAGCATAAGTATTTTTTAAGTTAACTTTTACTTTCACTGCCAGCCTCCTTTTTTTGAACAAATGCATTAATTCTTTCTCGCCAATTACTCACGTCCCATGCATGCTCATAATCCCCTATGAGCCCCAAAAATCTCGCCTTAGCATGCGCTATCTCGCATAGATAGTCCACAGGCGTATCTAATGTGTCGTGTTCCATATATGACTTGGCAGGGCACTGTTCGCATAAACCTTTAAGAAAACATTTCGCGCAGCGAGCTAAATAATCAGAATTAGCAGATTTCATTTGTCTCAGTTTAGGGAAAAATTTCGTAAGCGCGTCTTTAAGGGAACCTTTTTTAAGGTTATAAACAGTGCCTGGATGCCTGAGCAGCAAGCACGGCTGGAAATAACCATACGCATCCACGCAACCGCTGGCTTTGCCTGAACCGCAGGAAAATAGCGTATCGCCAGGGGGGCGCATAAATTTAGAGCAGAATTCTCTCATCTTTTTTAAATACCTTCCTGTGTCGCGGGCCAATATTTTAAGCCCTTCTTCAGGGGTAATCCTTAGTCTTTTTATCAATTCATTTTTCTGGCTGTCCCTGCGACAACGCAAATCAAAAAACATTGAATAAGGCGGTAGTTTATTCATCCATGGGATAGTTTTTGCCCATTTTTCAAATTCAGCTATCTCATCTTTATTATATGGAAGAAATGCGCCCTTAACTACAAAGGGAACTTTATATCTTAATAATAAATTAATACCTCTAAATGCAGCTTCAAATGAACCAGGTGCCCTGGTTACTGTTTCATAGGAAGATTTTTTCATACCATATACACCTACTTCTATTTTTTCTAGCGGAGAGATTTGATTAAAAAGTTTTGCAAAGTGAGAAGTAATCAGTGTTGCATTTGTAAAAATCATGACCCTTAATCCACGTTTTCTTGCAAAAATATATAATTCCTCAAAATCCTCCCTTAAAAGCGGCTCTCCTCCTGTAAACCTAACCCTAGTACAACCCAAAAAAGCTGCTTCTATTAGAATATTTTTTATCTGGCTTGTAGAAAGTTCTCTTTTTTTAGCATTTAAATCATCTGCCGGCAAATTTATACAGCAATGAATACAGTTATTATTACAGCGCTCGGTAAGTTCCATATCCAGTTTAACCAAAGGTAGAGTTTTATCTTTCCAAAGAAGAGCATTGCCTATTCTTTGCCTTGTAAAATAAGGTTGGTTTATCATTGTTTTAGACATGACTCATTGTAAGCGGTAAGGAAACAAGGGTTAAAGGAATTACGAAGTACCGCTTTCAGAACAGCTCTGATTACACTGATCAGGACGTTGGGGATCCTGGCTATACGAACAGCTCTGATCATTACCTCCTGGGCCGCTGCTGTCACCTTTACAGGCCAATAACACGCTCTCCTGCGTATCTCTTCTTACCAATACAATCAGCATCGGCTTATTCCATTTTTTCTCATGCATAGCCCCTCCTTTATTCAAATACGCGTAAGTAAATCTACTGCCTTGTCGCTCTTGTCGAACTCAAGCACATAGCAGGGCACTTCATTAGATATTTTATCTACCACTGAAAGTGTCTTTTCCCACCAATCAGCTGTAACAAATGGTTTTATTAAGCAGGCTAAAAGCCTTTTTGTTATTTGTTTTTTATCAGTTAAAAGTGTAAGTTTATTTGTCTTGGATTTTTTCAGGAACAAGATAGCTCTCAAAGGCGCGAAATTATTAGATACATCAGGAACATCACCATGGCTCCATGTGCCGTAAATCCTAAAACCATCTGGCCATTTTCTTATAATCATCCTATCATCGCAAAGTATTTCGGCTTTTACTTTAAGCATCCTGGCTATAGTGGATTTACCTGCGCTGGAATGGCCTGCAAAAAGAAAGCCTTTGCCTTTAAAATTCACGCCGCAGGCATGCAAATACAAACCCTGCCTGTCTGCTAAAATGCGTGCCAAAAGTATCTGGTCGCTGGGAAAAAACGTTAATGAATGCATGTCGCCTTTTTTAAATACCTCGTGCTTTTCATTATATATCCTGGCGCTTGTGTGATCATTATTAAATATTGCGATGCGATGAAGCCTTTTATCGCCTCTTTTTGGCGAAATCCCAAGATATATCCAAGAATTATTCTTTTTATAGATCGCCCATGGAGGCCTGCGATATAATTCCTTGCCTAAGTCTTTTCCATCTAAATCTGGCAGAGAAAAGTGATGCCTTATGCTGATAGTGTCTTCGTCAGGGCCGTCTACTTCAAAATATTTAAATTTAGGCCGCAGGGTATTCTCGCTGAAAGGTAAATCAGAATCTATTTGTAGAGTTATATCAGCGATTCTAAAATAACGGCGGTGATTTTTCCTCCAGTTTTCCTTATATTTTTTATTCTGCATAGCAACCTCACAAAGATAGTCAACCTTTGCGCTGTAGCAGCCATGCTCTAAATAGCTATAAACAGGGCAATTCTTGCAATGTTCTTTTAACTCGCAAGAGCCACAATTGGTTTTATATTCATCGGTTACCTTGATTTTTTGCGTCAGGGAAGGAATAAAATTATCCCACGAGTCTTGAAAACATCCCTTTCTTAAGTCATAACATAAAGAAAGGTCTTTAATAAAACGACAAAAACTCATCTTCCCATAAGGATCTACATGAAAATCTCTCCTACTTAATATGCATGAAGAAAATAAGTATTCGCCATTATTACCTTGGCAATATGAATGTATTGCTTCGTTTTTCATCCTGTCCTCATAACACACATCTGGCTCATCAAGTTTAACCACTTCCGCTGGATGAAGCCGCTGGAGTTTAATCTCATCGTTTATCTTCGAATCCCTGCGACTTGAAAGATAAAGCCACGCCGCGCCTACTCTATAATGTTTACTTAACGATTCCGCCAAGCTCACCATCTTATTAAACTGATAGTAATTATCCTTCATTGGAACAAGCTGAGTTATAAAACCTGCTCCAGCTTCTTTAAGATACGCAAACCCCCTCATGGTTAACTCAAACGACCCGGGATTACGCGTAATGGTATCGTGAACTTCAGCTGTTGCGCCATAAAGAGCAACCATTTTCGCGCCTTTTCTCTTAAAGAGCCTGGCAATCTCCGGCGTAACAAGCGTTCCGTTAGTGTTAATAGAATAAGGGGTAGAGTTAGCGGTTATATAATCAAAAATCTCTGGGAAATCAGGCCTTATCATTGGTTCGCCGCCACAAATAGACCATCTGCGGCAGCCCATAGCCCTTGCTTCATCTACGATGCGCTTTATCTGGCCAAAAGAAAGTTCATCTTTCTTTTCTTTAGCGTCAGATGAGATTCTTAACCAGCAATGCCTGCAATTATTATTACAGCGGTAGGTAAGGTCAATACTTCCTTTGAGCGGAAGACGGGGTAAAATATCTGTTTTTTTTGTTTCTACATAATTAGGGCTCCCCGCCTCTTCTATAATCTGTTTCATGATTTTTTCATTTTATCATAAAAATACGGAATTCTAAATAAATTAATTTAATGGCAGGATTTTTTAAAGAATCTTTCTGAGGCAGAATCAAGAATATCGCTAAATAGAGCTTCTTGTTTCTAATAATTTCATCTCTTTGTATATATCAACAATAGACCACGTATCTCTATTAATGCATCTTTTTACATAAGTACCGTCTGCTCTTTTAAAAGTAACCCAATAGAAAGCCGCGATCTTCTTTCCATCTTTATGAACGCTGTCAGGTGTAATATTGTCTATTCCAACAAATATTCCTGAATCACAGCCTTCTCTTATCTCGCGGTCTCCAAGAGCTGCTTCAAAAGCCATAATAAGTTCAGGATTTCTATTCCCTGACATTATGCCAAAATAGGTATTTTGCCTATCAGGGATTCTGAAAAAAGATAGATTGCCAGGCTTATAAAAAGATGCCATCTTATCAGCCCATAGATTTTTAAATACCTTTATCTTTTCCAAAAGCGCGTCTGCGCTCTTGTTTTCCCTAAATATACCCCTTAAAAACCGATTCTGAATTAAACCAAAGAAAGTATCTTCTGCTATCATAGTTACAAAAATAGCAGACTTATCCTCTTCTCTAAAAATATCCTCAAACGTCCTTGCTACTGACTTTGCTTCATTAATGCTGAATTTGGATTCGCGATAATCTTTAACAAAACTAACCGCATGGGCATTTCCGACATATGCAACCAATAAAGGCTCTTTACCATTCTGTTTTCCAATTTTTCTTATTTCTCCTGATATTCTTCCTAATAATAACTTAGGATCAATTAGAACCTGTATAGATATGGTTATAATTCTAGCGACTTTGCTTGCTTTTAATAGCTCCTTACCGGAGATCTTGATAGGAACGCCTTTAGCATCTGTCGTTTGTATTATAGTTTCGTCAAATATTCCAATAACTGTTGCTGGTGAGTCAGGTCTCCATGCTGCTTCTTCCAAAAATACGCCTATTGGATATTGCGCCGCTCTTATGCTTTTAATAATATAAGCTGCTGCAGTAAATTCTTCATTTACATTGTGACTTTCGCCTATCACTAATGCAGGGCTATTTGGTAATTCAGTAATTATTCTTGCCGTCATCTCTTCCAAACTAATGGGCCCAGCTCCGTTATACACTGATTCAGGAAATTGAAGCAAATTATCAAGATCTCTTTGAATAGCGCTGGCGCTAACGCCTTGTGCTACAGCCTGGCTATTTAATAAAACTTTCCCTGCTCTCACTATCGCAACATTTACCAGAAACCTCCTGCGGTTCGTTGTACTATGATTGCTAGCAAGCACACCACTAACCTTGCCCTCAGAAGCCACTACTATTATGTCACGATAAGTAGATTTTTCCCCAATAGGCGGCCTAAGTGAAGAATCAGGACATGAATAAAGCGTATTAGTAAATATAAAAAACGTAATTACTGTTAACGACATAAACCTAAAATTTAATACTTTTTTAAAGTTTAACATAATAGTAATAATTATACATTATAATAATT
>ERZ1292640.3153-Hain-H43-02um-R1-3153-length-12956-cov-4_pt1 | contig 12956 bp, 11 predicted proteins | sample MGYA00564404_ERZ1292640 | MGnify/ENA primary metagenome ERZ1292640 (study PRJEB36523, sample SAMEA6512636) | groundwater metagenome | collected 2019-01-08 | study: AquaDiva: Metagenomics assemblies of 32 groundwater samples
AGGTCGCCACGATCCGAGCCCCCACCCCTCACCCTTCTTGTTATTCGTACCTAGGAATACAGGGGTCGGCGCCGCTATGCCGCAATCGAGAGGTCGGACGCAAAAGTTCAATGCCGCCGCCGTTTCGCGCCGCCTCGTTTTTTCGCCGCGACCCGCTTCCGGCGTCCCGGCGCCCTGGGCCGGCGGCCGGCCGCGGGGGCCTTCTCCTCTTCCAGCTCCACCCCGAACACCTCCGGGATCGCCGAGGCCTCCAGCCGGCGGCCCTTCCCGCGCCTCGTGGACGCCGCCACCGCCGCCTCCGCGCCGGCCGACAGCAGTTCCTCGTGGTCCACGCCGCGCAGGGAGAACAGGAGCTGCGGCTCGCGATCGAGCCGGGCGCCGACGCCGTAGAGGACCGCGGCGACGTGCTTGCACATCTCGGCCCAGTCGGGGCACGAGCAGGAGAACTCCATCCCGCCCGGCTTGGGAAACATCCCCGTCTCGCGATCCGTCACGACGCCCATGACGCCGTCCGAGAACCGCCCCATCAGCAGATCAATCGCCGACGAAATCTGTCCGGCGCAGCGCTCCTTCACGGAATTCCAGGCCGGAGCGCTCATCCGCCGGATCTTGACTTGCACCTCGTAGAGGGAACTTCCGCTCACGTAGGCCTCGACGAGGCCCGGCTTCACGTCCAGGTGGCAGACGGAGCCGTTGCGGACGTAGGTCCGCCCCCGCGGCAGCCGGTTCGAGAAGTCGTGGAAGGACTCTATATGGTCGCACCAGCCCTTGCCCCAGAACGTCGTCGCGATGACGCGGCCCGGAATCTCGACCGGCTGGACTTTCAACCCCTTCTTCGCCAGTTTCCCCAGCTCCCGCGCGGCGCGTGCGCGCCGCTCGGCCACGGAAACATAGGGCGCCCACGGGAAGTAGCGCATGCGCGTGCCGCCGGGAAACTTACAGCGCGGAGCGCGCCGCGTCGAGGGGCTACAGCGCCCCCCCCCCCCCCGACCCACCGCTTCCCGCATTGCACGACGCGCTACAACGCCGCCCGGTCGATGTCGAGGGAGACGAGCCGGACGAGCGATTCGTCGTCCATCTCGGTGAGCATCGCCTCCGCGCCGGCGTCGAGGAGGTCGCGGGCGAGCGCCGTCTTTCCCTTGATCATCTCGTCGATCCGCTCCTCGACGGTGCCGAGGCATACAAACTTGTGGACGAGGACGTTTCGCCTCTGGCCGATCCGGAAGGCCCGGTCCGTCGCCTGGTTCTCGACCGCCGGGTTCCACCAGCGATCGAAGTGGACGACGTGCGAGGCCGCCGTCAGGTTCAGCCCCGTCCCGCCGACCTTGAGCGAGAGCACGAAGAACGGCGGGCCGTCGTCCTCCTGGAACGCCTCCACGATCCCCCTCCTCGCCTTCACGGGCGTGCCGCCGTGCATGACGAGGCCCGGCCGGCCGAACTGCGTCGCAAGGAAGCCTGCCAGCGGCTCGGCCATCTCGCGGAACTGCGTGAAGACGAGCGCCCGCTCCTGCCGGCTCGAAATCTCCTCGACGAGCTCGGCGAGCCGCGCGAACTTCCCGCTCGCGGCCGGATCGAACTCGCCCGTCCCGAGGAAGTGCGCCGGGTGGTTGCAGATCTGCTTGAACCGCAAGAGAGACGCAAGGACGACCCCGCGGCGCCGGATCCCGTCGGCGCCCTCGAGGTCTCGCCGCAGGTCGTCCACGGCCTTCTGGTAGAGCGCCGCCTGCGAAGGGGAGAGCCCGCAGAAGGCCTCCATCTCGACCTTCTCCGGCAGATCGGAGATCACGCGCTTGTCGGTTTTCAGGCGGCGCAGGATGTAGGGGGAGACGAGGCTCCGAAGCGGCGCGTAATGGTCGTCCGCCCGCGCCTCCAGCCCCTTCGCGAACGCCTTGAACCGCGTCGCGCTTCCGAGCAGGCCCGGACAGAGAAAGTCGAACAGCGACCACAGATCCGAAAGGCGGTTCTCGACCGGCGTCCCCGTGAGCGCGAGTTTCGAGCGAGCGCGCAATTCCTTGACCGCCCGGGTTTGCCTCGCCGAGGGGTTCTTCACCGCCTGCGCCTCGTCGAGGATGACCGTCTCCCATTCGGTCTCCTTAAACCACGGCAGCCGGCGGGCCATGCTGTAGGACGTGAGGACCACGTCGAGCCCGCCCAGCGCGTCTTTTCCCGGCCCCTTCTCGCACTCCGACCGCGCGCGCATGGAAGGATGCGCGAAGAAGCCCCGAAGCGACGGCGCGAACCGCTCCATCTCCGACTTCCAGTTGGCCAAAAGCGACGCCGGCATGACCAACAGCGACGCCTTCGCGCCGCGCTCTTTCATGAGCAGCAGCAGCGCGAGCACCTGGATGGTTTTCCCCAGCCCCATGTCATCCGCGAGGCATCCGCCGAGGCCTAAGCGCGTGACGAGCCAGAGCCAGCGCACGCCCGCGTCCTGGTAGGGCCGGAGCGTCGTCCGAAGCCCCTGCCCCGGCTTCAAGCCCGCGACGGACGCGGGGTCCCGCAGTTGCGCGAGGATCTGCTTGAGCCACGGCCCCGCGTGCACCTCGGCCCACTCTCGCGCCTCGCGCAGGCCCTCCCCCTCGCCAAGATCCGCCGGCGCCCCCGCGAGAAGGCGCATCCCCTCCAGAAACGAGATCCCCTCGCGCCCGGCCTCCTTCTCGACCTTCTTCCAGTGCGCCAGCGCCTCCTCCAGCCGCGCCCGGTCGAGCTCCACCCACTGCCCCTTCAAAAGCACCAGCCCGTCCCCCGCCGCGAGCAGCCGCCGCCACTCCTCCTCCGAGACGGCCTGATCGCCCAGCGCGAGGCCGACCCGGAAGTCGAGCAATTGGTCCGCCCCGAGAACGCTCGCGGCATTCGCGCCGATCTGCACCGCCACGCGCGGCCTAGGCCGGCTCCGCCACCAGTCCGGCAGCCGCACGAGGATCCCGCTCTCCTCGAACAGCGGCGCGTCCTTCAGGAAGCGATACGCCTCGGCGGGCGTCCAGGCGAGCGGATGGTAGACGTCGCCGCTCTCCACAAGTTCCCGCGCCAGCGCGCTTTTTTCCGAGGCCTTTTGGACCGGCGAGAGCAAATGGACGAGGGCCTTTCGGTTCCTCTCGCCTGCATACTCGCGAAGGGCGTTGCCGAGCGGCAGGTGGCGGTGGCGCGCGTGGGCGTCGAGCCGCGGGATATAGGTCGCCAGGAACGCAAACGGCCGCTCCGGATCCTTCTTGTTCTCGGCGAGGTGGAAGCAGACCCGCCCGACCTGGTGCCACAGCGGTGCCTGCGCCTCCAAAAACCCCGCCATCCCCTTTTCGTTCTCCCCCGCCCGCGCCCGGATCCACTCGTCCATCCCAGCCCACAGCCGCGCGAACGTCTCCGGCGAGGCGTACTCCGCGCCCTGCATCGGCGGCAGCCCCAAAAACCACTCCCCCGCCGCCGCAGGCGTTAGCGGAGGGAGCGCCTCCAGCCGCCGATCCCCCCCCTCCGGCGGCCGGCAACGCTCCGCAAGAACGCGAGAAGCGAACTCCCGCCAGAACGCCGCCACCGGCTCCAGCCCCTCCGCAAACCTCCCCGCCGCCAGCGCAAACAGCCCCGCCCCCTCGGACTCGGAAAACCCCTCCGCGACCGCCCGGAGCGCGTCCCCCCCCGCCGCGGCCGCCGGGCATTCCTCTTCCCCGCCCGAGCGCCACTTCAGCCGCCCGGCGGGGGTGAAGGAGAGTTCCATTCTCAACACGATGGATGGATGTCTGCGCGGGCTCGGGTCGGGGGCTCGTCCCGCTGCGCCCGGTCTCCGCGCGGTCCACGGCCGGCATACAAATTCATGGCGTTGGACCGCGCTCCGACAGGCCGCCTCGGTCCGACCCCCGCCCCGAGCCCTGCGATGGTTGGTTCTTCCCAGGAATACGAAAATCAGCGCCGCCCTGCTTCGCATTCCCTTCAATAAGCCTTTTCTCCACCCGGGCGAGTTCCCCGTCGTCCTCGAGCGCCTCCCGGGCGGCCTCCTCGGCGAGGCGGCGGGCGTTGAACTTCCCGTATTCGGAAAGCGCAAGGGCCTGCGCCACCTCCATCGAAACCTTGCCCGCGTGCCCGAGGATTTCGTGCTCGTTGAAGCGGAGGAAGGCGTCCAGCTTCTCCCGCCAGTCGCGCATATGGAGCGGCCGGCGCCGTTTCGCCTGGTGCTCGGCGTAGTCGAGGTACATCGTGACGATCCGGTTGAGTTCCGTCAGCTCGCGTTCGTCCAGGTAGTTCTTCGCCACCGTGACGTCGCCCTGGCGCACCCGCATTCCCTTCCAGGACGTAAGCCCCATGTTCGGCTTCGAGCCATCCGCCCGCTCCGCGATGATTTCCGCGGCGGTCCTGCCGCTGATGGCCCAGTGCAGCTTGTTCTGGACAATCCGGAAGAACTCCTTCGTCCCCTCCGCCTCCGGGTCATAGTCGATAGAGAGCCGATAGATATCCCGGACCTTCTGGTAGAACCGCTTCTCCGAGGAGCGGATGTCCTTGATCCGCTCCAGCAGCTCGTCGAAGTAGTCCCCCCCGATGGACCGCCCCTCCTTCAGCCGCTCGTCGTCCATCGTGAAGCCCTTGACGAGATACTCCCGCAACCGCTCCGTAGCCCACCGCCGGAACTGCGTCCCCCGATGCGAGCGCACCCGGTACCCGACGGCGAGGATGGCGTCGAGATTGTAGAGGCGGGTCTGGTATTCCTTCCCGTCCAAGGCAGTTATTAAGGATTCCTTAACAACTGCCTCTTGCTCCAACTCCCTCTCGTCAAAGAGGTTCCGCAAGTGAATATTGACGTTGGGCACCGAGGTCTGGAACAGTTCCGCGATGAGCCTCTGCGTCAGCCACACCGTCCCTTGCTCCACCCGCACCTCGATCCGGCTTCGGCCGTCCTCCGTCTGGTAGAAGAGGACCGGCGGCACTTCCGGCGAGGCCGCCGCGGGAAGATTCTCCCGGGCTGCCGTCCCCGCGCGTCCCCTCCGGCCGGCAAATTTCTTCATCGCATCGCATCCATTCCGACATTCCCGATGGGAACCATTTCGGTGACGTCAACAATATGGTCCGCGCCCTTCGATCCGACCTCGAAGTGCGCTCGGTTGTCGATCCTTTCGGTGACGTCAACGAAATGATCCTCGAAGGGACACCGGGGGAGAGTGACGGACTCCACCGCGGCGCTTCCGTGAAACTCCCGCAGCGGGATCGTTTTGCTGACGCCAGCAAAACGATGGCCCGGGTTCTGCCCCGCGGTCCTGCAGGAGACCTTCGCCTTCTCGACAACCTGCTCGAAATTCCGCCACTGCGCGCACCCCAACAGCGCCTGAATCTCCCGCCTCAGCCAGTACTCGACCCCGCCCTCCTCGTAGGCCGCGTCCTCGAAGGACTTGTTCAGGCGGACGATCAATTCCTTGTTCATAGGACACCGCACTCTCTTGCGTAGCCGTCCATTTTTTCGTTTGTTATCGATCGATACACGAATGTCTCGAATTGCTCTAGATGCCTGTCGTAGAGGAGGCTTGCAACAAATAGACCAATTCCCACCAACAAGCCAATCAGCATCTGCTCAACTCCGAGAATTAACGGGACAATGACTGTCAAAGCGCTGGCCATATAGAGAAAGTGAACGGCGGAAGATTCCTTCTCAATCGGAAGATTGTCGTTTTCATTCTTGTTCCGAATGTACCGCCAGAATGCAATCGCGCGTAATTGACTCAATCCGTTGTAGCGAGTTCGCAACAGTGTTCGATATGTTGGATTTCTTCTCGACATTAAATCCTGCAGTCTCGTCAATAGGGGAACGTAGAGGAGAATCTTATAGACGTGATGGAAAGTGATCCCCGAAAGAATCGAAGCGAGAGGGATGAATACTTCCGGCTCAAGGCCTGCGTCCTTCAACGAACGTCCGATGTCACCATGGCCAGAAACAAGCAGTAGGACGAAGGCATACGAACCAATTAGGAAGTAGCGCAAATACTCGGAAAGGGAAAGGCCGAGGCCTTTCATGGGACTGTTCCTTTGGAATGCAGGATATGCCGCGACTCGCAAAGCGCTTCTACAGCCTGCCTTGTTCGATTCTTATGGATGCGTTCGATGTGGTTCATGTTTCAGATATAGATGGCTCAAGAATCCATTCATTGCGTCCCGGATTGTATGAATACCCGACAGGCAGATGTTTGTGTTCTCTATCATATTCGTCAATAATTCCGACCTGAATCGCAAGGGTGAAAGATTCTCCAGCCACCTTGTAACTTTTCGGGATCTCGAAGTGACCCGAAATACTGAACTTTGGATTTATGTTCCACAGCTTGTCGCCGGTGTAGTAGCCAGGTTCCAAGCCAAGTGATTCGCCTGATTTGCTTGATCTTACGAGGACGCGAACCTTGACTGGCAATGACTCGCCAAGGTGACCGATCGAAAACCCGACGTTCGGGAATTGCCTAAACTTACCTTCCGGCAAGGCCTGCTTCATCTCATAATATATTGGTGGCACCAGATGTCTCGTGTATTCTTCATATACTTGTTCTCTCCGTTTTATCAGTTCATCCGGCTTGTACTTCGTTCCAAGTGGATGGTTGTTATTATAGTGCTGCACCAAGCCATGGCACTCATAACAAAGCGGGATTGCATTTCCCCGATCGTTTGTCCCATTCGAATTCTCTGGAACGATGTGATGCACCTCGATGTTGATCCCGCACGCTTTCTTGCATAGGCAACAGTGCCGATCTGACCAAAGAAGAGCCTTTGTTCTTATTTCGGGATCGAACGGCATTTAATTCTCCTCCTCCGTAGTCTCTCTTTCGGTGCATCGCAACGGTTCTTCCGGCTTTTATTCCTCTTATTTTAGAATTTCTCGCATTCATCGACACGTTCCTCCGCACGTGTCGAGGCACTGGTCGCGGATGTCCAACGCCCAGGCGGGGTCCATCGGGCGGGCGCCGGGGCCGGATTCGGCCGCGCTCATCTTTTCACCTCCCATCGCCCGCCCTTGTCGGGACCGACGCGGTTGAGGCGCCCTTCCTGGCGCAATCGATGAATGTCCCTCTCGACCGAGCGGGTCGTCATGCCCAGAAGCTGCGCCAGTTCGGGAATGCTGCTTTCGGCGCGATCGGCTAACAGATCCAGGATGCGCTCCCGGCGTTTCCCCGACATCTTCCCCGACATCTTCCCCGACATTTTCCCCGACACTCCCCAGGCGGACGACGGCTTTCCCTCCGCGATCATCGGCGCTTTGAACGTCGCGATCAGGAAGCCCTGCCTCTCCTCGAAGGCGGGCGGGGCCATGCCGTGGCGGCGGCACATGGCGATGACCCGGTTGGTGCCCCGGCCCCAGCACTCGACCGCCCCGGTGCGGTGGAACGTCTCGGCAATCAGGGGGTTGCGAAGCTCCGAGAGGTGCGAACCCGAAAGCTGCTTCAGCGTCACGCCGGCCGGAAGGCGGCCGTAGCTCTGGATCTCGATCCGGTCGTCGAAGACCACGATGGCGACGTAACCGGCGTAATACGAGTAATCGCGATGCATGACGGCGTTGAGGAGAATCTCGCGGAGGGCCTCGAGGGGAACCGGGAAGCGGTCTTCGCGAAAAACCGTCCCCTTCGGGAATCGCGCCCCCAACGGCATGGTCCGCTCGAGGAACGCCATGCCCTCGCGCACCATGGCGAAGGCATGCATGTGTTCCTGCCGGTTGTCCACGATCTCGCCGGTGATCTCGGTGCCCCGGAACCGTCCCATCTTCAAATGGCATTGCGGGCAATGCGACAGGAGTTGCGTCCCGTAAAGCACCTGCGCGGCCTGGGTGAGTACCCCGTCCACGCGCAGTCCAAGCCGGTCCAGGACGTCGCCGATGTCCCGGCTGGTGTCCGGGGAAATCCGGTTCTGCTGGATGGCCAGTTCGCGGGTCCGGAGGATCTCCTTTCGATCTAGGCCCTTGAGGGTCAGCCCCTCGGCGGGAAGATTCTCCCAGCGGCGAACGGCGTGGCCGCGTTCCAGCAGCAAGCGCTCGTACTTCGCCTGCGGCATCCTCCGCGTCGCGCTGGCCACACGCTCGTAGGGCCGGCCCTCGAAGGTGAACGGCCGGACGTCCTGGCGGCCCTCGACCGACACGGCCACAACTTCGCGGCCGGCCAGGGCCCTGATGCGGCGGATGGAAAGATGAGCGGGTGGTTCGAAGCGTTCGGTAGCCTGGGCGATTTCCCGGAGGGTCTGGTCGGAAACCTGCTGGCCTTCCGGTCGGCCATCGGGGCGGACGCCGAAAAAGACCGTGCCGCCGGCGCCATTCAGGAAGGCGCAGATCGTCTGCATGCCTTCCCGCAGTTCGCCTGTCGATCGCTTGAACTCGAGTGTCGGGCTTTCTCCCGGCTCGAGGAGTCGGGCGAGTTCCTTGGCGTCAAAGATGCGCGGCATCCGGCCGTCCTCTCCTCCTTCCCGCAACCGCTCCAGGCTCGCAGGTTTGCCGAGGGTCGCCGGGGGCGGAGGCGTTGTCAAGGCGGGGAAAACGGGGACGCGGCGGGGGCGCGGGGCGGCTTGGTGGGCGGGAGGCGGCGGCACCGGCGCGAAGGGGCGGGAGGGCGGCATGGCGAGGGGGAATGATACCGCTCGGGCGTGTGGTAATCAATCGCCGGAGATGGGAATCTGCCATCGAGCGGCCCCTCCCATTGGCCCTTCGCCCGGCCGCGGATACCCTTCTGCAATGCCGGAAACCCATTCCGCGCCGGGGGGGCCCATCGCGAGGGCGCTGCTCGCCGCGCTCCGGGACCTCCTGCGCCAGAAGATCGTTTCCTTCCAGGACGTCCTGGAGGGCGCGCGGAAGGCTGACGACCTGCGCAAGAGCGTCGCCTCGGACGAAATCCTGTCGGAGGTTCCTCTCGCCCATGGCGTCTACGCCTACGTCCAGAACCAGATTTCGATCCTCGCGGAGATCCTCTCCGAACTCCAGGCGCTGAAGCCCCTCTCCCGGGCATGCGCCTTGGCGGAGGAGGAGTACGCCCCCGAGGGCCCGCCGATGAGCCCGCTCACGAGGAGCTACTTCTTCTGCTGGGCGATGCTGGATCTCGCGGCCGGGGAGGCGAGGGAGACGTTCGGAACGTGCTGCCTGCCGATTCTCGAGGAGACCGGGGCGCATCCGGAGTTCCTCCGCATCGCCCGGATGCTCTGCGACTCCCGGATGGGGCTTTATGTGAACGAGGGCGCCGAGGGGGACCTCGTGACGCTCCGGGAATTCGTCACGGATCGGAGGATTCCCGCCATCGTGGCGGCGGGGCACCTGGGAAAGCCCGGCGAGATCTGGCTCGCACGCGTCCTCCCGCCGCCCCTTCCGGGCGGAATCGAGCACGTCGTCTTCACGACCCCCTACGGGATCCTTTCGCCTGGAGAGAAGGGATGGAACGACTACTTCGACCGGACCCTTCCGGCCATCCCGGCGGCGGATCGGAAGGAGGCGTACGCCACCCTCATGAAGTACGGCCCGGAACCGGCGTACTGGCCGGAATACATTTTCCAGGCCTACGTGAACCACCGAAGCGAGGTCATCTTCCTTCGCGGCTACCCGGACGTTCCGGAGAGCCGGCCCCACGCGCCGGAAGGCTCGCACGACGCCGGCTTCGTCGAGAAGCTGGCCGAGGCGCTGGGGGCCCGCAAGAAACGGAAGGGCGCGCGGGACCGCTGACGATGGGTTCCGCAGGCAACGACGACGCCCGCCGTCCTCACTCGGCCGGTGGCGCGGCCGGCGGCTTGCGGCCCTCGGTCTCGAAGACGATTTCGCGGAAGCGCGCGAGGATCTCGGGATGCCTCGCCTGGAGCTCGGATTCGATTCGCGGGTTGGTGATGACGTTCCGGACGTGGATGCAGAGTTTCAGGAGGTCGGTCACGTACTGCCGGTAGAGCATGGTGTAGAAGTCGTGCCGGCGCTCGGCCTCCACCAGGTTGTCGGCGAGCTCCTTCTTCTGGCGCGGCCGGCAGTCCCAGGGGGCGTTGGGGCGGCCGTTCCGGTTGCGAAGCGGCGGGGGCGTCCGGAGGATCAGGGTGCGCATGTAGGCGGCGCTGCAGTCCCCCTCCTTCTGCATTTCCGAGAGGATTTCGGCCTGCCTTTCCTGCTTCACGAACGTCATCTCTTTCGCGAAGGACATGGGGATGCGGCGCCCGTCCAGCGCCTCGATGACGAGCGGATGGAGCTTCCGCATAAGCCCCTCGCGGATCCGGTGCTTGAGCGAAGAGAGGCCGAACGCGTTCGCGATGGTCGCCTCGTCGAGCGTGCCGAGCGACTGGGTGATCATCCGCGCCTCCTGCACGGGGGAAAGGCGGTTCACCATGCGGTTGCACGTGTAGGCCTCCTTGTTCGGCAGCACGAGGCACGGCACGGTCTCCACGCCCAAGTCGAGGCACGCGCGATAGCGGAGGTATCCGTCCAGGATGACGGCGCGGTCCCCCTCCCGGTGGACGCACAAAGGCTCGATCAGGCCGACGGCCTTGACGCTGGCCACGATTTTCTTGTAGCCCCCCTGGTTCGGCTTGCGCTCGTGCAGCGGCACGAGCGACACGATAGGCACGTCCGCGCCTTTCACGTCCGCCGTCTTTCCCACGGGATTCCTCCTCGCGCCATCAGGCGCAACAGGGGCTCTTGAGCTCCGGCATCTCGGAGAGCCCCTCCTCCTTGAGGAGCCTCGCGATTCCCTCGTCGGCGCGGAGGGTCTTCATCCCCTCGAAGAGGGAGACCAGCATGCCCTCCTTCTTGCTCGCCTCCCGCACGAACGACTCCTTCTCGCGGCACACCTTCGCGATGTCATGCCGCAGCTGCTTCACCGTGTAGTTCGACGCGTGCTTGCCGCCGCCCGCGCGCTTCGGCTCGGAGTTGGAGCGGACGCGGTTCTCGCGCGCCATGATCACCCGGCGCACGCGCCGCAGGTTGCCGCTGTTCACGAGACCGCTGTCGAAGGCGTCCATGAGGAGGTCCTGGATCCCGGATTCCTCGCTTTCGGCGACCTGGACGGCGAAGGTGACGGGGAAAACGCCCTGCTCCACGCCCCGGATCAGGCGTTCCTCGCCCTGGCGCGCGAGCTTCAGGAAGGCGGCGACGTAGGCCTCGCTCCGCACGGTGATTTTCCCGATCTCGGAGAGCGTCATCCCCTCGTCTTGCATGCGCTCGACCTCGCGCGCGAACCACATCGTGCCGGCGGGGACGCGGGCGATGTTCTCGATCAGCGAGCGCAGGTAGGCCTCCTTGCGATCGCAATCGATCACCTCCGCGAGAATCTCCTTCTTCCGGAGCCGCTGGTGCGCGATGAGGCGCCCCTCGCCGCAGACCAGCTCGTATTTCCCGCTCTCCTCCAGGAACCGCCGGTTGACGAGCACGGGCTTCAGCAGGCCCACGTCCTGGATGCTGCGGACGTTGTCGGCGAACTGGGCCGAATCGCGGCTTCGCGAGTTCAGCACGGCGATCCGATCGATCGGCACCCACTCGTAGCGCCGGTCCTTCATCAGCCGGATGGGGACGGTTTCCATCGGTCTCCTCCCTATTTCAGCAGCTCCTCGATGAGACCCAGCCCGTCGTGCCCGAACAGCTCGATCCGGCGGTCGCGGGATCCGAACATGCGGATCTCCGGCTCGCGCACGAGCAGCCGGGGAAGCGCCAGGTAGCCGAGGATCCTGCGATCCTCGACGCCCGAAAGGGGCACGCCCAGCGTGATGTCCACCACGGAGCGCCGGTCCGGGCGGAACGACCAGCAGCAGCCGTATCCCCAGGGGATCGGCACCGCAGGCTGCACCCGCACCGTGAACCGGCCGTTCAGGACGATGAAGTCCTCGCAGTCCTCCACCGTCCGGGCCGTTTCCGACAGCCTCGCGCGGACGACGCCCGAAACCTCGCTTCGCACGTCCGAAAACATCTCCTGGAACATGCTGTCGATGCCATGCGCGCGCTGGCGAAACCACGCGTACGCAGGGAGCTTCGGATCCGCCCGGATCAGGCCGCCCGTGACGACGCCGTGCCGCTCGTAGATTTCCCGCGTCCGCTCCAGAAAATAATCCCTCGAGCCTCGCCGCTCCCGTTCGAGGAATACCGCCCGCGCCCGTTCGAACATCCCCCTCGGAAGGATGCCCTCGAACGCCTCCGGCTTCCGGACCCATGCCTCCCGGGGATTCGCCCTCGACGGCGACAACAGCCGCTTGGTCGTCCTGTTGTAGACCATCGTGCCGGCATAGGACTCGTTCTGCAGGACCCGCCTCACCCTCACGAGGTTCCACCGGGCGCCGCCCGGCGACGGGACGCCGTCTTGGTTCAGCCCCGCCGCGATGGCCGATTCGTCGCGACCCCCGACGACGAACGCCTCGAAAATCCTTCGCACGACGCCGATTTCCTTGGCCTCCCCCGGCGCCAGCGTCACGCGCTGGTTCTGGATGCTCTTCCACTCCCGCGGCTTGAGGATCTGGACCGGGCGGCGCGCCTCGTCGAGAAGCAGGCGATGCATCCCGTACGGGGGAAAGCCGCCGGAATGGTAGCCCTGCTCGGAGACTTTCGCGCTGCCCTTGAAGACCTTTTCGCTCAAGTCCCGGCTGTATTGCGCCGCCCGGAACCGCTCGAAGCCCACGAACACGGAATGCAAAGGGTCGTTCTTCTTCGGCAGGCCCAGGCTGGTGTAGACGACCGGCTTGCCGTGCTTCGTGCATTCCGCGGAATACGTCGCGGAGAGATCCACGTCCTGGAACCGCCCCCAGCGGCTCACGTCGAGAACCAGGACGTACTGGAAGTCGTCCCGCTTTTTCACCCAGTTTTCCAGCATGTCGTTGAACGCGTCGCGGTGCTCCGCCGACAGGCCGGATTTCCCGTGATCGGCGAACTCCCGGACGATCTCGATGCCGTGCTGCGGGGCATAGGCACGGAGCTCCCGAAGCTGCTCGGGCATAGACAGCCCTCGCTCCTCCTGCATGTCGGTGGAGACCCGGGCCCAGGCTACTGCCTTCGGCGGCACGTCGGCAGCAGCTGC
>ERZ1292640.3154-Hain-H43-02um-R1-3154-length-12954-cov-8_pt1 | contig 12954 bp, 12 predicted proteins | sample MGYA00564404_ERZ1292640 | MGnify/ENA primary metagenome ERZ1292640 (study PRJEB36523, sample SAMEA6512636) | groundwater metagenome | collected 2019-01-08 | study: AquaDiva: Metagenomics assemblies of 32 groundwater samples
CCCATGGCGCCGTTGGTGGGCGCCAGTTGCGTCTTGTGGCCCTTGGCCAGGCCGGCGTAGCGCCAGAAACGGTGCACCCAACTGGCGAAGTTGCCGGCACCATTGGTGACCACCGTGTCCGCCGGCAAATGCTTCTGCAGCGTGGCGACGATGGCCGGCATGTCGATGTCGCCCGGCAGCGCCTGCGGCTGCAGATTGGCCAGGTAGTCGGCCTGGCAGCCCTGCGTCCAGTTCTCCCACGGCACGGCGGGCGGCGCGCTCAGCACCTCGAGCGAACGCGCGGCGGCGTTCATGGTGGCGTTGATCGCCAGATCGGCCTGGTAGACGCGGTTGAGCTCCTCGGCACTGGCGTGGATGTGCACCAGCTTCTGCCGGGTACGCGGCGCTTCCAGCAGCGTGTAGCCGCCGGTGGTCATCTCGCCCAGGCGCGGGCCGATGGCCAGGATCAGGTCACTGTCTTTCACGCGTGCTGCCAGCTTGGGGTTGAGCGCAATGCCGACATCGCCCGCGTATTGCGGGTGGTGGTTGTCAAAGGTGTCCTGGAAACGGAAGGCATTGGCCACCGGCAGCTTCCAGTTCTCGGCAAAACGCTGCAGCGCCTGCGCGGCCTGCGGCGTCCAGCCGCCACCGCCGGCAATGACCAGCGGACGCGCCGATGCCAATAGCAGCTCACGCAACGTGCGCAAGGCACCCGGGTCACTCCAGGCCTCCACCGCATCGACACGCGGCAGCGGCGCCTCGTCCACCTCCTGCGTCAGCATGTCTTCCGGCAACACCAGCACCACCGGGCCGGGCCGGCCGTTCATGGCGGTAGCGAAGGCGCGTGCCACGTACTCGGGAATGCGGCGCGCATCGTCGATGCGCTCCACCCGCTTGGCAAAGCCCTTGGTACTAGGGCCGAAGAAAGCGCCGTAGTCGACCTCCTGGAAGGCCTCGCGGTCGCGCATGTCGCTGGCCACATCGCCGACGAACAGCACCATGGGGGTGGAATCCTGGAACGCCGTGTGCACGCCAATCGAGGCGTTGGTCGCCCCCGGCCCGCGCGTCACGAAGCACACGCCCGGGCGGCCGGTCAACTTGCCCTGCGCCTCGGCCATGAAGGCAGCGCCGCCCTCCTGCCGGTTGGTGACGAAGCGGATCTGGTCGCGGTAGGCGTGAAAACCATCGAGCACCGCCAGATAGCTCTCGCCCGGCACGCCGAAGGCCACCTCGACACCCTGCTTGACCAGACACTCGACAATCAGGTGTCCCGCTGCTTGCTTGGCCATATATGTTTCCCGTGTTGTTGCGTTGAATCGCGCTGATTATCTCTGGCCGCTCACCCCCGTTCGGGTCGCTGGCGCGACGACAATGCATCAGCTCGATCGATTGCTGCCCTTGAATTAATTCACCAATCAGTTAAATTAATCGCCATGCGCAAGACCACTCCAGCCGCCGAAGAACCGCGCTCGCGCGATGCCGACCGCTCGCAGCAAGCCATCCTGCTGGCCGCACGCGACGAGTTTGCCCAGCACGGCCTGGCCGGCGCGCGCGTGGACCGCATTGCCGAGCGCGCCGGCCTCAACAAGCGGCTGATCTACTACTATTTCAGCAGCAAGGACGAGCTCTTCCTGGCCGTGCTGGAAAGCGCCTATGCCGACATCCGAGCTGCCGAACAGCAGCTGCACCTGACCGACATGTCGCCGGCCCAGGCCATCCGCCGCCTGACCGAATTCACCTGGAACTACTACCTGGAACACCCCGAGTTCCTCACCCTGCTCAACAGCGAAAACCTGGAGCATGGGCGACACCTGGCCCAGTCCCAGCGCGCGCGCAAGACCAACCTGCCGCTGATCGAGACGCTGGCCGAGATCCTGGAGCGCGGCCGGCGCGACGGCGTGTTCCGCGGCGGCATCGACGCGGTGCAGCTCTACGTGTCGATCGCCGGCATGGCCTACTTCTACCTCAACAACCAGCACACCCTGTCGGCCATCTTCGGCCGCGACCTGATGACCCCCAAGGCCTTGCACGAACGCCTGTCGCACATGAGCGATGCCATCCTAGGGTATGTCCTGAGAAACTGAAGACAAACGGCGCTTGACGCGCCGCCGCCTGGATTTCTAGAATATCTCTATTCACCTTTTGGTGAATTAAACAGCCGGCAGGCCACAAAGACAAAACCACCGCGCCCTGGAGGCACAGGTGACCTGCCGTGGTGTACGTCCACTCATGCCCAGAACCAGGAGACATCATGAAGAAGCTTGCCCGCCTCGCCCTGGCCACGCTCAGCTGCGTAGCCGCCCTGCTGCCCCTTCAGAGCAACGCCCAGAACGGTTATCCGAACAAACCGATCCGCGTCATCGTGCCCTTTGCCGCCGGCAGCACGACCGACATCATTGCGCGCGCCATTGCCGACAAGATGAGCGCCAGCCTGGGTCAGCCGCTGGTGGTGGACAACCGCGGCGGCGCCAGCGGCACCATCGGCCAGACCGCCGTGGCCAGTGCCGCAGCCGATGGCTACACCCTCATGATCCACTCATCCTCGCACACGGTCAGCCCCTCCACTTTCGCCAAGCTGTCGTTCGACACCGTGGGCGACTTCGCCGGCGTGACGCCGATCTCCTCGCTCTCCAACGTGCTGGTGATCGCGCCGTCGAAGAACATCAAGACGCTGGGTGAACTGCTGAGCGCCGCACGCGCCAAGCCGGGCAGCCTGAATTTCGCCTCCGCCGGCCAGGGCAGCGCCACGCATCTGAACGCCGAGAAGTTCAAGATGGCGGCCAACATCCAGGCCACCAACATCCCGTTCAAAGGCTCGGCTGAAGCCGTGACCGAGGTGATCGCCGGCCGGGTTGACTACTACTTCTCGCCCGTCGCCCCGGTGATCGGCCAGATCAAGAGCGGCCAGTTGCTGGCGCTGGCCGTCGGCTCGCCGCGCCGTTCCAGCGCGCTGCCCGATGTGCCCACCACGACGGAAGCCGGCGTGCCGGGTTCCGAATTCAACTTCTGGATCGGCATGATGGCTCCGGCCAAGACGCCGCGCGACATCGTCAACCGCCTGCACGACGAAGTGGTGAAGGCGCTGGCCTCGCCCGACGTGAAGGAGCGTTTTGCCAAGCTCGGCGCCGATGCCTGGACCCTGAAGCCCGAACAGTTCGACGCCTACATCAAGGACGAAATCGCCAGCAACGCCAAACTCGTCAAGGCCGCCGGCCTGCAACCCCAGTAAGTCAACCAGAGAAGAGAACCCTGCCATGCCTACGCAAAGACTCGGCATCATCATGCACGGCGTGACCGGCCGCATGGGGATGAACCAGCACCTGATCCGCTCCATCGTCGCCATCCGCCAACAGGGCGGCGTCACCCTGGCCAATGGCGACAAGGTGATGCCCGACCCGATCCTGATCGGCCGCAACGCCGAGAAAATGGAAGCCTTGGCGAAGGCGCACAACATCGCGCGCTGGGGCACGGACCTGGACGAGGCGCTGGCCAACAAGGACGACACCGTGTTCTTCGACGCCGGTACCACGCAGATGCGCCCCGCCCTGCTGGCCAAGGCGATCCGCACCGGCAAGCACGTCTATTGCGAAAAGCCGATTGCCACCAACCTCAACGAGGCAGTGGAGATCGCGCGCCTGGCGGAGCAGTCCGGCCTCAAGCACGGTGCAGTGCAGGACAAGCTGTTCCTGCCCGGCCTGCGCAAGCTCGACATGCTGCGCCGCGCCGGCTTCTTCGGCCGCATGCTGAGCGTGCGGCTGGAGTTCGGCTACTGGGTGTTCGAAGGCGACCTGCAGCCGATCCAGCGCCCGAGCTGGAACTACCGGACGGAGGACGGCGGCGGCATGATCCTGGACATGATGTGCCACTGGCGCTACGTGCTGGACAACCTGTTTGGCGAAGTGAAGTCAGTGTCGTGCATCGGTGCCACCCACATTCCCGAGCGCTGGGACGAGGCCGGTAAACCCTACAAGGCCACCGCCGACGACGCGGCCTACGCCACGGCAGAACTGGTGGGCCACAACGGCGAGCCGGTGATCGCGCAGATGAACATGTCCTGGGCCACCCGCGTGCGGCGCGACGATCTCGTCACCTTCCACGTCGACGGCACGCACGGTTCGGCCGTGGCCGGTCTCTCCTCCTGCCGTGCGCAAAGCCGCGTGACCACGCCGCGCCCGGTATGGAACCCGGACGAGAAGCAGATGATGAACTTCTTCGAGCAGTGGCAGGAAGTGCCCGACACGCAGGTCTACGACAACGGCTTCAAGATCCAGTGGGAACACTTCATCCGCCACGTGGTGGAGAACGAGCCCTACCGCTGGACCCTGCCCGAAGGCGCCAAGGGCGTTCAGCTGGTGGAAGCCGCGCTGCAGAGCTGGAAGGAACGTCGCTGGGTCGACGTACCACCACTACAAGTTTGATAGCGGCTCACGCCTATTCATCAAGGACCAGAGGCCGACTGGATGCTTGAACCCAGAGCACCCGTTCGGCCCTCGCCAAGGAAATTTCCATGTCATTGACCTTGTCCCTGCCCACCACGGCGGGCCAGTTGCAGACCTACGAGCTCAGCGGTGCCACACCGATCCAGCCCACGCTGGGCGTGAAGTTCAACCGCATCGCCTACTCGGCCGCCCATGTGGTGGCCGACCCGCGCGCTGACCAAGACCCCTGGCTGCAGTGCGCAGTGGACTGGGACGCCACCATCGCCTACCGCCGCCGCCTCTGGTCGCTTGGCCTGGGCGTGGCCGAGGCCATGGACACGGCGCAGCGCGGCATGGGACTGGACTGGCCGACCTCGCTGGAACTGATCCGCCGCTCGCTCGATGCGGCGAAAGACATGCCCGGTGCGCTGGTGGCCTCGGGTTGTGGCACCGACCACCTGGTGCTGGACGACGTGAAGAGCGTGGACGACGTGATCCGCGGCTATGAAGAACAGATGGCGGCGATCGAGAAGCTCGGCGGCAAGCTCATCGTCATGGCCAGCCGCGCCCTGGCGCGCGTGGCCAAGGGCCCGGCCGACTACGAGCGTGTCTACGACCGCATCCTCACGCAGGCCAGGCAGCCCGTGGTGCTGCACTGGCTGGGCGACATGTTCGACCCCGCCCTCACCGGCTACTGGGGCAGCCACGACCTCGACCGCGCCATGGACACGGCCCTGGGCATCATCGCCGCCCACGCCGACAAGGTGGACGGCATCAAGATCTCGCTGCTTGACAAGGACAAGGAAATCGCCATGCGCCGGCGCCTGCCCGCCACCGGCGGGGCCGATGGGCGCGGCGTGCGCATGTACACCGGCGACGACTTCAACTACGCCGAGCTGATTGCCGGCGACGGCGCCGGCACGGCCACCGTGCACGGCCAGAGCGATGCGCTCCTGGGCATCTTCGACGCCATTGCGCCGGCCGCCAGCGCGGCCCTGGGCGAGCTGGCGCAAGGCAACACCGCGCGCTTTCACACCATCCTCGGCCCCACCGTGCCGCTGTCGCGCCACATCTTTGCCGCGCCGACGCGCTTCTACAAGACCGGCGTCGTCTTCATGGCCTGGCTCAACGGCCACCAGAGCCACTTCACCATGGTGGGCGGCCAGCAGAGCACGCGTTCGCTGCTGCATTTCGCCGAGCTGTTCCGCCTGGCCGATGCGGCCGCGCTGCTGGAGCAGCCCGAGTTGGCCGTGCGCCGCATGAAGACGCTGCTGGCGCTGCATGGCATCGAAGACTGAGCTCACAAGGACGTTCATGCGCGACTTTTCCGCCGACCACCGCTGGCTGTCCATCAACACCGCCACCGTGCGCAAGCAGCGCGGCATCGACCTGCCGCTGCCCGACATCCTGGAAGCCTGCGCACTGCGCGGCATCCGCGCCATCTCGCCCTGGCGCGACCAGGTGCATGCCGCCGGCCTGGCCACGATCTCGAAGCTGGTGAAGACGCACGGCTTCGCGCTCTCGGGCTACTGCCGCGGCGGCATGTTCCCGGCGGCCGACGCTGCCGGCCTGAAGGCCGCACGCGACGACAACCGCCGCGCGCTGGACGAGGCCTGCGAACTGAACGCCGCCTGCCTGGTGCTGGTGGTGGGCGGCCTGCCCGGTGCCCTGGCCGGCAAGGCGGCGCACAAGGACATCGCCCTGGCGCGCAGCCAGGTGACGGACGGCATTGCCGAGCTGCTGGAGTACGCGCGCGCGCAGGCCATGCCGCTGGCCATCGAGCCGCTGCACCCGATGTACGCGGCCGACCGTGCCTGCATCAACACGCTGGAGCAGGCACTCGACGTCTGCGACCGGCTCGACCCGGTCAGCACCGCATCGACGGCCGGCCCGCGCGCGCTCGGCGTGGCGGTGGACATCTATCACACCTGGTGGGACCCGAAGCTGCAGGCGCAGATCGCGCGCGCCGGGCAGGACGCGCGCCTGCTGGCCTTTCATGTGTGCGACTGGCTCACGCCCACCACCGACCTGCTGAACGACCGCGGCATGATGGGCGATGGCGTCATCGACATCCCGCGGATCCGCGGCTGGATGGAAGACGCCGGTTTTGCCGGCTACAGCGAGGTGGAAATCTTCTCCACCCACCACTGGTGGCAGCGCGACTGCGCCGAAGTGCTCGACACCTGCATTGCCCGCCATCGCAGCGCGGTGTAGTTCTTTTTCCGTCGAAGACGCTCGGTGGCTTTTGAGGGCGCTTCAAGGACCGGCGCCCGCCATCGGCCATTACAACAAGCGCGCCTCGAACGCCTGCTCCATCAACTGGGGCTCTCCAACGGGGATGGCGCCCAGACTTGCCGCTTCTCGACGAGCTTGTCGTGCGGTTTCTCCGCTTGCCTCAAGCGCTGAACTCGTGTTCCAGAAGGAGATCCCGACGAAGCGGCCTTTTTCTCGGTCCACAAACGCCTGGTAGCCGAGAAACCCTTCAAGCTGGGCGAATTCCTCAAAAATTCTTTCTTCAAATAGCGCAATCAAGTCGTTCAATCGGTCCGGGGGTGCGTCAAATGTCCCAATGCGGGTGTGCATAGTTACCTGTCCCTTTGTCTTGATGCTTGGAAACTTCATCGTAGCGTTGCCGACGCGCATTGGTATCCCCAAAATGGGGGATCCCGCGACGCCGTGGTGGACCGGATCAGGAAAGCCGTTGCCGAGTGAGCCCGGCCAGCACCCCTCAGGCCGATACCGCCACGGTGCGCCGCACACGCCGCACCCGGAAGGCCGTCACCACCAGCGTCAGCTGCACCAGCGCCAAGCCGACGAACAGCAGGCGATAAGCCTGCAGGTCCATCAGCACACCGAAGATCAGCGGTGAAACGGCCTGACCAATGTCGAGCCCCGAATACACCACGCCATAGACGCGGCCGCTGGCGTTCTCCGGCGTGGAGCGCTTGATCAGCAGATCGCGCGAAGGACCGGCAAAGCCGGCCGCAAACCCCATCAGGGCAAACAGCAGCGGCACAGCCATTGCCGGCAGCGAAACCAGCCCCAGCAATAACGAGACGCTGGCGGCCACGGCAAAGCCGCTGCCGACCACCTGCTCGCTGCGTGCCGGGTCGGTGGCAAGAAAACCGCCCCCCAGCATGCCGCTGGCGCTGGCCACCATGTAGGCCGTCAGACACACCGCCACCAGGCTCAAGGGAACGGCATGCAGCTGGCGTGCGGCTTCCGGTGCGAAGGCCTGCACCACGCTCAAGGCCATGGCGAAGATGAAGAAGAAAGCAAAGCACATCCAGACGGCAGGAATGCGCAGAAAGGCCAGGCTGCCTTCAGCCGCAACACCGGCAGCCGGCCGGCCCGCCGGCACGCTGGCAGACAAGGCCAGCCGGGAGCGCTGAAACCAGCACAGGGCCAGCACCGCCAGCACCAGGGTGCCGGCCGCCGCCAATGCCACCCGCCAGGAAAACAGCAGCGCCAGCGGCACCAGCAAGGCCGGTGCCACGGCCCAGCCCAGGTTGCCGCTGATGCCATGCGCGCTGTAGGCATGGCCCAGGCGCGGCGCGCTGACCTTGCGGTTGATCAGTGTGTAGTCCACCGGATGGAACACGCCGTTGCCGGCACCCGCCACCACGGCAAACAGCATCAGCATCACGTAGCTGGTGCTCAGGGCGAAGCCGAAGGCGGCACACCCCAGCAGGCCCAGGCCCGCGTACAGCACCGGCCGCGGGCCGTAGCGGTCAACCCAGAAGCCCGAGAGCGTCTGCACCGTGCAGGAGACGACGAAAAAGATCGTCATCAGGAAACCGAGCTCGGCATAACTGGCATTGAACGCGTCCTTCAACCACGGGAACAGCGGCGGCAGCAGGAGCTGGCTGAAATGGCTGACCAGGTGTGCCAGGCCAATGAGGCCGATCAAACTGGCGTCCTGGCGCAGACTGACAGCGCCGGCGGGCGTCACTGGACGTGGGGAGGTAGTCGACATGACGTCATCGTAGCCCAGAGTCACCGCTGCCCGACGCGGGCATGCACAGCACGGCATACTGTGCAAGGCACACGAACCTCTGACCGACCTGCATGAGCACCCAGCCCTCTCACGATCACCACGGCGCGCACGGCCATCATCACCCGGCACCCCCGGCCAGCTTCAGCCAGGCCTTTGCCCTCGGCATCGGCCTCAACCTGGCGTTTGTCGCGGTAGAGGCCTTCTATGGCTGGCAGATCAACTCGCTGGCCTTGCTGGCCGATGCCGGGCACAACCTGAGCGACGTCGCCGGCCTGCTGCTGGCCTGGGTGGCCGCCCTCGCCGGCCGGCTGCAACCCAATGTGCGCCATACCTATGGCTGGCGGCGCGCCTCCATCCTGGCCACCTTCGCCAACGCCGTGCTGCTGCTGGTGGCCATGGGCTCGCTGGCGTGGGAGGCGCTGGGCCGCCTGAATTCACCCGCAGCAACCCAGGGCTGGACCCTCATCACGGTGGCCGCCATCGGCATCGTGGTCAATAGCGCCACCGCATTGCTGTTCCTGCGCGGCCGTGAGCACGACCTCAATGTGCGCGGCGCCTTCCTGCACATGGCGGCGGATGCGCTGGTGTCGCTCGGCGTGGTGGTCGGCGGTGCGCTCTACCTCTGGCAGGGCTGGGCCTGGCTCGACCCGGTCATCAGCCTGGGCATCGCCGTCGTCATCGTCGTCGGCAGCTGGGGCCTGCTGCGCCAGTCGCTGCATCTGCTGTTCGACGGTGTGCCGCCGCACGTCGACCTGCCGGCCCTGCATGCCTGGCTGGCCGCACGCCCGGGCGTGACACGGGTGGACGACCTGCACGTCTGGGCCATGAGCACCACGCAGGTGGCGCTGACCGCGCATCTGCTCATGCCCGCAGGCCATCCGGGTGATGATTTCCTGCATGAGACCAGCGAGGCGCTGCATGAGCGCTTCGGCATCGACCACGCCACGCTGCAGATCACGGCGGCGCCACTGATGCCGGCCTGCCGTGATTTTCATGAAGAAAATGGCAGATAGCCCTTTGAAAATAAGCGCCTCAAGCTATTGATTCAGTAGCAAGCACAACCATCCCCCGGACACCTTGGGTGTTGTCGACCGCCTGCCCTGCACGTAACGCAGGCTTGGGCTACAGTGGGCGCTGCATTTCACTCTCACACGCCTGAAGCCCATGACCACCCTCGCCGACTTCCCCATCACGAAAAAATGGCCCGCCCAGCACCCCGACTGGCTGCAGCTCTATTCGCTGCCCACGCCCAACGGCGTCAAGGTTTCGATCATGCTGGAAGAGACCGGTCTGCCCTACGAGCCGCACCTGGTGAGCTTCGAGACCAACGACCAGCTGTCGCCGGAGTTCCTCTCGCTCAACCCCAACAACAAGATCCCGGCCATCCTCGACCCCAACGGCCCGGGTGGCCAGCCGCTGGCACTGTTCGAGTCCGGCGCCATCCTGATCTACCTGGCCGAGAAGACCGGCCAGTTCCTGCCCACCGACCCGGCAGCCCGCTACGAAACCCTGCAGTGGCTGATGTTCCAGATGGGCGGCATCGGCCCCATGTTCGGCCAGCTCGGCTTCTTCCACAAGTTCGCCGGCAAGGACTACGAGGACAAGCGACCGCGCGACCGCTACGTGGCCGAGACCAAGCGTCTGCTGAAGGTGCTCAACCAGCGGCTCGAAGGCCGCGACTGGATCATGGGCCGGGACTACACCATTGCCGACATCGCCACCTTCGGCTGGGTGCGCAACCTGCTCGGCTTTTATGAGGCGGGTGAGCTGGTCGGCATCCAGGACTTCCCGAACGTCACGCGCGTGCTGGCCGCCTTTGTCGCGCGGCCGGCGGTGACCAAGGGCCTGAACATTCCCAAGCGCGCCTGACAGGCCGCCACTGGAATCGATGATTCAGGTCGCGATCTTCACGGGCGGCATCCAGCCCTTGCCAACGTCCGGTCGTCCCACGGGCATGTTCAAGGCCCCTGTTCCGGGTCCGCTTGAGCTGACTGAAGAGGGCTTCGTCGGCGACCAGCAAGCGGATCGACGGGTGCATGGCGGACCGGACAAGGCCGTTCACCTCTATCCGGCCAGGCACTACGCGAGTCTGGCCAGCAGCTTCCCCGAGATTGCTGCGGCCCTGGTGCCCGGGGCCCTGGGCGAAAACCTCTCGGCTGCCGACATCGACGAACGGGATGTCCATATCGGCGACATCTGGCAGCTGGGCAGCGCCCTGCTTGAGGTCAGCCAGCCGCGCAATCCCTGCTGGAAGATCGATGAGCGCTTGGCCTGCGAAGGTGTTGCGGCCCTGATCGCGAGAAGCCATCTGACCGGTTGGTATCTGCGCGTCAAACAACCCGGCACCGTCAACCCTGGGGACACGCTGGCGCTGATTCAACCGACATCCGGTGCCCCCACGCTGCACGACGCCATGCAGCTGTGGGCGGAGCACCGGCCGTCGATCGCGGCGCTTGAAGCGCTGGCACAGCTTCCCGGCATGGCACATGGCTGGCGGGACAAGATCCACCAGCGCCTCGCCTGGCTGAAACGTCTTTAAGGGTCGGCTGCCGGACGGCCGCCATCGCCGCGTGCGCTCCATCCGCCTGCGGCACATCAAGGTGAATGCTCCTCCGCCGGGTGTATAAACAGGGCCCCCGGTCCTGCGCCACGCTGTTGAGCTTGCGCGCATACCCGACCCGACAAAACAAACCCGGCGCCCTGGCGCGCCGCAACCGCAAGAAAGATCCGACATGGGCGCGCAGTGGAAAGCAAAAGGCAAGGCACAGGCTGCTGATGCCAGAGGCAAACTGTTTGGCAAGCTGGCCAAGGAAATCATGGTCGCTGCCCGCAACGGCGCCGACCCGTCCTTGAACTCGCGCCTGCGCCTGGTCGTGGAGCAGGCCCGCAAAGCCTCGATGCCCAAGGACACGCTGGAGCGCGCCATCAAGAAAGGCGCCGGCCTGACCGGTGAAGCGGTCCACTTCGAGCACGTGATCTACGAAGGCTTCGCGCCGCACCGCGTGCCGGTGATGGTGGAGTGCCTGACTGACAACGTGAACCGCACCGCCCCTGAGATGCGCGTGCTGTTCCGCAAGGGGCAACTGGGCACCTCCGGCTCGGTGGCCTGGGACTTCGACCACGTCGGCATGATCGAAGCCGAGCCCGCCGCCGCCGGCGCCGACCCCGAACTGGCCGCCATCGAAGCCGGAGCGCAGGACTTCGAGCCGGGCGAGGATGGCGGCGCCACGCTGTTCCTGACCGACCCCACCGACCTTGACCTGGTGAGCCGCGCCCTGCCCGCCCAGGGCTTCACCGTCCTGTCGGCCAAGCTGGGCTACAAGGCCAAGAACCCGGTGGACCCGGCCAGCCTGAGCGCCGAGGCGCTGGAAGAAGTGGAAGCCTTCCTGGCCGCCATCGACGCCAATGACGACGTGCAAAATATCTTTGCCGGCCTGGGCAACTGAGCACCGCGCCCGACCCGCATTCTTTGACAAGCGACCGCCATGACCGACACCACGCAACGCCCCGCCTTGCCCGACCATCTCTCCATCGACCCGCGCAGCCCGCATTTCGTGGCAGCCGTGTTCGAGCATGACGTCGGCATCCGCTTCAACGACAAGGAGCGCATGGACGTCGAGGAATACTGCATCAGCGAAGGCTGGGTCAAGGTGCCCGCCGGCAAGACGCTGGACCGCAAAGGCAACCCGCTGATGCTCAAGCTCAAGGGCAAGGTCGAAGCGTTCTACCGCTGAACGTGCTTGCCCGGCCGTGGGCGCGGCTCAGCCGCAGCTCAAGGCCGGCTGTAGGCCAGGCCTGAGGCCACGCCGCCAAAGAGGTCGCCTTCCACCAGCGGCACATCGGCAAACTCGGCTTGTAGCGCACGCTGGAACGGCCGCAGGGCCGAGGAACCACCGGTGAGGTAGATGGCGTCCAGGGCGCCATCCGTCAGGCCGGCTTTCTGCACGCATTCGCGCGCACAGGCCACGGTGCGCGCCAGCAAGGCGGCCAGATGCTCACGCATGTCGGCCACGCCCATCGGCGCGGCCAGGCCCGCCTCCACGTCCGACAGATCCAGCACAGTATCGCCGTCCTGCTGGGAACAGCGGATCTTGGCCTGCTCCACCTCGTAGGCGATGCGGTGGCCCAGGCGATGCTTGAGCACATGCATCAGGCGCTGGTGCAGGCGCGCATCGGCATAGTTGGTCCACAGCGCCTGGGCGTCGCTCAGGGCACGCGGCTGGTACAGCCAGTTGATCAGGTGCCAGGTGGAGAGGTCGAAGAAGATGCGGCTGGGCACCTCGCGCCCCTGCGGCCCCAGATGGCGGTAGCCCAGCAGCGGCATCACCTGCTCCAGGCTGAGTTTCTGGTCGAAGTCCGTGCCGCCGATGTGCACACCGGTGGTGGCCAGCACGTCCGGCGTGCGGTCGGCCTGCGTCATACGCAGCGGCCCCAGGCGCACCACGGTGAAGTCCGAGGTACCGCCGCCCAGGTCCACCACCAGCATCGTGCTTTCACGCGTCAAGCGGCGCTCGTAGTCCAGCGCGGCGGCAATCGGCTCCAGCTGGAACGACACCTCGG
>ERZ1292640.3155-Hain-H43-02um-R1-3155-length-12945-cov-5_pt1 | contig 12945 bp, 13 predicted proteins | sample MGYA00564404_ERZ1292640 | MGnify/ENA primary metagenome ERZ1292640 (study PRJEB36523, sample SAMEA6512636) | groundwater metagenome | collected 2019-01-08 | study: AquaDiva: Metagenomics assemblies of 32 groundwater samples
AGCCCCGGAAGGTGACCCAGGCGGTGTCCTTCATCTGGATGAGGTTGTTGAGGGGGTAAAAATTTTGTTGGATGATGACGCCGTTTTTATTATCGAAGCTTATTATCTGGTTGATTTAATCGGGAAAAATTTGTTTGACACTATTTATCATGAGCATCTTTCTTATTTTACAGTAAAAACAATTAGCGCTTTATTTGGCCGGTTGGACATGCAAGTTTTTGATGTGAATAAAACAGATACCCATGGCGGTTCATTAAGAGTTTTTGTGCAAAAAAAAGGAGGAAAATACCGTGTTGAACCGAGTGTGGAGGAAGCCATTATTGAAGAAAATGAAAAAAAAATACATGATATTAAAACCCTAATAAATTTTCAGGAAAAAATCAGCGAAAATAAAACCAAGTTACTGAAACTTTTGGAAGATTTAAAGACAAAAGGAAAGCGTATTGTTGCTTACGGCGCGCCAGCCAAGGGAAATACATTATTAAATTACTTCAAAGTTGGGACAGACTTTATTGACTATGTTGTTGACGATAGTGTTTGGAAACAGGGTCTTTATACTCCCGGAATGCATATTCCCGTAAAAGCCAGTTCGGCATTAAAAGAAATTCCTCCGGATTATATTTTAATCCTGGCTTGGAATTTTGCCGATTCCATTATCAAGAAGTGTTCTGGCTTTGAAAATTTTATTATTCCCGTGCCGTTTGCGCAGGTTGTCAGTGGAATTGTAGAAGAAGATTTTAATGTTATTGCGAAAGAAATTGCGGAAATAGCCAAGGTGTTGGAAGGTAAAAATGTTTTAATTACCGGCGGATCCGGTTTTCTCGGCAGCTATTTTACAGCCACCATAGATTTGCTTAATAAAAAATATTTTAAAGAACCATGCAAAGTTCTTTCGCTCGATAATCATATTGTCGGGAAAAAGAATAATCTCCTCAAAGAAATTGATAGCGAGCATATCATATTTAAACAGCATGATATTTGCAATCCAATAAATATAGATACGCCAATTGACTATATTATTTCCGCCGCCGGCATTGCTTCACCGGTTTATTATAAAAAATATCCTATCGAAACAATAGAAGGAACAGTTTTGGGCTTAAATAATATGTTAAAGTTGGGGCTGGCAAAAAATGTTACCAGCATGTTGTATTTCAGTTCCAGTGAAATTTATGGTGATCCTGATCCAAAGTTTACCCCTACTCCGGAAACTTACAAGGGGAATGTTTCTTCTATAGGTCCGCGATCTTGTTATGACGAGTCTAAGCGTTTAGGCGAAACATTGTGCGTGGCATATTATCAAACGCATAAATTGCCGATTAAATTTGTGCGTCCGTTCAATGTTTATGGACCGGGAATGAGCGCTAAAGATTACAGAGTCGTCCCGACATTTTTAAGTCAAGCCATCATGGGTATGCCACTGCCTGTCCATGACAAGGGGAATCAGACTCGTACTTTTTGTTATGTTACTGATGCGATAATCGGTTTTTTCAAAGTTTTGCTTTCCGATAAAAACGGCGAAGTGTTTAATATTGGCAATGATGACCAAGAAATTAATATGAAAGCTCTAGCTGAAATTGTTGCCGAAATCGTCACCGATAAAAAAGTTGAAATAAATTTAGTTAAATATCCGGATGCTTATCCTCAAGACGAACCAACAAGACGATGCCCTGATTTATCTAAAGCAAAATCAATGGTGGATTATTACCCTTCAATCAGCTTGCGGGACGGACTGGTCCGTTCCTACAAATGGATGAAAAATGTTTTGGTCTAAGACCAAAACCATAATTTAAAATTCATTTATGCCGCAGCCCTTGCAATTTGGAATTATAGGATTAGGTCATTTTGGAAAACACTATGCTCGTTTATTGCAGGAAATTCCGGGCGTAAAGTTGGTTAAGACTTCCAATGCGCCAGGAGAAACGGAAGAAGTAATAAATAATAAAGAAATCAATTGCGTGATAATCGCCACGCCCCCCTCAACTCATTGCGGATTAATTGTTAAATCCCTTCGGGCTGGCAAGCATGTTTTGGTGGAAAAACCAATGGTGATAAATATAGCGGAAGCCAAAGAGGTTGAAAAAGAATTAAAGAAAAATAACGATTTGATTTTCATGGTCGGTTTTCAGTATATTTATAACGATTATATTCATTATTTAAAAGAGCATATTGGTGAGTTGGGATCGGTAAAGTATGTCCTTGGTGAGAATCTTTATTGTGGGCCATTTCGGGCTGACGCGGGCAGTTTTATGGACGCGGGCATACACGATGGCGCGGTATTGGAGTATTTATTTTCACCGGGAAAAGTAATTAAAGTCACGGGGGCGAGCCGTTCGTTTAATAAATCAACCAAAGATGATTTTACGGCTGTTACGGTTACGTTCCAAAGCGGTCTGACGGCGCATTTTATTACCTCTTGGTATTGGCCGGAAAAAGTGCGTAAAGTGACGTTGGTGGGAGATAAGGGAATGGCGCTTTTTAATGATCGCGATGAAACAAAATTGAAATTGATTAAAAATGAGTATCCGGCATGGGATAAAAAGAAATCGTCTTTATTTTTGCCCGGCGTGATTGAGCGGCTTTCCGTTGTCTCATCTATAAGTGCGCGCGAACCGCTATATAATGAATTGAGTCATTTTATTGAGTGCATAAATAGGAATAGTAAGCCGTTGACCGGCGTTGAGTTGGGGAGCAAGGTAACTAAGATGATGGAGGAAATTAGCGGTCAAATTAGTAAGTTTTAGAGTATGATACCAGAAAAAATAAAAATCGCTCTAGTGCGCGGGGATAGTCTAAGAGAGCAGGAAACAAAAATATGGGAAGATTTAGGCGAGCGGTTTCAAACCGTGGCGTTTTGCGGTAAAAAAAATATTTTTCCGCTAAATAATATTAATTTGGAAATCAAGCGCCTACCGTCAACCGCGGATAATTTTTTGACAAAGAATTATTTTAAGTATATTTACGGACAATATCAACGAATGTTCGGCCTAGAAAAAGAGCTCGCGGGTTTTAATATCGCGCACGGTGTTGAGGCTTTTAATTATTACACTTTACAGTGTGTGAGGGCGAAAAAAAACAACCTCAAACTTAAAGTCGTTGCTAATTTTGTTGACAGCACTTTCGGACGATTTGAGTATAATTATTGGCCCGGTTTCAGCTGTCCGCCCAAGTATTGGAGAGATAGGATAAGTTCAATAGTTAAAGAAAGCATAGCTGGCGTGGATAAATTTTTGGCTATTTCTAACGATTCGGCCGAACTGATATGCGATATGGGCGCTAAACAAGAACAAGTGGAAGTGGTTTATCCCGGCCTTATTATTGAGCAGAGCGATGATAGGTTAATAGAAAAATTGCACTTCGTGATGTTAAATTTTATTTGGTAATCAGCCGCATGGTTTGGGAAAAAGGAATTTATGATATTTTATACGCATGGAAAATGTATGTTAAAGAGCGCAAACAGATAGACAAAAAATTGGTTGTCATCGGCGATGGTAAAGAAGGAAAAAATTTTAGTAGATTGGTTTTTGACCTTGGTTTGTCAGATACAATTTTAATAATTAAAAACATTCCCAATAGCCAAATAAAACAATTGTATAAATATGCTTACGCCTTTCTTTTGGGTAGCACACCAACCAGAACGTGGCAGGAACAGTTTGGGTACTCGCTAGTTGATGCTATTTTACAAAATTGTCCAATTATCAGCACCACCTCCGGAGCAATTCCCGAAGTGGTGGGATCCGCCGGTATTTTAGTTCCGGCAAGTAACCCCGTAGCCATAAAAAAGGCTCTTCTGCAACTTGATGATGAACATATGTATCGCACTTTAAAAGAAAATGGTTTAAAAGAAAGGAAAAGATTTGATGCTAGTGTTTATAAGAAAAAATTAGCGGATATCTATGAATTATTATGATTGTTTTTTATTGTTCCAAATGTAAAAAAATATTAACCTGGGAGTCGGCTCGCGCGTATTGTGATACTTGTGGTTTTAATCTTATTTTACAGTCGGAAATTTGGCGTGATCTGGGGGTTGAAGAAGAAGTCGATAAAGATTTTTATGATAATATCTATAAAACCGAAAAAGGCCTCGATTGGTTTCAGGGCCTAAACCGCGGCAAGTTAAAAGCAATTTTGGAAAAAATAAGTATTTCCTATGTTCGGGAGAGATTTTTTAAGAAATGGCTGAAAGGAAATAATAATTTAATTTTGGATTTGGCGTGTGGAGCAGGACGAGAGTATTTTTCAAATTACGGCGATGTTGTTGGCGTGGATCTTTCTATGGAAGCTTTGCAAATAGCCAAAAAACGTTACAAAAGTGTATTGCAGTCGGGGGTTAATAATCTGCCTTTTTCCGACAATTCCTTTGACTACATAATAAGTTCTGATTTTTTTGGTCATGTTAGAAATGAGGATAAGGACCGAATCATAAGTGAGATTTATCGAGTTTTAAAACCGGGCGGAGTTACCTTGCATCTTATTGAGACAGATAGTAAAAATATTTGGTTTAGAATTGCGCACCGTTCTCCGGATTTGTTCCAAAAATATTTTATTGAAAAAATAGGCGGACATATCGGGCTTGAAATGCCAAATGAATGCGTTGAAAGATTTAAACATAATAATTTCAACATTGTTAAGGCGACAAAGATTTGGGGTTTGATTTGGCCAATCCGATATTACTGCGACATGTTTGATAATGAATATTTGGAAAAATCTTGGTTAATTAAGGTGTTTGTTTTTGCGTCCAGACTAATATGTAAAGTGAAAATTGTAGAGGTTTTGATAAATATTTTATTTACCCCGATTAATTGGTTGGTTGAATCGGTAACGCCAATCAATCATGGTCAAGGGTTATTCGTAGTGGCAAAAAAATAATATGAGGACGCAAAAATACAACATTTCATTAGAACCAACAGGCACCCATATGCTTCTAGCCGGACATATTACTCCGGGTAGCAAAGTGCTGGATGTCGGCAGTGCCGATGGTTATATGGGCAGTTTTTTAATTGAAAATAAAAATTGTGAAATGTGGGGTATTGAACCGGATCAAGATAGTTTTTCTTTAGCGTCTAATAAAGGATACAAGTATCTTCTAAATAAACAAATTGAAGATGCGGTGGATGATGAAGCGCTTAAAAGAGAACAGTTTGATTATATTATTATCGGCGATGTCTTGGAGCACCTATTAAGACCGGAAATAATTTTAAAAATAATGAAAAATTTTTTAAAACCGGAAGGCCGCCTTATCGTTTCTTTGCCCAACGTGGCTCATTACAGTATCAGGTTTGCTTTGTTGCGCGGTAATTGGAATATGACCGAAAGCGGCATTATGGATAAAACTCATTTGCATTTTTATACTTTGAAAACAGCTGGAGAACTTTTGGAGAACAACGGTTGGCTGGTAGAAAATACTAGGCCGCGCGGAGACTTGGAAAGATGGTTTCGCAGACTTGGCCTAGAAAAAATTGGCAGGGTAATATTATTTTTCTGGCCGGAATTTTTTGCTATCCAGTTTGTTTTTAAAGTAAAGGCAAAATGATCTATGTTTTACGTCTCTTTAATCATTCCCACCTATAACGAAGCCATGAATCTGCCGTTTTTGGTAGAAGAAATTTTTAATACCGTCGATAAATTACAGATTGACCTTGAACTAATTATTATAGACGACAATTCTCTCGACGGCACTGGTCGTATAGCGGATGAGTTAAGCCAAAGGTTTCCTATCAAAGTAGTGCATCGCGCCGGTAAATTAGGGTTGGGGAGCGCGGTCATAGAAGGGTTTAAGCATTCAGACCGTCCATATCTTGGGGTAATGGACGCGGACTTGAGCCATGATCCCCAGGTGCTCAATCAAATGGTTTATTTTTTAAATGATTATGAAATTGTTTTGGCTAGCCGTTTTGAAAAAGGGAGTGTCGTGGAACAATGGAAATGGTGGCGGAAACTGATTTCCGAGATAGGGGTTTTCATTACAATGATCATGACGGGAGTAAAGGATCCACTTACAGGTTATTTTTTCTTTAGACGAAGTGTTATTGAGAGAGTAAATCTGGACACCGTTGGTTACAAGATTCTACTCGAGATTTTAATCAAAGGAAAGTATGAAAAGGTTAAAGAAATTCCATTCCGATTTCGTAGTCGAAAATATAGCGCGTCGAAATTAAATAGTAAGGAATATTTGTTGTTTCTTTCTCAAATTGTAAAATACAGCTGGTATAAAGTAATAAATTATTTATTCAATTTATGAAAAAAACTATTTCTAAAATTATAAAATTTTTATATGGAGTTGTACCATTCAGTATTTCGGCAGTTATTTATCGTTCTTTAGTCAAGTTGCCCCTAATAAAGAATATTATATCAGGCTTTTTTAAAAGCATTATTCCAGAAAAAATAGTTTTACCGGAGGGAACACTTTTCTTAAATAAAAATGACGCGGTGGTATCCGGTGCCGTAACGTTAGAAATTTACGAAACATTTGAAGTGACCTTGTTTAAGGAAAAAATTAAGCCGGGGATGAGCGTGTTGGATATCGGGGCAAACATAGGCCTTTTTACTTTAAGTGCGGCCACTGCTGTGGGGGAAAATGGGAGTGTGTTTGGTTTTGAACCTGATCCGCAAAATTTTTATTTTCTTAGTAAAACTATTTCTTATAATAATTTCAGCCGAGTAAAGTTGTTTGAAAAAGCTGTTGGGGATTTTAATGGCAAGATCAATTTATTTATATCTAAAGAAAATCGAGGCGATCATCGCATTTACCCAGTAGAAAAAGATAATAGGAAAATAATTTCAGTGGATATTACTACCATAGATACCATGGTAAAGGATCGAATAATTCCTGATAAAGTAGATATAGTCAAAGTTGATGTTCAGGGTGTAGAAAAACAAGTTCTGACTGGTATGGCAGAACTAATAAAAAATTCAGTCAATTTGAAAATTTTTTTAGAATTTTGGCCATATGGATTGAAAAAAGTGAAAACAGAACCCCTAACATTTTTATGCGATCTTGAGAAGGACTTTAATCTTTTCGAAATTTGCGAAAAGAAGCAAAAGGTAGTCAAAATTAACGATTTACATAAGTTCGTTAAAATGTTATCATGGAAAAAATATGCTAATTTACTTTGTGAGAAAATAATTAGATAAATTATATGGAATCATTACGAAATTTTTTTATAAAAAATAAGCATGAGTTTGTTTTGCCGTTAATACTTTTGTTCGGGTTTGTTTTATTAATTTTTAATATAAGTGAGCGCACTTTTTGGATGGACGAAACGATGGCTTTAAATTTTTTACCTTTCTCAGTTAAGAATTTTTTTATTTATTATTTTAGTTTCCCGGTTCCCGAAAATCATGCTCCTTTATATTATCTTTTAGTTTTGCTTATTAATAAAATTACATTTTCTAATGAATTATTTGTGAGGCTGCCTTCGGTTTTAGTCTCACTTGGAATTGTTTATTTAATTTATCATTTTTCTATTTTGATCTTTAAAGATAGGCGATGGGCCTATTTATCTACGATCCTGTCTATTTTTTCTTCATATTTTATTTTAATTGGCCAAATGGCAAGATACCATAGTTTAGCTGCGCTTGTTACCATTACAACCTTATTTTTCTTTTTTAAAGTAGAATGGAATTTAGGAACAAAAAAAGATCTTTATCTATTTATTTTATTTTACATTATTTTGAGCTGGACAGATTTCCCCCACTTTTTTTATTTTGCACTAATTTCCAATATCTATTTTTTTTATAAATTTTTTAGAAATAAATCATCGGTTATATCGATCTCAAAATGGTTAATAGTACAGATTGTGGTGGCGATTTCCTTTTTACCCCTAGTATGGATGATGTATAATCGTATTGTTCTGCAAGGCGACGGTGGTTTTTTAAAACACAACCTGCTTGGTAACGGCATCTTAAATTTTTTTGTCGGGGTATTGATGTATATTTATGATTTTTTCTTTGGAGAAAATATTTTTCCCTGGAATTGGTCTGTATTTATACCCGGAGTTATTGTGTTATTGTTGGTTTTTTACTTTTTTTTAAAAAATTTTGTTGAATTTAATAAGGAAGAAAAAATTATCAGTTTATTATTTATTGCGGCAGTATCTTTTTTTACAATATTCATCAGCTTTGCTAATGCGCGCTACAATGCTCTTGTTTATCCTAAGTACGGTTATGCCGCCTATCCTCTTTGGATTCTTTTTTTTACAGTGTGTCTCAAGCAAATGAACCAAAAATTAAGGTATGCCTGTGTCATAACATATATCATAGTTGCCTCCTATGGTTTATGGAATTTTTATCACCTTACCAACTATTTGAACGCCAGTTATTTTAGAACATTCGAGTCTTTTGAATTTGTAAAAAACAATTCACAAAATGGGCAATATATAGCCATTTCACCAGACGCTTCATCGGATGTCTATAATTTTTATAAAGCAAAATATTTTAATTTATTGCAGCCGTTTCCATATGGAAATTTAGATTCTACGAAAAGAGGAACGCAAGTTTGGTTTTTTACCACAGCCTCCGATGCTCTTACTGAAAGTGTGACAACAGACAGCAATATTCCTAAAGAGTACAAGGTCATGTTGCGTTATGACAGCGTGCCGTTGGATCCAACCTTCAAAAAAGTTAAAGAAATAATTTTACATCGCCCCAGCTATACTTATAAGTACACGGTATTTTTACTAGAAAAAATATGATTTGCATTAATTGTCAGACGAAAATGGATCCGTATTTTATTAAAAAAACTTGGCAAATCGCGCGTTGCCCGATTTGTAAGTTAATGGCGGTTGAAAATGTCCCAATAGATTTGAGTCCTTATTATTCGGAAGGATATTTTACGGGAGACGTAACGCTGGATGGTTATATAGATTATGATTTAGATAAGCAAGTAACCAAAAAAACGTATTTTAGGCATCTTGACGTGCTCGAAAAATATATTAATAAGAAAAATAGGGTAAGCATGTTTGAGGTTGGTTGTGCTACAGGGTTTTTTATGGATTTGGCCCGTCAGAGAGGTTGGCAAACGGAAGGAATTGACATATCAGAATATGCTGTAAAAAAAGCGCAAGAAAAAGGTCTGGTTGCAACGGCTGTGCCACTTGAGTCGTATTAGAAGGCAAATAAATTTGATGTAATAGTAATGCAGGATTTGATTGAACATGTAAAAAACCCAATTGATGTTATCGGGAAAGCAAAAAATTTACTTACAGAAAATGGGTTATTGTTTATTACTACTCCTGATGCGGGAAGTTTGTGGGCAAGAGTTTGGAATAAAAATTGGCATGCGTTCGTCCCGCCACAGCATCTATTTTATTTTTCAGCCAAAAATCTTACTTCTATTTTAGAAAAAAATGGCTTTAAGGTCATGTATTTGTCGCATCACGGAAAATGGTTTGCTGTTCCGTATATTTTAAGGTTGCTTTATAGCTGGACGGGTTTAAATATTTTTTCAAAGTTGGCGGAATGGTCCGCTAAAAGTTTTTTGAAAAATTTTGCCATACCGATTAATGTCCGGGATACCCTAGTTTTGGTGGCGAGAAAGATTTAAATCCGGTGTTTACTTATTGACAAATGAGTAAAATAGTGGTAAACTTACCTTAATAATTATAGTTATATATTTTATGAGTAACCCAAAAAAAATATTCATTACTGGAATTGCCGGTTTTTTAGGGAGTCATTTGGCCGATGAATTAATAAAACAGGGGCATGAAGTGTCGGGTTGCGATAATCTGATCGGAGGATATTTGGAGAACGTTCCGGAAGGCGCTGATTTCCACCAGGTTGATTGCAAATATTTAAGCACCATGAAAAACCTGTTAGCAGGGGTGGATATAATTTATCATACCGCCTGTACCGCTTATGAAGGACTTAGTGTTTTTTCGCCTCATTTGGTTTGTCAAAATACGTTCCAAATTGCGGCCACCGTGGCTTCGGCGGCGGTGTCAGCGGGTGTAAAAAGATTTGTAAATTGTTCAAGTATGGCCAGATACGGCGAACAAGATAGAGTGCCATTTACAGAGGATATGACCCCGAAGCCTCAAGATCCATATGGAATCTCTAAGTTGGCCGCGGAACAAGTGCTTGATGTGTTATCGCGTGTCCATGGCATGGAAATTGTGCATGCCATTCCGCACAACATAATCGGACCAAGACAAAAATATGATGATCCGTTTAGAAACGTAGCGTCTATTATGATTAATTTAATGTTGCAAGGCAGGCAGCCGATAATTTATGGAGATGGTAATCAAAAAAGATGTTTCTCGTTTATTAAAGATGATATCGATTGTTTGGTGAAGTTGGGGTTTCAAGACAATGTTGTTGGTGAAAAAATAAATATCGGTCCGGACGAAGAGTTTGTTACTATTATTGATTTGGCAAAAATTATTGCTGAACTTTTAGGCTTTGACCTAAAGCCAATTTTTATGCCGGGCAGACCACAAGAGGTAAGGTTAGCAACTTGTTCAGCCGATAAAGCGCGTAAGCTTTTGGGCTATCAAACAAAAACAAGTTTAAAAGAGGGTCTCCAAGAAATGATTGATTACATTCGTGTTAGAGGCCCGAAAAAATTCAGGTATCATCTGGCTGTGGAAATAATAAACGATAAAACTCCAAAAACATGGATTAATAAAATGTTTTAATAAACAATGGAAAAAATTGCTATAATAATTCTAAATTGGAATTGTTTAGAAATTACGAAATTATGTATCAATAGCTTGCTTAAAAACAGAGCTTCTTTTGATATCTATTTACTTGATAATGGTTCAAAGAACAATGAATGCGAAAAATTGACGGAGAATTATAAGGAGGACGGGAATGTTTTTGTGTATGCGTCTGATAAAAACTTGGGTTTTACCGGCGGTAATAATTTCCTAATCCAGAAAGCGCGGGAGAAAGGCGGCTATGGGTATTATTTTTTACTGAATAACGACACAGAAGTTGCGGAAGATTTTTTAAAGACTTTTTTATCGGCGGTAAATCATCGCAATGGTATTTTTGGGCCGCAAGTCAGATATTTTAAGAATAAAGATTTAATCCAATCGATTGGTGGCAAGATAAACCTTTGGACCGGCATCTGTAGCAGAGTAGGGGATAAAGTTTTGGAGGAAAATTGCGAGGGCTTGAGCAGAGAGGCGGAGTCTGGCTATATTTTTGGTTGCGCGTTTTTAATTTCAAAAGATGTGGTTGATAAAATCGGACTGCTGGATGATAGATTTTTTATTTATTACGAGGAGGTTGATTATTGTGTATCAGCAAAAGAAAATGGATTTGCGATTAGGTATATTCCAGATGGCATGGTTTTGCACAAAGATTCTGTTTCAACAAGAAAGATATCCGGTTTTCATGTTTATATGATGTTTCGTAATAGGATAATTTTTTTAAGAAAACATGCAAATTTGGCGCAGTATCTATTTTCATTTCTGTATGTGACTGCTTACCTGCCTTATTTTTGGTTCAAATATGGAAAAAATGAAGCTTTTGCCCTGTTTCGAGGCACTGTTGATGGGATTCGCAATAAAACCGGCGATCCCTTGAAATATCGCGCGTTTTAATATGATATCTCTAATCACAACTGTTTTAAATGAATCAAATAATTTAGCCGATTGGTTAGATGGAATTTTGTCTCAAACTGTTTTATCGGAGGAAATAATTATCGTGGATGGCGGATCAAACGATGGCACTTGGGAAATGTTGGTAGAAAAAAGCAAACAAAATAATTTAATAAAAGTTTGGCAGCATCCGGGTAATATATCTGTCGGCAGAAATTTTGCTATTACCAAGGCGCAAGGCGAAATAATTGTCGTTACCGATGCTGGCTGTACCTATGATGTTAATTGGTTTAGAAAAATTGTTGAGCCAATTTTATCCGGCCAGAGCAGTTTTGTCGCCACTGGTTTTGGTCCTTGGTTTAAACCGGATGATAATTTGCTAACGTGGCTTATAGCCGCGGCCACTATTCCGGCGCCATTTGAATTTAAAAGAAATTGGCTACCGTCCAGTCGGTCAGTTGCTTTTAAAAAGGAAGTGTGGAAAAATGTTGGCGGTTATCCGGAATGGATACCTCTTTGCGAAGATGTAATTTTTGATTTAAAAATTTTTAAATTAGACATAAAAACAGAATATATTAGGGAGCCGCTGGTTTTTTGGCGTCCCAGAACTAGTTTAAAAAAATATTTTAAACAGCTGTTTGGCTATACCAGAAGCGACGGTCACGGCAAATTATGGTTTCATAGGCAAATGATAAGGTATAGTGTTTGTTTTTTAGATATAGCCCTGTTGTATCTGGTTTTTACGGTAAACGGATGGATTGCGTTGGCGCTACTGATTGGTTTATTTGATTATATGCGCAAATTTTGGTTAAGGTGGTTGGTTTTTTCCAAAAAACTTTCTTTAGTCAGCCGGGTAATCGGCTTTATTCTTTTGCCATTGGTCGTGATTTACGGCGATGTGGCTAAAATGTGCGGTTGGCCGATTGGGATTTATGAAAGATGGATCGGAAAAATTAAGTTTGAAAATTTTAAATAAAATGAAACTATCAATTATTTTAGTTAATTGGAATACGCGCGATCTTACCAGAGACGCGCTAGTTTCAATTTATAAAGAAACGAATGGATTTGATTTTGAAGTGATTGTTGTGGACAACAATTCGGCAGACGGCAGTGTGGAAATGATAACCAAAGATTTTCCGCAGGTGGCGCTAATTGAAAATAAAGACAATCTTGGTTTTGGTAAAGCCAATAATCAGGGATTAAAAATTGCCCATGGCGATTATTTAATGTTTTTGAACACAGATATAGTTGTTTTGGAAGGCGCCATAAATAAGCTGGTAAGTTATTTGGGTGAACATCCAGATGTAATGATGGTAGGGCCGCGGCTGTTAAATAAAGATTTAACCTTCCAACATGCTTGCCGGCGCATGTTGCCAAACCCGGTAAATTCTTTTTTTCATTTATT
>ERZ1292640.2984-Hain-H43-02um-R1-2984-length-13351-cov-5_pt1 | contig 12943 bp, 14 predicted proteins | sample MGYA00564404_ERZ1292640 | MGnify/ENA primary metagenome ERZ1292640 (study PRJEB36523, sample SAMEA6512636) | groundwater metagenome | collected 2019-01-08 | study: AquaDiva: Metagenomics assemblies of 32 groundwater samples
AGGGAGAGTCCCCTGTTTCTGTTGGTTTGTATTCTTCAACTTCTGGAAGTTCGACTGGTAAATCTTTTTCCCTTACCGGCACCCAACCAGCTTGCGCTGAGTCTCCTGCCGAAGCGCATTTTTGGCAGCTTACCATTGGAATTGGTTCTCCCCAATATCTTTGGCGCGAAAAAATCCAATCACGCAATTTATATTTCGTAACAATTTTTCCACCAACTTTTTTAGTAATTTCTTTTGCATCAACTAAAGGTCTATCAATGATAGGTAAATTATATTTTTGAGCAAAAACCTTATCTCTTTCATCATATTGCGGCACAGCCATAATTGCGCCAGTTCCATAACTTGCTAAAACATAATCGGCAATAAAAATAGGTATTTGTTCTTGATTAGCTGGGTTAATTGCCTTGATGCCCTTTAATTCAATACCAGTTTTTTCCGCCTGATCATTCATTCGAGACATATCAGGTTTTTTCTTTGAAGCTAAAATATATTTTTCAACCTCGGTGTAATTTTTTATCTGATCTTTTAATGTTTCAACTAAACCATGTTCCGGAGCTAAAACCAAAAATGTCGCACCCATTATCGTATCAGCTCTGGTGGTGAAAATTTTTACTACCCCTCCCTCCACTTTAAATTCAATCTCACTCCCCTCCGACTTCCCAATCCAATTTCTTTGTTGAGTTTTTACTCTATCGGGGTAATCAACTAAATCTAAATCTTTATCTAAGCGATCCGCGTATTTTGTAATAGCCAACATCCATTGTTCTTTTTCTTTTTTTTCAGTCGCACTACCACAACGTTCACATTTACCATTTACCACTTCTTCATTCGCTAAACCAATTTTGCATTTAATGCACCAATTTATTTCTGATTTTGCTTTATAGGCTAAATTATTTTTAAAAAATTGTAAAAAAATCCATTGAGTCCATTTGTAATATTCTGGATCAGTGGTATTGGTCTCCCGTGACCAATCAAAAGAAAGCCCCATTGCTTTTATTTGTTTAGTAAAATTTTTAATATTTTTTTTAGTAACTATCTTTGGATGAATTCCAGTTTTAATCGCATAATTTTCAGCCGGTAAACCAAAAGCATCCCAACCAATTGGGTAAAGCACATTATATCCATCCATTCTTTTTTTTCTAGAAATTACATCCATTCCAATATAAGGTCTAGGGTGTCCAACATGCAAACCTTCACCTGAAGGATATGGAAATTCAATTAAACTATAAAATTTTTTTTTCTTAGTTTTAATTGGGTCTTGCGCCTGAAAAGCTTTTTGTTTTTCCCAAATATTTTGCCACTTTTTTTCTATTTTTTTATGATTGTAATTTTGCATCTTTATAATTGTGAATTACAAAACTCTTTCTTGGCATAAGTTTTTAAAACCACGCATAATTTTCTGCTGAAAATTTGCTATGCTCGGCCCGTCGGCCTGTGCAATGCTTTTAAAAACTTACGCCTGCAACGAGTTTTGTAATTCGCAGTATCTTAAGATATTAACACAAAAATTTTAAAATTTAAAATCCTAGCATTAAAAATTAGACCTCTTGCGTAAGCCTTCTTTTTTACGAAGCATCTTTCTGTTTTATATATCTCCGAGGGTTCCTGTTTTACGCTTTAAAATACTTAAATAGGCGTAGGAGTGTATAAAATGGAAAGATGCTGAGTAAAGGGTTATGCAAGAGGTCTAATTTTTAATTCCCGAGGTTCGGACCTTTAACATAGCTTCAAGCACATGATCTACTTTTGCGCCAACTGATTCACAAGATTGATGAAAGTGGGAATCTTTTTTTAGATCGGGTGTAAAATTAATATTATTTAAAAAAATACCGCGAGTCGGATTTAAGATAAAATCTAATTTTAAATAAGGTGGCATATCAAGGTGTTGATGAATATTTTTTGCTAAATTCTCACAATCGATTTTTTCCAAGGTCAGACCTTTTTGAGTTCTTAAGGTCTGACCTTTAAAAAAATCTGTGGCATTAAATTTTTCTAAGTCCTCGGGAGCTTCTTTGTGTAAAGCTAGAGAGGTGTGAAATGGAAAAATATAAGTACCCTGATTTCTAAAATTTGAAACTGCATGAGTAGAAATATTTTTTCCAGAAATTAATTCTTCAATTAAAATACTTTGCTTGTGGGAAATTCCATCCTTGATACCATTTACTAATTCTACAAAAGTTTTAGCTACATAAATACCGGCGTCTCGACTTATTAAATTTACTCCCTCTCCTTCGGGGAGGGTTGGGGTGGGGTTGAGTGCTGGGGAGAGATGTATGATCCAGGGCGCGCCAAATTTTTCAAAAATTTGGCGCGCCTTTTCGAAGGCATACTCCTGTGGTGTTAAACTGTTTCCAAGGTCAGACCTTTGGGACTTCTTCAAGGTCTGACCTTGGAAACAATAAGCTGGTAAAAGAACATGGCGAGGCATATTTACGCCAATATTTTTCATGTGATATTTTAAATTTTCTCGTGACTCATTTGAATTTCCAGAAAAAATTCCACCACTAATACTAGGAACAGAAAAATCTTTTAGTATTTGCGATAAACTTGGATGCGCTAAATTCCAAATTAAATCAACTTTTTTAAATAAATCAGCCGGAATAATTGGCAAACCATTAATATGCCAAATATAAGTATACGGTGGCGTTAAGCTGGGACTTTGATCAACTAAAATATCGTGTACTTGAATTTTTTCAGAAAAATTTTCAAAAAGATGTAAAATTAAATCCCCGCCTTGTTTTATAGAATTTTCATAATTATCTCCTTGCCCGCCCCTTAAAATACCAATATTTTTTTTATTCAAATTCATAAGTTATGGTTACATTAGAAATTATTTCTTGTTCACCAGATTGAACACTTGGAGTAAAAGAATCACTTACTGAAGTTACCATAATTTCTGCCGATCTTGCATAAATAGGGCCAGGATACTGTGATCCACCTTCATTAAAAGATGTAATTCTTTTTAATTTCACACCTAAATTTTTAGCTAAAATTTCAGATTTTTCTTTAGCCTTCTCAATTGCTTTTCCGCGAGCTTGATTTTCAAAATTTTCTTTATTATCTATTTCAAAATTAATATTACCAATTATTGCTTTAGTATTATTATTTACTATTCCATCTAATATTTCATCAATTTTTTCTAAATTTCTAACTTTTATAGTAAAAACATGACTAATTTTATAAGAACTTATTTCTCTTTTACAATCCCAACAATATGATCCTTGATTAATTTTTTCATATTGAGGTGTTACATTATATTGAATTGTTTTTATATCTTTTTCTTTTACCTCAACTTTTTTAAGATAATTGATAATATCTTCAGATTTTTTAGAATTTTCTGTTTGGGCTTCTTTTATTTTTTTATTATCAGTAATTATACTTACACTAAAAGTTGCAACATCTGGGCGAGCAAATATTTTTCCTTCCCCAGTAACTGAAATTTCTCTAGTCAAAAGTTTTTCATTGCTCTCTTTTTTATAAAACTCGTGCCAACTAAGAATAAAAAGATAAGAGAATAAAGAAAAAATTACCAAAACAATACCAACAAATAAAAAATTAGTATAATAACCAAAATATTTTTTCACTTCACAATTTTTTATATTATTTTCCTCCATATTACTATTTTAACAATTCAAATAAAAAAAAGCAAACCCTCGAAACACGCAGGTGTGACCTGTGTATAAAATTAAATACAAATTAAATTCGATTCTAAATACTTTTTTATCTTTTCCTTATCTTCGTTTTCAGATTCACCCTTAAAATAAATCTCAATAAAATCAACTGTATTCGTTAAAATATAATAAGCATAGATAACACGAATACCACTTTGCACTCCGCGACCCTTAAGGGCTTTGCATGCAAACTTTTTTATTTTACAAATTTTTAATTCATCGGAACAGAAATTAGGGATTTCAAAAATAGCGTTTGAATCTGTCTTTTCTAAGGCACCATCTTTTAGAACACCAACATGGTAAGGCTCGATTGTTGCCAATTTAACCATTTCTAAATCTACCTTAAGTGATCTAAATTTTTTAAGTAATCTTTTGAAATCTCTATCAAATTCTTGAGTTTCTCTGTAATTAATCTTGTTCATATTCTCTAACAGAAGTCTCTTTGGTGCGATAAAACACTGCTTCATATTTTATAATTTCGTTTTCTTTTGCAATAAGCCAGGGTATATCCTCATGAGAATAATCACTTAATTCTTTGGCATTTTTATCGCTTAATCTTACCAAGACTTCATCAATATGTTTTATTTCATTAGCACTTAACACAGATAGGTCTGGTTCTCTGCGTGGTAAATATTTAGTTTGATCGTGTAGAAAATACTTACTTTTAACTGTTTCAAGTTCTCCTTTTATTTCCATTAATTCCACAATTTTTTTAAATTCCACTGGAGTTGGTCCAAAATGATTTTTTATATATGTCGCTCCAATAAGTTGCTCCTCAAATTTTTCATAATAATCGAAATCAATGAAATAAAGAAGTTTATATAAAACCGTCATTCCAACATTAGATTTACTACCGACTTTTTCTAAAACATAGAGTAATACTTCTTTAAATTTTTTAAGATTTTTTTGTGGTACATCAACACGAATTTCTTGCTTCTTTTTTTTCTCTGCATTATCCTTTAGAGAAACTTTAATACAAGAAATTTGTTTTCCAGATATGAGCTCAATAAGAGTAACATTAAAAATTTCAGCAATTTTATTTGCCTGAGAGATGGTAAGTTCCTTCGCTCCTTTTTCAATTTCTATGTAGCTTGCCCTTGAGACACCAATTTTTTCAGCGACAAAGGCCTGAGAAATACCCTGATTATTCCTTAGCTCTATTAAAAATGTATTTTTAATCATAACTCTATTATATTCCAAGCTAAGGTAGATGTCAAGAAAATAGACAAGTTTATTGTAAGTAATATTAACAATTTAAATAAAAAAACAAATACACAAGTGTGACCTATGTATAACTGTGTATAAAAACAAAAAGAGTGGAGGATCTTACAAAAAGACCCCCCACCCTCCATTCACGCCAGCACCGATAAGTAACCGGTGTCAACAGGGTACCCTGTAGCCATTTCTGCTACAGGGTTTATGGCCATACCCTAAGGTAGCTGTCCCCTCAAATTTTGAGGACATAGTACCATCGGGACCAGTTGAGGCAACAATCTTTGTCCTGTTTTGATCCAGGGCAATATTAGCTGCGTCTCTGACGCCAGAAGGTATGTCAGCCCCAAAGCCCTCACCTTTGTACTCTACTTTCTTTTCCCCAGTTTTTTGGTCAACTACCATAATAGCAGTCCCATAAGAACATGAAGCAAAAGCAAAACAAAAAGATAGAGTAACCAAAAACCACCAACCAAAATAAAAAATCTTTTTTTCATTCTCCAATGAAACCATTCTGACCTCCTTCTATAAAAAGTTAAACAATGCTAAAGAATGCTGGCATTCTTTAGCTCCATTAAAAAATCAAAAACCATCTGAACAGAGTATAGCATAAAAATTATTTTTTGTCAAGAAAATTACTCGGACAATTCAACTGTTCCTTTTTCGGGATTTATTTCACTTTCTGGTATATTTAAAGTATTAAGGATAGTTCCCATAATTGTAAATACTCCCATCATAATAGCGAGCCCAATAATTCCATACAACATATGCTGTTTTCCATCAGTAATTTTTTGCTCATTTTCTTGATTACTTAAGAACTCAAAAACTCCATAAAGAAAAAAAAGTAATGCTAAAGAAAACAACAACACAATAATCGGGTTAATAATAACCCGATTAGCAGTTGCTATAAAAGAGTCAACGCTTGCATAAGCTGTATTTACAAAAATATCCATAAATAAATTTAATAAACTAAATACCTATATTTGGAAGACTTGGTGCCATAAATGACTGAGTACCCAAAAAAGTATTTTGAAGTATACCTACCAGTCCCCACATACTAATTATAACAACCAAGCCAATAAGACCATAAACAATTTTATCTTTACCTCTTGATTTTGCTTCTTCGTCCTCAGAAATAACATATTGTATTACACCCCAAATAAAATAAAGAACCCCTATAGCAATCAAAAATGGAATTAGTGCACCAAAAATGTCCTGCAATCTACACAATATATTTTGAATCTGCACACCCGTAGTACCAATACCACAACCAGAAATAACTGGTTCAACAGCCGCAGCTAAAGCTGGCATAAAACCTAAAATAGAACCCCACAAAACAATTAAATATTTTTTTATATTCATAAAATTAATTCCGCATTATCTACGGACAAGTTAAATTAAAAAATTAATAATAATTAATACGACTTTATAATAATACTATAATTATACAAAAACAAAATAAAAAAAGCAAATAGCGGGCAAATTAAAAATGTTAATTACTTAACAACCTTAATCCCAGTTATCTTTAAGTTGGGGTATCATAAACTCAATACCAAAAGTATTGGTTAATATTCCCACTAAACCCCAAACCGAAATCATAACCGCTAAAGCTATAACGCCCCAAAGCATAAATTGCTGACCTTCCTTTTTTGCTTTCTCTTCATCCTTTATAACATATTGTACCACACCCCAAATAAACATAGCAAGAGCCAAAGCAAAAATAAGTGGAATTACCGCAGAACCAATAATGCAAGTAATATACTGTACATAATCCTGAAATTTAGGATTAACTAAACCACTTAAATCGCAAGCACTTCTAACGCGCGCACTTCTGTCAAATCCTAAACTACCATCTAGGGTAGTACGGGGGGGTATAGTAATTCTAAAGGGTGTAACAGGTCTTCCACCTTCATTGAATGTCGTATTGTCACTACCACCTTCACTGAACGTCGTATAATTAAATGTATCGTCACTGTTTTTGGTGCTGGTTGGTAAAACAGTGCATGAATCAATGTTAGTAATAAGACCAGGACCACATTGCGGCGAAGAGCCCTGGTCATATGTTGGATCATAACATGAAGTAAAGCCTTCACTTGCTTCTTTACACTCTAAATTTCCTGGTATATCCCTAGAAAAAGAATCTGCGCTAGCGCAATAAACTTTATCTTTTGCGTCATATTTATGGTAATAGCCTCTTTGGCAATGTTTAGCTTGTGCGACATTTACATTAAAACTATTAAAATTTATACCGAAAACAAAAAATAATATTAAAAATAATATTGGGAATTTAAAATTTTTATTCGCTTTTATAATTAAATTATTTATCATATAAATTAAAAATATTGATGGTCTGGATCTGAATCGAAGAATTCAAACCGTTTTTCCTTTTTTTCTGCTGCCTGTTTTATCTCTAATTCTTTTTGAAAAGCATAAGAAACTTTTTCTGAAAGTATTTGCTCAATTTTTTCTAAAGTAGAAAACCTTTTCTTTATATTGGGATCATTAGCCTGATAAAACTTCTTATCACTCAATTCCCCTAAAGTTACTTTCATTTGGTTAGTAACATTAATGAGAAATTTTAATTCTTCTTCGGTATAATTTTGTTTTTTTTCTTTTAAACTTTTATCTTTTGAATAAAATTCATCAAAAAATTTATCAAAAACATTTTTTAAAAATACATCTGCATCTTTTTGAGTTTCAAGCTTTTTAATATCACCTAATACTTCTATATTAACATCTTTTGCCCAATTAACTGCGCTAGTAATTTGAGATTCATCAATTTCGTATGGTACAAATTGATTTATTGGCTCTTTTAACTCTTGCTGTTTTAATTCTGGTTTTTCTTCTAAGCGTTTTTGTTCAGCATCTCTTAAATTAATACTTTCTAACCTCGCATCTCTTAACTTAGATGGAAATTTGCTAATTTTTTCATTTATTATTAAATCAATTAATACCTTGCATGCGTTTAATTTATCGTTATCTAACTTGCTATCACTATTGGCTTCAATTAAAGAATATATATAATTTTGTATTTCCTTAGAACTTTTAACAAGAAAATCTACATCACGTCCATCATAACTACGTGCAGTATATCCATTTTCTCCTTTTTTTATTATTCCTTTCTTTGGATAATATAATTCTAACCTAAAATTTTCTAAATTTTTTATTAATTTTTCTAAATTTACTAGATTATCAATTCCCTTAATATTTTCATATATTTCATTTATTCCAGACCAAACATTAATATGTTCTGGAACTTTTATTTTTGCTTCCTCTAGGTTTATTTTATCTAAAATAGCTTTAATTGGCTTAAGTCTGTGAGCCCGTATTTCCTCATTTGTTATACCACCTAAACCTAACGGATTTGATTCTGGTTTGTTGGTATTACTATCAATTGGTGTAATTGCCTCTTCTTTTACGGGCGAAGTTGATCCTTCTGCTGGCTTATTTTCTCCCCCCGTTTCAGGTTCAACTTTTTTTGGTACAAATGATTTTTTTGCTGTGTTGACTTTTACACCTGTTGACTTAAACTGCCCCCCCTTATTCTTAAGTTTGTCAATTCTAATAATCAAGGTCTCAATAGCTCCATTGGGAGCATTTATTATGGTACTTAAATTACCATTCTTTGGTTTATCAACAGTCAACGCACTTAAAGAATCTTTCATTCCCTGAAGAGCTGCCATAAGTGACCCTCTTTCTTTTCTTGAAAACTTATTTTCCATTCCAAAAACCAATCTGTTATAGTTTGTAAAAAATTTACCAAGATCCTCAGCTAACTTGGCTGTATCACTTTCTGTGTTTTTATTATCTTTAATATCTTTCGCAAGCTTTTGTATTTCCTTTACCGTTGAAGTGTTTTTAGATTCAATAGTTTTTTCCCTCAATCCAGGCTTATTGTTGTCAGATGTAGTAGTAGTAACAGAACCTTGACTATGTGCTTCATTGGGTTTACCCAAATCCGCGGCAGTAAGAGCAGCTAAAAACCCAACACTACGCACAAGATTGCCAACTTTACCAGTCGTAATTTTTTCAAGAAAAGTTTTTTCCTTTTTTTGTTCTGTGTTTAAGCTAGGTACTTTTTCTTTTGTAGGGGGTCCCTCGTTCATATATTGTATTATAATTTAAATACACCACAAAAGTCAATTACGCACACTGAGGAGAACCCTTGATTTAGTATATTCAAAAAATAATTAAAACCCTACAAATTCTTCAAAGTTCCCAGAATGAATAACATTAAAAGAACTATTTTGATATTTTTGCCAAAGAGTTGGGGGTAATTTCTTTTTGTTTGGATTCCAAGTAAATTCAAAACCATCAATTTTACCATTTATTTCTTCCACTAAATCAACTTCCGTTTGTGTAAAAGTACGCCAGAAATAATAATTAATATTTTTATTATCGTATTCATTTTTTTTCATCCTCTCAATAATCATTGCGTTTTCCCAAAGGGCGCCAATATCATTTCGCGAATCAAATGGGGCAAAATTATTAATAATTGAATTTCTAACTCCCAAATCAAAAAAATATATTTTCTTTGATTTGGAGATTTCTTTTCGTTTATTAGTAAAAAATGGTGGGATACGAAAAATTACAAAATTCTTTTCTAGAAGATTTATATACCGTTCAACCGTAATTCTATCAATACCTAAAAGATTACTTAATTCGTTATAAGAAACTTCAGAGCCTATCTGTAATGCCAAAGCCTTAAGAAGATTTGTTAAAATAGACGGATTTTTTACTAATTGAAATTCTAAAATGTCTGCATAAAGAGAACTAGAGGCAATCTCATTTATTATATTTCTTTTTTCCACAAAAGTATCACTAGCAACTACATTTGGGTAAAGTCCATAAGTCAAAATATTTTCTAAATCTTTACGCATTTCCAAAATATTATCTTGATAAATTTCAGGTAAACTTAGGGGGTATAAATGAAATACTATTTTTCTTCCGGTAAGAGCTTCGGAAGATAAGTTAAGTAGGTTGAAACTCGAAGAGCCAGTAACTAAGATTTGTTTTTTATTTTTATAATTATCACATAGGATTTTTATTGTTTGACCAATGGTAGGAATTTTTTGTCCTTCATCTATAAAAACAATATCATTTTTACCAACTAATTTATCTAAAAAACTAAAGTCTTTATTATTTAAAAAATCTCTATCGGTCGGGTTGTCGCCATTAAAATAGATAACTTTTTTATTTTCGTCTTTGAATGAATTTACTATTCGTTCGCACATTGTGGTTTTACCCACTTGCCTAGCGCCAACAATAATTATTGCTTTTCCTGAAAAAAAGGCCTTTTTAATAGATTTTTCTAAGATTCTTGGGTATTTACGCATAAATATGTCTAAAATTATGATTACACTCACAATATTATACTTAAAATTGTGAGTTGTCAAGCATTCGCAATCTATGACCTAAAATAACACCCATTTATGAGATATCCACTAGGGTCTTGGTAATATTATTTGTGAGCTATAACAGTCTAGCGTTTTTCCTTAAGAAATCTTAAAATTTCTAATTTTAGAATGCCACGGATTTGTTTAAATTTTTCGGGAGACAAAAGCACATTAAGGTCTTGCTCGATTATCGTCTGGGTAATTTTTTTTTCAATAAAATCAGAAAGTTGCTTAAAAAATAATTTTTTACTGGACCCTGTGGCGTTAAGCTGGGACCTTCTTTCTTCGATTACACCATTTTCAATCTCATATCCATTAATAAAAAAATGATGCAGATCATAAATATCTCTACCTGCAATACTATGGTGTTTTTCATATCGGTCTAAAACAGCCACTAATTTATTCGCAAACATTGTTTCAATACTTTGACAAGTTATAATTCGATCAATCTCAACTAATCTTACTGGCTCATATTTATTTGCTTTTACTTGCCAAGTAGCCACCTCTACTTTTAAAGTATTTCTTTCATCTTTTTTATTTGGATATTTCAAAAAATATTGAGGAATTATCTTACTGCTATCTTTTATTTCTAAACCGAGTTTGGCAAAAATATTTTCCATTTTTTTTCTAATTTTTGGTAAATCTTTCTGATCGCCCACAAAATCAAAATCTAAATCAAATGAAAAACGATCCAAAAAACCACGCAAGGTAGCAGAGGTACCTCCCTTAAAATATAAAACGCTAGCTAAAAATTTATCATCGCATAAAGCTGATAAAGTTCTTAAGAGCCAAGCCCAATGAATTGCATCTTTTTTATTTAGTAAAATCATATATATTATCTTGTATTTTTTTAACTTTTTTCCAGTCAATATTATTGCGATTATCAAAATAAAAATTTGGGCAAAAATATAAAATATCTGCAATTGCCCTCTCGGTGGTAGCTAGATAAATTCCATTTTTTATATACAAACCTTCAGCCTGAAACAAAAATTTATCATCTAACTGCCGCGAACGATAATTAATATTTCCAATAGAAAATTTTTTTGACTCTGAAGAAATAAGTGTAATATATTTTACATCTTGTAAAATTATTCCCGCCTGGGAAAGAATACTTTCTGTGCTAACATAAGCAAATTTATGTAGAGCTTTTATTCCCAAAAGATAGGGGTCTATTTTAGTTATTGGCTTTATGGCATACATTCCTTTTTGTGCTCGAAAAATAAGTTGTGCTTGTGAATATCTTTTTACGGTAGTATGCAGGGTATTTTTATTATTAATATTCCACAAATTTGCCAAGTCTCCGACATGAAAAACTTGCTCACCTAGCTGGGCCAGCTTAGCAAAACGACCTATTGTGCCAGCATTAATGCCAATATTAATACTTGTGTTCATTTTTTCTGTACTCATATGTACAGTATAATCAAACTATTAAATTTGTCAACATAAAGTCTTATCCAACACATAATTATGTCTCATTATTTAAAAATTTTCCACTTGTTTATTAACCTCTAAATTATTTGTGCACTTATTTATGATGGTATTTTGCCAAGACTTAACCTTTTTTTTAAAATTATCTTGGTATTCAAAATTAGATATTTCATGATCTTTTGACTTTAAATAATTACATACGGATAAATCTCCAGACTCTAAAAGTTTAATATTTAAACTCACTTCAACTATTGATTTACAGTAATTGGGCAAATTATTTTTATGAAGATCAATTAATTTGTTACAAAATTCAGGATCAGTTTTTTCCTCGGATTTTGTAATAATACAATTAGTTTGTTTCTCAAGTTTACGCCATGAGTCAGTAAATAAATTAGTATCACAATTTGTGTAATAAAGTATTAAATAACCAGTATAATTATAAGCTCTAAAAAATAAAATTATAATAATTATTATTAAAAACCCATGTAAATAATTTTTTCTTAAAAGTGATGTGTCTTTGCCATGAATTTTTTTAATCCATAAAATTATTTCAAAGATTATAAAAAGTATTATTATAGCAATACTTATAATTATTATAAATTTTAATAACAAAAATCCTAACGGTATCAAATAGCTAGTTAAAAAAGAATAAATAATTGCAATTAGAATATCATAAAATAAAAGCTGAGAATGACTTTTATGACTTAAAAAGTGTAATATAATTATAGGAATTATTAAGAACAAAAAAGCAAAAGGTATTCCAAGAATAATCACAGAAAATGTATCTAGATGTGCTCCTGCAATTTTTGGTATTAGTAAAAAAATTAATGCAAGTATTGTTTTCATAAATTTATTATTTCTAAAGGTTTAACGCAACCACTCATTTTGGGATATACCAGATTGTAAAATTATACCTTTTAAATAATTTTCTTACCATAAGACATATTTTATATTAGATTAATGCCATGCATAACAACTTGATAGGGGGACTTAATTGGTTTAGAAGAATTTAAATTTTTCCAAAGCTTTTCGTATTCAGGATCAATATCTTGATTCCTCAAAAGCAAATAAACTACTGAAATGGAAACCTCAATACACTCTTGAAAAAGGCCTAAAAGAAGCCATTCAATGGTACAAAATTTTCTTCAAAACACATGATGCTAAAAAATTTTAAAGGCAAAAGGATATTAATTACCGGTGGAAACGGATTTATTGGATCAAATCTCACCAAATTTT
>ERZ1292640.3157-Hain-H43-02um-R1-3157-length-12940-cov-24_pt1 | contig 12940 bp, 8 predicted proteins | sample MGYA00564404_ERZ1292640 | MGnify/ENA primary metagenome ERZ1292640 (study PRJEB36523, sample SAMEA6512636) | groundwater metagenome | collected 2019-01-08 | study: AquaDiva: Metagenomics assemblies of 32 groundwater samples
TTACTTCCAACCCTTTACAGCAATTCCTTCGCCCTTATTACGAATGATTCAAAAATCCCTCCTTCTACTTATAATAGACGTAGAAAGAGGGAGAATCTAACTAAAAAAATAGAACCGTCCCCTTTATTCGTAACGTATATTCACGACCCTGCGTCTTAGCTAAGTAATTAAAACCAATCTTGGCGATTGTTCTAAAAATTACAACATCAAGAATGCCCTCAATTTCAACCTCGAGCTTACCGTCGTCGCCAATCGCCGTTTGCGGTAATTTTTGTATTAGTTCATCAAATTTCTTCCCTAGCCTTTTAAACCGATCGACCGCTTGATTGTATTCGAATTCATTATGAGCAAATAAACTAAACCTGCCGGGTATATTCTTTATGTCCTCATCACTCATACCCTCAATCAGACGGTGCTCGCGAGCACCAGAATCTTTTTCCATAACAACCTGGGCAGGCATATACACGCTATCCATCTGTGAGAAATCGGCAAATAAAATTATCCCGCGAAATTCGCCATAGCTCCCTTCATCCGGAATCTGAATCTTAATACGCTCATGCTTTATCGGTTTCTTGGAGCGTGAACCTATTTTTTGTAAACGCCAAAGCCCTTCCATGCTATCGCCAGCCAGTCGACGTTCAATGGTGCCACCAAGCTCGTTGTTACAGTTCCTGCACACGCAATCTATTGTCCAGTCATCAGGACAGCCTAAAGACTGAGGAAAAATATGCTCTGTCGATGAATTCTTGTGATCCAGTACATTTCTGCAATAAATACACTGCATAATTTAGATACTACTTGCTGTTATGCTGTTTAAAAATTCCCGTTAAGAAATCAAACCCTGCCCTGGCATATCGATCACAAATCGGATTAGCAATATCATTTCTAAAACCTGCCTTATAAATCTTCTCAACGATAGACTGAATATTTTCTTGTTTGTACCACGGAATGGTTTTCTCTAACATTATTAAAAATACACTCCCCACGCTTTCGGGATTAATATCTGCTAATTTATCGAAATACTCAAGCAGGAACGAACTATGATAACGTTCCTCTACATAGCTAACTGATTGTTTTAGCCAATCGACATGTTCTGCCGTTAATTGATCAAAAAACACCGCGAGCAGATTTAAATCAGAAAGAATATCTTTATGTTCCTCTTCTTTTCCTGTTATCCGGTTAAAACAATACCGCCAGAAATCAAATATTCTTGTTTTCTGTTCACAATCTAATTCAGCATCTCTATGAGACCAAAAAAGGCTAATCACCTCTTCAATATCATCTGGGTTCCATTTTTCTAAAGTATATTTAAACAAACTGTCTCGGCCGTCTATAGTCTCTTGTCCTCTTAAATAGGATATTGCTACATTTTCTATAACCCGTCTTTTCGTCTGATCGTTCGAAAATTTTGTATCAAGCGCGCGCTTTAGATGACCGTTATCTCTTAGTAAGTTGTAAATAACAGCATAAATGGTATTTACGTAAGAATAACCTTGCATGGCACATCGCCAATGCTTTTCTTCGGTAGAAAAAACATTGTTAATATTCGAAGTAACCCAATCTTTCTGCAAATAATACAAATTAGGCAAATAAGCACCAGCTAGACTTGAAAATTCGAAGTTCCCTTCCCTTGTTTTTTCAATCTCCAGATTAAATAGCGGCTCTACCGTCTTCCAGAAAGCCTCTTTTTCCTTTATTCCTTTTTCAGGTAATTTTTCGAAATCACGATATCGCCTAAGGACATAACTTTTAAAGCCCTCTAGCACATGCCCTTTTGTGGTATTAATTGCTTCGGTAAGCGCGTCATCGTCTTTACCGCTTGCGGTTGATTCTTGTTTATCAAGCAGAGTCCGAATGATGTTGTCTATTAACTTGTAGCTATCCTCGTTAAAACTCAACTCATCATTATGTACACCGTTTTTGATCAAATCAGAGATAGCTGCAGGAATCCAGCTTTTCTTAGGCTCAAGAGGGAACTGCCCTTTCTTCTCTTCTCTATCCCACAACACATCGTCATCAACGACAGCCTTGCAAAACTCTAAGATTTTATCCCAAACAATCTCTTTTTTGTCCCGTGCAAGTTCTTCAAACGCCTGTATTACATAATACCAATATTCATACTTAACCTTTTTGAACTCGATAAGACAATTTTCAAAAAATCCCTGCTTTAATTTAATCGCTTCTTTTAGAGACTGACCCGCTTCTCGTATCGCAGTTTCTCCAAAGCGGTTCTTGCCTTTGAAGCTATCAAGGAAAGCGACAATTTCGGTAATGTTCCCCTGTGCCAACAGTTCACTAGGTGAAAATAGAGACTCTTCTCCCCACGTCACGGGCCCAACATAACTTAAAAATTCTGGGTGTTCCGGCTTGTAATTAATCCCTTTAAAATATTTCTCCTCTAAATCTTTCGATATTGAGTACCCTGAAACTTTAATAGCGTATAGCCACCGCCTGCGGAGTATTGCATCTAATTTTTCCTTATCAACATCCTTCCTCCAGTCCCCGGACAGCTGAACAATATCATTTAGCAATGAATCCTGAAGACCTTGAGAAAATTCTTTAAAATGGCGCGTTATCAGCTTATGCAATTCATGATGATAATTACTTTCGAGGAAAATAGTTATTCCGGTATCGTGAATAATTTTTTCGCTAGTGGTTTTGTATTTATCAAACAACTGTCCTATAATGTATAAAGAAAAACGTCTAATAATAAACTTCTCTGACATAAAGCATGATTCGATAAGAATAGACGCCTCCTGCGAGGACGCATAGGCAAGAAATACATCTCTTAGCCCAGAAATTAAAATATTTCTGTAGTCATCTCTGCTTATATTCTGTTCACTATCTTCGATTGCTGGGCGCCACATGTAAGAATATGCGTTATCCTTCTCCGCAACCATGCTCTCAATTTTCTTTTTAAGAATTTCGACAATCTCTGCGCCATATTTCTCGCCCAAATGCGTAGCATTAATCTTGAATAATTCCTGCAAACTATGGGCACCAAGGCTGTGCCTATTCTCAATTTTAATGGAATCAAGAATGATTTCTATAAGTCGACTGATTTTCTGAATCGCCCCTGACTCTTTCAATAAATTTGGTAAAAGGGTTTTCCCAATTTCCAGCATTACCATTGAAGTATCAAACTTACTATCAAGCCAATCAGCAACAAGCTCAATATCCCCTGCTTCAACAATATCTGCTGGCAAATATGCCATAATTTTGACAAAAGACTGCCACGTGCGCCAATTATCTGCTTTTTGGCTTTTATCATCGGGACGAGTAACTTCTCGGATAATGGATATCAGCCCTGTAGCACAATCGTTACTCCCAGATTTTGAGCTCTCCCGTGAGATCTTTTCTAAATATTTCAAAGCAGGCCAATACGGGATAGAAAAGAAACCCGCATTCTTTTCTGACTCTATGGGCTTAGGATTATTTTTTGAGCAAAAATAATCTTGTTCTTTAAGCAAAGTAAAATGCTCTATTTTAGATAATTCATTAAAGACCTGCGCTTGGTACTCAGTCCCTTTTGCCATATAATCCAATAAATTTTTTTGATCAGGAGTCATATTGTTCATCGATTGATTAATTGCCTTATAACGTCTTTCTCTTCTTCAAAGTTAGGCCGCTTAACTTTCCCCTTGAGAGCTGCCGCCCATTTAATAATAATCTCCTCCAAATGAACGTGCCCCCTTTTATCAATGTTGTAGTCAATCAATTCTATGCCGCAATGTCGCTCAAAATATCCTCTCAGATGTTTATAGGCTGCACTATCACTGCTCATTCGTGGATACAACCAAAAATGCGATGGAGTTTCAGCTAGTTTTGTATTACTTTTCCTAACGACAAATTCCAAGATTTCTTCTTCTTCCAATCCATACCCAATGAATAGAACAACCTTGCGAGAAAAAAGATCGTTTAAAAAATCTATGACAAATCTATTCATATAGTGGTCGATGTAATCCCTTGTTGTCATAATCATAGAATTCTTATTTTTCATGCTCCCGTGGAGGTGTATAACGGAACCTGGTTGATCTATGTGTGCGGAAGTTAAATCCTCTTTAGCAAAAAATACTGGAGTTGGAGCAGTAATTGCCGAACTTCCCAGAGAAGCATTGCCAGCATGCGAACTTAATATTTTCTTATCTGCAAGCTTATCTAAACAATCGTCATAATTCGTAGTAACAAAAACAGCCCCTATCGAATATAAAGCATCATATATGGCCGTTTTACTCGCTTCTTCTTTGTTCTGAAAGATTAGCTTCCCATAATCATAATCAATGCCCTTTTCTTTATAATTATCACAAAATATTGATAATTGGATTCTCGGACTTAAAGCTAACAGGGAAGATTTTTCGGCAAACTCAATATGACCCTCTTTATAAAGGGTATCAATTGCGCGCTTTCCAAGCTCAACCCATGAAGGATATCCTAATAAGCGCGATACGCCATTGCCAACGAACAAAATTAATTTCCCGTTCTGCGCCGCGTCAATTATAGAAGGGTAGCTTTCTATTTCGGGAATAATTTTTGGTGTGACACTCGCGTCTTCTGTCATCAATAATACTCCCTTATATACCCATACGCCCGGTCGAAAAGGTCTTGGTCGGTATGCAGATTGTATTTGAGGAGCGTTTTGCGCAGAGCTTTTTTAACTTCGCGCTCACCGGCGGCTGTAGACTGCCACCCGGGGAAGCGCACTACCTTAACGATTTCATCTATGTCATTGACGATACGTTCGACAATCGCAGGTGTCTGGTCTGTGCGTACTTGCAGGAATAGTTCCGTAAGGGCTGATTTAGCGCCCTTGCGTTCTTCCTGTGTTTCTTCGTCTTTCTCGGCCTGAACGACTTCCTTGGCCAACTCAATCAAATGCTTAAGGAAATCCACGCTATTGATCAGCCCGCGTTCAACCTTATCGCGCAATTCTTCAAGCCTCTGGCCAAGCTCTTCGAATTTTGGATTGCCCTTGTGCTTCCGCAGACGATTAACAATTTCGATTTCAATCAGCTGAGTTTTTTTGGTATCTTTGGTCTTCATTAAATCCTCGACCACGTCCGCATCAAGGATAATCTTCTCCAAATCATCGCTAATCTTTTCAACATGGATATGCTCATGAATGAGCTTCATGGTCTGAGCTCCTAACGCATGCCATAAAAGACGGCCCGTATCGCTGGATGGCGGCTTTACCGATTCATAGACTTTAGTTAGCCAGCGATAATCCTTCTCGTACACATTAAGAATGGCATCCGGTGACAACGCCTCCCAAAGAAGCGACAAATAGCTGTAATCATTAGCAAATGTATCCCGCTTTGTATTCGTATTCACACATTCCTGCGCAAGTAAAAGCCCCTCGTATCCTTCAACGCTTCTATCCACGTTCGGAAAATGCTCCAGACACATGGCCATCGCTTGCTTCAGTTTTTCTTTAAGCGTACCGATATTTGTGATCACTTGTCTGACCGATGCCTCATCAAATTCCAAGGCCCGGGCCACGTTATCAAAGACCCCGTAATAATCCACGATCAATCCATGCGTCTTGTCTTTGTAAACACGGTTTGTGCGACAAATCGCTTGCAACAAATTGTGGTCCTTCATCGCCTTATCCAAATACATAGCCTGCAAGATCGGTGCATCGAAACCCGTTAAAAGCTTAGCTGTTACAATAACAAATTTAAGCGGATCCATTGGATCGCGGAATCTGTCTAACAGTTTCTCCTGTTCATCACGATCCATTCGATACTTCTTTTTGAAAGCCTCCTCATCTGAATGATTTATTGAGATTACTACCGCGCTTTCCTCGGGTGGAATGAGTTTGTCCAGTTCCTGCTTATACTGTTCACAAGCAAAGCGATCCGGACACACAATCTGCGCCTTAAATCCTTGCGGCTCAATCTTCTCGTGGAAGTGTTTAACAATATCCTCAACAATCTTCCTGACCCGATCCGGCGACTTTAAGAACGCTGACATCTGCGCCGCCTTTTGCACAAGCAATGCTTTCTGCTCATCCGATAGAGTTTCTGTCATCTGTGCAAATTCCGCATCTATCAGCTCTTTATCAACATGAATATCTACAAGTCGAGGTTCAAAATGAAGCGGAAGCGTCGCCTTATCCCGCAACGACTCCTCAAAGGAATATCTGGACAGGTATCCAGACAGATCCTCTTCCGCGCTGAAAGTCCTAAAGGTATTTCTATCACGTTTGTTAATGGGTGTTCCGGTAAGGCCAAAGAAGAATGCATTCGGCAATGCATTGCGCATTTTACGTCCCAAGTCGCCTTCTTGAGTTCGATGCGCCTCATCAACCAATGCGATTATGTTCTCCCGGTCGTTCAGAAGACCATCCGCCTCTGCAAATTTATGCATAGTCGTAATGATAATCTTGCGCGTGTCCTGCCTCAAAAGACGTTGCAATTCTTCCCGGCTATCCGTTGCTACGATATTGGGAACATCAGAAGCGTTAAACGTGGCGGTAATCTGGGTATCAAGGTCAATGCGGTCAACAACAATTAAAACCGTAGGACTTTTTAACTCTGGCGCCTGACGCATCTTCTGCGCGGCAAAGACCATCAAAAGCGACTTGCCTGAACCTTGGAAATGCCAAATGAGCCCTTTCTTAACCACGCCCTCTTTAACACGCTGAACGATCAGGTTTGCACCCTCAAACTGCTGATAACGAGCGATGATCTTGATTCGTCGATTTTTTCTATCTGTCGCAAAGATTGTAAAATTCTCCAGCATATCCAAAATAACAGACGGCTTAAGCATTGATTCGATGGCAACCTCAACCTCTTTCAGGCCGAGAAGTTCTTTTAATGCAGTGTCATTCTTTAACTCATCGCGCCAAGGTCCCCAGATTTCAAGCGGCATGCGGATTGACCCATAGCGAAATGTTTTTCCCTCGGAAGCAAACGAGAAGATATTCGGCACGAAAAGCTCTGGAATTGTGTTCTCATAATCATCATGGATCTGCACCGCGCCATCCAACCAAGAGATAGACGGTCTCACCGGAGTCTTAAACTCTCCGACAATTACCGGAATACCGTTTATAAGCAACACCATATCCGGTATCTTGGTCACGCCACGGACAATCTTATATTGGTTTGTCGCAATAAAGCTGTTATTGTATAACTTATCGGAATCGATCAGCCTTACCGGTACATGCTGATTATTCTCGCCAAAGGGCATCGTCTTTTCACCCTGAAGCCATTTTGTAAACTCTTCATTCGCCTTTACAAGCCCGACATCATTAACCGACAAAAGAATGGCGCGAAGCTTATAGATAACCTCATCCGCGCGCTCAGGCAAAGCACGGATCTCTGGATTGATCCGGATAAGAGCGTCTTTAAGCATCTTCTCAATAAGGACTTCGCCTTCATCGCGGCCAAGCTGATCGGCTGACACATACTTCCATTGAACTGTCTCGGCATACTCCGGACGCGCACCGTCACCCGCACCGCCTGTTTTCTGTCCGGTTAGTTTTGAAATGACATATTGCTCGATTGTGTTTTGTTCGTTAAATGTCATGACTTTCCCTTTTGCTGGTCGTTGATAATTAACTCCCACGCATTTATACAATGATCTAAATATTCAAAAGCGTCTCCAATAGGGTCATCCTGTGCATCCAATATAGGCATTTCCCACGCGACCAATTGTGCGTCTTTAATGTCAATACCTACATCAAACGCACCAAAAGCTAATTCCTTTATGGCCGCTTGCGGAATCTGATACTTTAGCTTGCCAAGCTTCGGCGTTTTTCCCGATCTGCTTTTTCGATCCAAGCCTCCATGCTTTAACCCATTGGCCAAATCAGCGCAAACAGATAAATAGTCGTTAGAATTTATCTGTGATTCAACCCAATCCCCATTTTGTGAGCATTTCTTAATATGATCTTTTAAGCTCCATAGCCAAAGAAACACATTTGCAACATCGTCCTCAACTTCTTCCGGTGATTTGACGCCTTTTAATGTGTATTTATGAACCTCGCCATTCTCAAGAGAGCAACCCCAGCTGGTGCCAACCCCGTCTTTAATCCCAAGACGATTCTTGATTCGACTTATCCTGCCAAACAATTTATCTATATCTTCCGTTTTCATCTTATCCAAATATTTGGTTAATTATTTGCTTTTGAATCCCCTTCGCACCAGCTATATTTGCTTTAAGATCCACAATCTTCTCGTCGAATGATTTCATTTGTTGACCAATAAGTATTCTTTTCGATGCTTCAGGAAACCTCACTTTATAGAAATCAAAAAAGTCAGAAGGAACCCTTTTTTGGCCAGCCGATCCCGTCATGAGTTGTTCGGCCTTCTTTCTCAATCCGCGCATATTGGTTAGATAAAACAAATAGTCTCTATCCGTGTCAATTATTGGTCTCAATATATGAAATTCTGTACTTCCAAAACCAATTCGATTTTTCAAGCCCAAAGCAATTGCACCTTTTCCGTTCTCCATACAGGGCGTAATTTTTGCAAAGAGAATATCTCCTTCCTCAAACGGAGTAAGTCCATTTTTTACAGCGCCATATGATTTGTCTTCCTTATGCAAAATACACCCTTCCTCAGAAACGTCGGCCATTGCAACAAAAGAAATTACTGTGCTACTTGAGATATCTTTTTGACTCAATCGCGGATTAACCTCGGCAATTTCAGAAACGCTTCGCGGATTGGACTTCTTATCTTCATGCATAACATCAAAATAGGCATTCTTTAAAATGGTCAGCTTTTTTAGCAGTTTGATATAACTCTCCCCGACATCATCAATACTCCACAACAAATCCGCGATGCGTTTTTGATCGGCCGGTTTTGCTGGCAGTTTAAGTGTAAATTTCGCCAAATCCTTAAATTTTGTCCTTGGAGACAACGAGCCTGCTGACGTCTTAATTGCATATTCAAAAAAGCGATCGCTCTGAACAATAAATGGCAATAACTCCGGCACTACGACGTCCTTAATCGCTTCACAGACAAGGATATCTCCAGAACATATCCCATCAAACTCCGCCATAGCCGTTTTCTTTTGATAAGCACGTCTTTTGCCAAAGAGAACCTGCCCTTTACGAAACACTCGCGTAAAAGTCGTCCCATCAGCTACATTCCCCCAAGATTTAATGTGTATATTCCCGGGCTCAATATGCTCGAGGCCGACATACCTTTCAAATCCTTCTGCTAAAGGATCCTTTGTGGCGATCGTCAAGCTTTGTGCGATATCGCCAAGGGTAACCTTATCCCAATTTGAAGTATCAATCGTCATTTCTTCTCCAAAGAAAGATCATCTATCATTTCAACTATATCTTTTCTCAAGGCGTCAGAGTTTTTCTGCCAGTCTTTTAACAACGCACCTAAATCCGCTTCCTTCGCGCTCGGCTTTCCGTTTTCCTGATCGTGTGCGTATAAAGAAAGAGCCATATTCCCGCCATTAGCGAGAACGGCCTTCGCCGACATAACTTTCGCAAAACCATCAATATCTTTAAACCCAACAAAAGCTTTATGAATCTTGGCAATATGCTCGTCCGTTAGATAACTGAACGCACTCTCACGCCTTACGTCGTTCACCGCATTGATAAAAAGTATTTTTTCGCGGCGATCCTTCTTTTTCCCCTTGTTACAAATTAGAATGCAAGCCTCCATGGGCGAGTTATAAAACAAATTCGGCCCAAGACCGATGACGGCTTCGACTACATCAGCCGCGATCATTTTCTTGCGCATCTCTGCCTCAGCATCACGAAACAAGACGCCATGCGGCCAAAGAATTGCGCATCGACCGTTCTTCTCATCAAGGCTTTTGATAATGTGTTGCTGAAAAGCATAATCTGCGGTTCCTTGCGGCGGGGTTCCGTAAATGTTCCGGCCGTAAGGATCTTTTTCAAATTCCGTCCTGTTCCACGATTTAATCGAATACGGTGGATTGGCGAGGATAATGTTAAATTGCTTTAACGTGTCTTTTTCCAAAAACGCCGGATGTTTCAAGGTATCCCCGCGGACGATCTTAAAATCTTCTATGCCATGCAAAAACATGTTCATCCGTGCGATAGCCGAAGTCATCAGGTTAAGCTCTTGTCCGTATAACTTCAGCGACCGATACTCTTTTCCGTCAGCTTTGAGTTTATTGACACATGACAGAAGCATGCCTCCTGAGCCGCAAGTAGGGTCATAAATCGACTCGCTCGGCTTGGGGTCCATAATCAAGGTCATTAAGTGTACAACGGTGCGGTTTGTGTAAAACTCAGCGGCTGTATGCCCGCTGTCGTCTGCAAACTTTTTGATCAGGAACTCGTACCCTTGCCCAAGCTCGTCATTCGGAACGTTTTTGATCGATAAAGTCTCCGATGAAAAATGCTCCATCAAATTGATAAGTGTTTCATCGCTCAAGCGGTCTTTATTCGTCCACTGCGCATCACCGAATATGCCAAAGAGCGTGTCCGGATTTGCCTTTTCAATCTGACGCATAGCTTTCTCAATAGCCATGCCGACATTTTTGGTGTTTTCGCGCACGTGTTTCCAATGAGCTCCCTTAGGAATTTGGAAGCGGTGATTCTCGGCAAATTCAGCGAACTTCATGTCTCCGCCGGATTCTTTCAGCGCATTTTGGTATTCCTCGTCATAAACATCACAAATGCGCTTATAGAACAGAAGCGGAAATATGTATTGCTTATAATCTCCGGCATCAATCAGGCCGCGCAATAGAGTAGCCGCGCCCCACAAATATTTCTCTAGCGCCTGTTGTGTAATCATTTCAATAGTCCAAACTCTTTGAGTTGCTCTTTCATTTTATCTTCCGCCTTAACCGCCTCATTGAATGCCGTTTTGAGGTCTTTCAATGCCGCTTTTACGGTCGGGAGATTGTCTTCAATTTTCTTCTCAACATAGAGCGGAATATTCAGACTGAAATCATTCGCTTCAATGTCAGCAAGAGAAGCAAGCTTCACATGGTCTTGGACATCTTCATAACCACTGTACCAGCCATAGATACGATCAATATGTTCCTTTTCGAGGAAGTTCTGCGCGCGCCCCTCCCGGATCTGATCTGACGCGTCAATGAACAATACCCTGCCTTTCTTGTCCTTCTTTTTCAGTGCTCTAAACACCAAAATACATGCGGCCAGCTGTGTTCCATAAAATATGTTTGGCCCGAGCCCAATAACCGCCTCAACATTGTCCATTTTAAGAAGCTGTTCGCGAATTTTGCCCTCTTTACCCTTACGGAATAAAGCGCCATGAGGCAAAACAACCGCAACGCGACCGCTTGGGTATTCCATTGATTTCACCATGTGCTGAACCCACGCAAGGTCGCCATTGCTGTCCGGTGGAACGCCAGCGATATTGCGGCCGTATGGATCCTTTTCCCATTGTGTCGCTCCCCACTTTTCCAGTGAAAACGGCGGATTGGCTATTACACAGTCGAATGTCGCAAGATTATCTCCTTCAAAGAAAGCCGGATTTCGCAAGGTGTCGTCACGCACGATATTAAAATCCTCAACCCCATGAAGAAACATATTCATCCGGGCAATGGTCGAGGTCGTAAGATTCTTTTCCTGCCCAAATATTTTGAGCGTCCGGTAGTCCTGCTTCTTTTCTTTGAGATGGTTGATGCATTCCAAAAGCATACCGCCGGTGCCGCAAGCCGGATCATAAATAGACTCTCCGGGCTTAGCATCAATAATTCGCCCCATAAGATTAACCACCGAACGCGGCGTGTAAAACTCTCCTGCTTTCTTATTCGTTAAATCGGCAAAGTGCTTGATTAAATATTCATACGCTTGTCCAAGAATATCCGACTCAATGTTGCCATTGGCAAGATAGTATTGAGAAAAATGCTCAATGAGATTGATAAGAAGTTCATCAGAAAGCCGGTCTTTGTTTGTCCACTGGGCGTCACCAAAGATACCGTAAAGAAACTTCTGATTAGCTTTCTCAATCTCGCGGAAAGCATATTGAAGGGCCTGACCAACATTCTTTGTAACCTGCCGCACATCATTCCAGTGACAATTTTCTGGAATAATGAACCGGTGAAATTCCGGCAAACTCGCGTATTCGACGTCGCCGCCCGATTCTTCTAAGGCTTGCTTATATTCGTCGTCATAGACGTCTGAAATACGTTTGAAGAAAAGAAGTGGGAATATATAAACCTTGAAGTCGGCCGCGTCTACCGGGCCCTTGAGAATCCAAGCGGCTTTGGATAAATACTGCTCGAGCTGAGAAAGGGTTATTTTGCCGTTGTTCATAGCCCTCCCTGATCAGCAAAGCTAAAATGCTTTTCGTCAGCGATAATAATGTGATCCAGAAGCTTGATGTCCATTAGCTTCCCGGCATTACATAGGTCTTGAGTGAATTTTTTATCTTGAATGCTCGGAGAAGATTCGCCGCTGGGATGATTGTGAACACAGACGATCGACTTGGCGAACTTCTGCAAAGCGGCGTGGATTATTTCACGGACAATCGGAAATGCCTGATCAACAGTGCCAACGGCGGTATCCACGATGTCGATAATACGGTTATTGCTATCGAGGTAAACAACCTTAAAAACCTCGGTCTTTAGGTCACGGAGTTGAGGCATAACGATATCAACAACATCCTTGGCAGAGGCAATCTTCTGCTTCCCGGTAGACACATCGTCCTCGCGATAGCGCCGCCCGATTTCAAGCGCGGCCTGAATATGGGCGATCTTGGCCCCGCCTAAGCCCTTGAACTCTTTCCAGTCCCGGGCGTCGGTATGGGCCATATTGCGGAATGTGCTGAATTTCTTGAGTATCTTGCGGGCCAGATCAATGGCGCTGGTGCCTTGCGTGCCGGTGCGAAGAAGTATAGCCAGAAGCTCTGAATTGCTCAAAGCCCCCGCTCCCTTCTTGAGGAGTTTCTCTCTCGGCCTGTCATCCTCCGGCCAAGTCTTAATACCTGTCGCTTTTCTTTCCTTCACCATTCTTCTCTTCTCTGTTCTTGAGTAA
>ERZ1292640.3160-Hain-H43-02um-R1-3160-length-12938-cov-4_pt1 | contig 12938 bp, 11 predicted proteins | sample MGYA00564404_ERZ1292640 | MGnify/ENA primary metagenome ERZ1292640 (study PRJEB36523, sample SAMEA6512636) | groundwater metagenome | collected 2019-01-08 | study: AquaDiva: Metagenomics assemblies of 32 groundwater samples
GAGCAGACCCGCGCCGCCCGAGAAGCTGGCGCGCGGACCGTCCACGTAGGCGCCCTGGCCGCGGGGGCCGTCGTCGGCGCGCACGTAGCCGCCTCGGTCATTCGCCGCGTAGACCACCGCGAGCCGGTCCCGCTGATCCGGCGCAAGGAAGAAGCGGGTGTCGGTCATCCGCAGGGGCCGGAAGATCCGCGCCTGGAGGAAAGCGTCCAGCGACTGGCCGGAGGCGCGCTCGACCACGCAGCCCAGGATGTCGGTGTTGTAGCCGTAGACGAACCGTGCGCCCGGCTGCGCCACGAACGGCAGCGCGCCGAGGCGGTCCATCGAGGTGCAGATCGGCTCGCTCTTGTCGGCGAAGTACCAGCCGTAGCCCGCCGCCGGGCCGAGGCCGGCCACGCGGTAAAGGTCCTGCACCACCGAGTCGGTGCCGTACGAGATGCCCGCGGTGTGGGTGAGGAGGTCGCGGATGGTGACGGCGCGCCGCACGGGGACGCGGCGCCCGGAATCGGCAACGGTCGCGGTGGCGAAGCTGGGCAGCCAGCGGGAGACCGGGTCGGCGAGGCGGAGCCTGCCCTCTTCCACCAGTGCCATCACCGCCACGCTGGTGACCGCCTTGCTCTGCGACGCGATGCGGTAGATCACGTCGCCGCCCATCCGGCGCCCCGCCTCGCGGTCGGCCCAGCCGTAGGCGCCGACGTGGGCGACGCGGCCGTGGCGCGTGATGAACGTCACCACGCCGGCCACGCGGCCCGAATCCACGTACTGCTGCATCACGCTGTCGATCCGCGCGAGCCGCTCGGCGGAGAAGCCGAGCTGGTCGGCGCGGCCGCGAGGGAGGCCCTGGGCGAGCGCGCTCGAGGCGCTGGCGAGGGCCAGGCACGCTATGAGGAACAGGCGAGGCAGGGACATGGGGAGTCCGGGAGCAAGATGGGCGGAAGATGCGAACGGCCGAGACTGTGCGCTAGACAGGAACTGCGGGACTGAAGTACCCAGTAGTGTCCAGACGCGCAGTGGTACGACAGTCGCAAGTGGGCAGGTCAGGAATGCGAAGGGCCGCCCGCAAAGGCAGCCCTTCGGAGGCGTGGCGGGCAGAACGGCCACGCAGGTCGTCGGCAACGTGCCAGCAAGATGTGCTCGGCGCTGCGCCGAGTCAACGGCCAGGGTGCGGGTGGGGAGACTCGAACTCCCACGGGCTTGCGCCCCGGTCGTTGCGGATTCACGCAGGACGGAGCGAAACTAGGCAGGAGCCAGGAGTTCAGATCTCACCGGTGCCATGCCGCTCTCCCCCCCGCCACGCAATCCACGCGTACACCGGCACGCCCGCGAGCAGCAGCACGCACCCCCAGAAGACCGTCTCCGCACCCACACCGACGATGGCCCAGACGGCGTACGCGAAGGCGAGGAGCGCCACGGCGACCGCGGGCGCCAGCCGACCGCCACCCGGGGGCCGGCGGTCTCTGAACGCGAGGATCACGAACCCCAGGCTCGAGAAGACATACGGCACGAGCGTCGCGAGCGTCGCGAGCAGGATGATGAACGTGAACTCGACGACGAGGCCTCGCGTGTAGTTCGTGGCGACGATGAGCGTGATGAGCACGCTCGAGATGAGCAGCGCCGGGACGGGCGTGCCGCGCCGCGACAGACGGCCGAAGACCGCCGGCAGGAGACCGTCCGTCGCGGCGGCCAGGGGCAACTGGCCCTGCAGGAGGATCCAGCCGTTGAGCGCGCCGAAGCAGGAGACCGCGGCGCCGGCCGCGACGAGGTGCGCGGCCCACGGCCCCCACATCCGGCTCGCCGCGTCGGCGAAGGGCGCGGTGGAGGTCGCGAGGGCGGACGGCGGGACGACCCCCATCACCGCGACGGTCGCGACGACGTACACCGCGGCGGCCACGACCGTGCCGAGGAGCGTGGCCCGCGGGATCGTCCGCTCGGGACGCTCGACCTCCGCCGCCGGGATGGTCGCCGACTCGAGGCCGAGGAACGCCCACAGCGTCAACGCCGCCGTCGCGGAGACCGCCGAGAACGTGGTGCGTCCGCTGAGGTTGAAGGGGCTGAAGTGCTCGACGCGGAAGAACGCGAGCCCGATCGTGCCGATCGCCACGAGCGGCGCCAGCTTGAGCACGGTCGTGACGAGCTGGACGCCGCCCGCGTCGCGGATGCCGCGCGCGTTGACCCACGTGAGGAGCCACACACTCGCCACCGCGACGGTGGCGCCCAGCGCCGGGCTGCTCGCGAGCGCCGGCGCGAAGTGGGCCAGGTAGGCGACCATCGCCACCGCGATGGCGGCGTTGCCCGCGCAGATCGAGAGCCAGTAGCCCCACGCGACGAGGAAGGCGGCGAAGTCGCCGAAGCTCGCCCGCGTGTAGGCGTACGGCCCGCCCGCCCGGGGCAGCGCCCGCGCAAGGCGCGCGAAGGTGAGCGCGAAGAGCACCGCGCCCGCTGAGGTGCAGAGCCACCCGACGAGGCTGATGCCGCCGAAGACGGCGAGGGATGCGGGGAGGAGGAAGATCCCGGAGCCGACCATATTGCCCACGACGAGCGCCGTGGCCATCCACAGGCCGAGCTTGGGGCGGGGCGCGCTACCTGCGGACGCCATCGACCATCGCGCGGAGCGCGCGGATGTGCTCCGGCGTGGTACCGCAACACCCTCCGATGATCGACACGCCGATCGCGACCAGCTCCCGCGCCTTCCCGGCGAGGAACGCCGGCGTCTCGTCGTAGACGGTCCGGCCCGCGACGGTCTTGGGCAGCCCGGCGTTGGCCTGGATGATCAGGGGCAGCGTGCTCGCGCGGCGGAACTCCCGCGCGATGGCCACCATGTGCTCGATGCCATTGCCGCAGTTCGAGCCGATGACGTCAGCGCCGGCCTCCGCGAGCCCGGCAGCCGCGGCCGCGACGCTCGTCCCCATGATGGTGAAGTAGCCGCGCGGCGTGGGGTCGAAGGTCATCGTTGCGATGACAGGCGTTCCGGGGGAGACCGCCTTGGCGGCGCGGACGGCGAGCTGCGCTTCGGCGAGGTCGGTCATCGTCTCGACGCAGACGCAGTCCACGCCCGCCGCGATCAGCGCCTCCATCTGCCGCCGGAAGCTCTCCGACACCGCGTCGCGGCTGACGTCGCCGTAGGGCTCGAGCAGGCGGCCGCTCGGCCCGCACGATCCCGCGACGTACGCCCGCCCCTCGGCGACCCGGCGCACGGCCTGCACCGCTGCGCGGTTCACCGCCTCGGTCCGAGACTCGATGCCGTGCAGGGCGAGCCTGAGCGGGGAGCCGCCGAAGGTATCGGTCTCGAGCATGTCGGCGCCGGCGTCGCGATACAGCCGGGCCACCTCCTCCAGCACGGCGGGGCGCGTGAGGGCGAGGGACTCGGGGGGCTCGCCGGGCGGCAGCCCGCGCTCGAAGAGCATCGTCCCGAGCGCCCCGTCCCCGACGAGGACTTCACCGGCAGCGAGGCGCTCCAGGAGAGGCCGCATCTCAGCGCCGGCCGACGAGGTCCTTCACCACGTCCACCGCGTTCCCCGCGTCGAAGCCGTAGGCGTCGGCGCCGATCTCCCGGGCGAACTCCGCGCTCACCGGTGCGCCGCCCACGACGGTCTTGACGGTGCCGGAGAGGTTCCGCGCCCGCAGCAGCTCCACGACCTCGCCCATCGCCGGCATCGTCGTGGTGAGCAGTGCGGACATCCCGATGACGGCGGCCCCCTGCTCCTGCGCCGTCTGCACCATTTTCTCGGGCGGCACGTCGTGGCCGAGGTCGATCACGTCGAACCCCGCCCCCTTGAGCATGATGCCCACCAGGTTCTTGCCGATGTCGTGCAGGTCGCCGCGCACCGACCCGATCACCACCGTGCCGATGGACGGGACCCCGTCGCGTACCAGCAGCGGCCGCAGCTCGTCCATCCCCGCGTACATCGCCTTCGCCGCGAGCAGCACGTCGGGCAGGAAGATCTCGTGGACCCGGAACCGGTCGCCGACGACGGTCATCCCGGCGATGAGTCCGTCGTCGAGGATCGTCTTCGGCGGCACGCCCGCCTGGATCTGCTGGCGCGTGAGGGCGCCGACGCGCGCGGGGTCACCCAGGATGACGGCGTCGGCGAGTTCGGTGAGGACGGGCATGACGGGGCTCTCCGGTGGTCAGGCGCGAGCGCCGGTGAAGAGCGCCACCAGCCGGTCCCGGCAGGTGCGCGTCTCGCAGCGGTCGCAGAAGTCGTAACTGGGCGGGAAGCGGTGGATCGTCCGCGGCCCCGCGATGAGCACGCCCGACACGGACTTGAGCGGCCGCATCAGGCAGCTGTCGGTGAGTGTGAGGCCGATGCGTCCCGGCTCGAGGGACGCGAACAGCGTGCGTTGCCCCGTGACGTCCCAGCCGCAGTAGCCCGGGCTGTACCGCAGCGCCGCACCGTCCGGCGTGGCCCAGCCCCGGCCGCGCAGGATCGTCTCGTAGCGCTGCTCGGCCAGCTCGGCGGCCCCGTCCGCGGCGACCGACGCCATCGCGTCGAGCGTGTAGGCGAGGGCGAAGTCCTCCGCCGCGAACAGCCGGTCGAGGGCGTCGCCGATCCCCTGGCCCAGCGTCACGGCGAAGAGCGCGAGGTGCTCCGCGCGCTCCGCGATGGTCTCGACCGGCGATGCCGGAGCGTTGAGCCCCTCGCCGCGATACACCGACGCGAACGTCTCGCGCGGGATCTCGGCGAGGATCCCCGCCGGCGCCACGTGCTCCACGAAGAGCGCCGCCGCCGCCGTGACGAGCCCCTCGATGCGCTCCGCCAGCGGCGCGCCCGGCGGGATGCCGAGCTGCGCCAGCACCGCGCCCCGTTCCGGGACGACGTCCACGGTGGAGAAGGCGAGGACCTGATTCACGAACGCTCGTGCGGGAGCGCGTCCATCCCGTAGCGCTGCGCTTCGGCACGCATCAGCCGCGAGAGCTCGGCCCTGACGTCGTCCGCCAGTGCCGGCGGCTTCCAGCTCGCGAGCAGCCGTTCCACCTCCGTGTGGGCACGCTCCCCGAGCGTGCGGCTCCCCTCGGCCTGCCAGCGGGAGCGGTTGGCGCGGTCGATGGTCGGACCGGGGAAGTAGTGCTCTGTCTTGAGGTGGCGCCGCGTGTGGTCGGCGATGAGAAGGTGCTTCTCGCGCAGCAGCTCCTCGAAGTGCGGCAGTGCCGGGAAGTCGTCCCGCGGCTCGATGCCGCGCGCGGCGCGCAGCGCGAGGCCGCAGATCTCGTTGTCGAGGACCAGCTTCTCGAGGCTGAAGCTGCTCTCGAAGTCCAGCATCCCGGGACCCGAGACGCTGTTGATGCCCGAGAGCGCCGCCAGCAGCGCGCCCATCGCCGTCTCGAGCCCCGCCTGTGCGTCGAGGAGCTTGGCGTCGCTGAGTCCCATGTACGCCTGCGTGGGCAGGCCGAGGGACTTGCCGATCTCGTTCGCGCCGCCGTCGATGAGCATCGTCTCCATCGCGCCCATCGGCGTCGTCTCGTAGCGGATGTCGAAGCTCGCCGGGGAGCCGCCCCAGAGCGCGGGCGCACCGGGGCTCGCGAGCTGGCTGATCACGACGCCGCTCAGCGTCTCCGCCGTGTGCTGCACCAGTGCCCCGACGACGGTGACCGGCGCGACGAACCCCGTCAGCGGCATCGAGATGTACTCGACGGGGATGCCGGCACGCGCGCAGTCCACGACGTTTTGCGAGGTGACGTCGCTCCACTTGAGCGGCGCGGTCGGGCAGCAGGAGAAGATCGTGAGCGGCTTCGCCTTCAGCGCGTCGGCCGAGCCGCGCACGGCGACCTGCAGGTCCCGCATCACGGCGAACGCAGCGATCGTGAACGCTCCCGTCACGACCGGCTTGTCGCCGTGCAGCAGGCCGAGGAAGAGCCGGTAGCTGTCGGAGATGTTGCGGTGGACATCGCTCGGCACGATCGCGGTGCTCTGGAAGGCGATGTTGCCCAGCTGGGCGACGACCTTGGCGTAGGCGACGTAGTCGGCGGTCTTCGGGGGGCGCGAGGCCGACGCGCCGTGGTCGAGGACGTTGATCGCCGCCGAACCCGGCGTGAAATGGACGTTGTGGCCGGACAGGTCGTACTCGCGAACGCCCGGGGCATCGTACAGGCGGAAGCCGTGCGGCGCCGTGCGCAGCGCGGCGTCGATGATGCCGTCGGTCAGGTACGCACGGTTGCTCGCGGCGTCGATGCGCGCGCCGTGCTCGGACAGCAGCGACAGCACGCCAGGGTTGTGGATCTCGACGCCGAGGCGGCACAGCACGGTGCGGGCTTCTGCGACGATGCGCTCCACCAGTTCGTCGCCGAGGAGCTTGAGGGCAGGTCTCATCAGGGGCTCCGGAAGTGGCACGGCCCATCCGCGGATACGGCGCGGGGACGAAGAAGATGCCGCGACGAGAGGCGGGGCGCCAGCGAAGGGGGCAGACACGCAGTGATGCCACGTGCCACGTGGGTAGCTTGTTCCTTCCACCTTGCACGCACCCGGTGGGAGGCGGAGATTGGGCGGCGCGGGCCCGTCCGAAGGCCACCGGAGGCGCATTCGCCTCGGCGCGCTGAGTGAAGGGTCACGAGGGTCCGCCCCATCGATCGGAGACTGCGATGCCACCCCTCCGGCTTCTCCTGCTCAGCAACTCCAAGAACGTCGGCCAGGGCTATCTCGAGCACGCCGAGCAGCCCATCAGGGACTTCCTCGGCACTGCGGTGAAGACGGTCCTCTTCGTCCCGTACGCCGCGGTGCGGCTCACGTTCGACGAGTTCGCCGCCACGGTAGCCGTACGGTTCGGCGAGATGGGGTACGGTGTCGAGCCGATCCACCGAACCCGGTCGCCGAAGGCCGCGGTGAAGAAGGCGGAGGCGATCGTCGTCGGCGGTGGGAACACCTTCCACCTGCTCAAGACGCTGCACGAGAAGGGACTCGTGGAGGCGATCCGGGAGCGGGCGCGCGCGGGAACGCCCTACATCGGATGGAGCGCGGGCTCCAACGTGGCGTGCCCGACGATGAAGACGACGAACGACATGCCGATCGTCGAGCCGACGAGCCTCAGCGCCTGCGGTCTAGTGCGGTTCCAGATCAACCCGCACTACCTCGACGTGCACCCGCAGGGGCACGGTGGCGAGACGCGGGAGGAGCGGCTGCTGGAGTTCATCGCCGCGAACCCGAGTGTCCACGTGGTCGGGCTGCGGGAGGGGAGCATCCTGCGGGTGGAGGGCGGGAACATCGCGCTGCTGGCCGAGAAGACGGCGCGGATCTTCCTCAAGGGACGCACGCCCTGGGAGGTCGGGCCGAGGGACGACCTGTCGTTCGTGCTCAAGGCGGCGCCGCGGAAGTAGGTCACCCACTTGGCGTCTTGGCGTCTGCCGACTGCCCCCTGTGACAGGGGGTCTCTTGCGGGGACCGGGGCCACGGCGCATCTTCGGAGTCCGCGTCTAACGCGTTGGTATGGCGACACCTGACGCATCGGCCGCAGCGCATCTGGTTGCCTTCACCACGGCGCCCACGGCCGAGGCGGGCCGATTGCTCGTCCGCGCGCTCGTGGAGCGTCGGTTGGTGGCGTGCGGGACGGTGCTGCCGGGTGGGACGTCCATCTACCGTTGGCGTGGCGTGATCGAGGAGCAGGACGAAGCGCTGGTGGTGCTGAAGACGACGGCGGAGCGGTGGCCGGACCTGGCGGCGGCGTTGCCCGGTCTGCACCCGTACGAGGTGCCCGAGCTGGTCGCGTTGCCCGTGGTCCGAGGCCACCCGCCGTACCTGCGGTGGCTGAGCGAAGAGACGGCGGTCGAGCCTAGAACGGAGAAGGAGTAGGGCTATGGGTCGCTCGCGGAAACGCCAGCGTCGGGAATTGCACCAGCGCCCTGATGGCGCCGACCAGGCCGGTTCGATGCCCATCCTCACGCCGACCTACGTCCCGGTGCGGCCGGAGATCGTGGTCGATGCGCCGGTCCTCGACATCGAGGGGCTCGAGCCCTGGGCGCAGATCCCGGGCCCCGCGCTCGCTCTCGAGGAGGAGCCCGAGACCGCCGATGCCCTCGGCCTCACGATCGACAGCCCGGACCAGCTCGAGCTCCAGCCGTGGACCCCGGGGGCTGTCGAGACGCCCGTCGCCGTGGTCGAACCGCCGCACGTCGGGCCGGCGCCCTCCTCCGCGGAGGCGATGCCGGCGCCGCACGCCGCAGAGCCCCCGCTCCTCGAGGTCGCTCCGCCGGTCGCCGAGGCCGCCGTCGTCGCGCCCGCGTACGTCGCGGCGCCTCCGCCGCCGGACCCGTCCGAGCTGCTCTACGCGAGCGCCCGCGCTGCCGCCGACGAGGGGCACCCCAACGCCGCGATGGCGATGTACCGCGAGCTGCTCTCGCGCAATCCGCGGCACCTGCGCGCGCGGAACAATCTCGCGCTGCTGCTGGACGCGTCGGGGGACCACCAGGGCGCGCTCGGTGAGCTGGACCGTGCGCTCGAGATGGACGCGGAGCACACGACGCTCCTCACCAATCGCGGCGCGCTGCTCGGGGCGCTGGGCCGGTACGCGGCCGCCGAGCGCGACCTGCGCCGCGTGCTGCGCGTGGAGCCGTCGAACGTCGAGGCGCTGTTCAACCTCGGCGTGGTGATGACGAAGAAGGGCCTGTGGAGCGAGGCAGTGCCGCACCTGCGGCGCGTGACCGAGCTGGATCCCGACCGGGTTCCCGCCTTCTACTACCTCGGCGAAGCGCTGAACCACGTGGACGACCTGCCGGGCGCCCTCGCCGCCTACCTGCGCGCCACGGAGCTGCAGCCCGCGAACGCGCGCGCCCTCTACGGCCTCGGCATCATCTACGACCGGCTCGCCCGACCGGACGACGCGGCCGTGATGTACCGGAAGTCGCGGGAGGTCGCCCGCCGTTAGCCTGTTGAACCGCACGACCCTCGGTATCGCCATCCTGCTGTGCTGGGCGGCGGCCCTCGGCCTGCTCGTCCGGCGTGAGTACTTCAAGCCCCGCGCGATCCGCCTCGCGGAAGCGGCGCAGGCCGTCGGCCCCGGCGCGAGCTACTACACCATCTCGATGGGCTCCGGCCCGATCGGCTATGCGTCGAGCACGGTGGACACGCTGCCGGACGAGATCCGGGTGCAGGATGGGATGACGATCGACATCGAGGCGCTGGGAAGCGTGCAGCGCACCGTACTCCTGACCGACATCCGGCTGTCCCGCGACCTGCGGCTCCGGACGTTCACGGCGAGCCTCACGTCGCCGGCCGGCGCCTTCCGCGCCACCGGGACCGTGGAGGGCGATTCCGTCATCGAGGTCGAGATCAACGCGGGCGGCAACCGGCCGCAGCGCTCCCGCGTGCGGCTCGACCGGCCGATCGTGCTCCCCGCCCTGCTGCCGCTGGAGCTGGCGGTCGGCGGGCGGCTGCAGGTCGGGCGGAGCTACACGATCCGCCTCTTCGACCCGATGCTGATGCAGGACCAGGACGTGCAGGTGCGGGTCCTCGCGGAGAGCACGCTGGTGGTGCCCGACAGCGCGCGGTTCGACTCCACGGGCGGCCGCTGGGTCGCGGCGCGGCAGGACACGCTGCGGGCGTGGAAGATCACGCAGCAGTACGGCGGCGTCGGCGTGGAGTCGTGGATCGACCAGCAGGGGCGCGTCGTCAGCTCGATCTCCCCCATCGGGTTCCGGATGGAGCGGACGGCGCTCGAGATCGCCGTCGAGAACTGGCGCCGCGGGCTCGGCGGCTCGCGAGCCGCGGCGGGTGGCGGCTCCGACATCGTCTCGGCCACGGCCATCGCCGCGAACGTGGCGCTGCGCCCCGAGGCGATGAACGAACTGCGCGTGGTGCTTCGTGACGTGACGCTCGAGGGGTTCGACCTCGAGGGTGGCCGCCAGCGGCTGATCGGCGACACGCTCGTGATCCAGCGCGAGAGGGGCCTCGCCCTCACGGCACCGCTCGCGATGCGTCCCTCCGGCCTGCTCACGCACCTGCCGATCCGGGACACGGCCCTGCGCGGTGAGCTGGCGCCCGAGCCGCTCGTGCAGGCGAACGACCCGCGCATCCAGGCGCAGGCGCGCCAGATCGTCGAGCGCGAGCACCGGGCCGGGCCGGTGGCGGAGCTGCTGACGCGCTGGGTCCACGACAATCTCGAGAAGCAGATCACCATCAGCGTGCCGAGCGCGGTGCAGGTGCTCGAGGAGCGCAGCGGCGACTGCAATGAGCACACCGTGCTGTACGTCGCGCTCGCGCGGGCGCTGGGCCTGCCGGCGCGCACGGCGGCGGGCGTCGTCTACCTGCGCGGCCGGTTCTACTACCACGCCTGGCCGGAGGTGTGGCTCGGGGAGTGGGTGGCGGTGGACCCGACGTTCGGCCAGTACCCGGCCGACGCCTCCCACCTGCGGTTCGTGGTGGGCGGGCTGGCGCGGCAGGTGGAGCTGATACGGCTGATCGGGAGGCTGAGGCTGAACGTCGTGGCGACCAGGTAGGGGCGTCCTGAAGTGCTCAGGACTGCAGTGACCAGGAGATGATCCAACTCTTCGACCTCACCAAACGTTACGGCACCTTCACGGCCGTGGACCGCGTCACGCTCACGGTGCCCAAGGGAGCGCTCTACGGCTTCCTCGGCCCGAACGGCGCGGGGAAGACGACCACGCTGCGGATGATCGCCGGCATCCTGCGCCCCACCTCGGGCCGCGTGCTCATCGGCGGCGACGACGTGGCCCAGGTGCCCCTCGCGGCGAAGATGCGCCTCGGCTTCATCCCCGACCGGCCGTTCGTCTACGACAAGCTCACCGGCGCGGAGTTCCTGCGCTTCGTGGCCGGGCTGTACGGGCAGGAGGGTCCGGTCGTCGAGAAGCGGATCGACGAGCTGCTCGACGTCTTCGAGCTGGCCACCTGGAAGAACGAGCTGATCGAGTCGTACTCTCACGGGATGCGGCAGAAGCTCATCATCTCCTCGGCGCTGATCCACCGCCCCGAAGTCATCGTGGTGGACGAGCCGATGGTCGGGCTCGACCCGCGCGCGGCCCGGCTGCTCAAGGACCTCTTCCGCGGCTTCGTCGGCCGCGGCGGCACGGTGCTGATGAGCACCCACACGCTGGAGATCGCCGAGGCGCTGTGCGACCAGCTGGCGATCATCCAGGGCGGCCGGATCCTCTCGGCCGGCCCGATGGCCGACCTGCGCCGCCAGCACGACGCCGGCGACCTCGGCCTCGAGGACCTCTTCCTCCGGCTGACGGGTGGCACCGCGGTGATGGAGCTGAAGAAGGTGCTCGAAGGGTGAAGCAGCCCGGACTCGTCCACGTCCTCACCCCGAAGTGGCGCACCGCGCTCACCCGCGCGCGGCAGGAGCGCGCCTCGGGCGGCCGCGGCAAGGCCATCACCCTCGCCGTCGTCGGCCTGATCTTCTGGGCCGCCGTCTTCGGCGTGCTGTTCCGCGTGCTGCGCTACTTCAAGGGCACCGAGGAGATCGGCGCGCTGCTCGCCGGCAAGCTGCTGGGCATCCTCCTGCTCAGCTACGCCTCCATCCTCGTGCTCTCGAACGTCGTCACGGCGCTCTCGTCGTACTTCCTGGCGAAGGACCTGGACCTCCTCGTGTCCTCGCCGGTGGACGGGCTGCGCCTCTACCTCGCCAAGCTGCTCGAGACGGTCATCAACTCGTCGTGGATGGTGGCACTGATGGCCGTGCCGGTGTTCGCCGCGTACGGCATCGTGTACCAGGGCGGGCCCCTCTTCTTCCTCTTCGCGCCGGCGGTCTTCCTGCCGTCGCTCCTGCTGCCGGCGGTGATCGGCGTGGCGCTCACGACGATCCTCGTCAACGTCTTCCCGGCGCGCCGCACGCGGGACCTGCTGTCCATCATCGCGCTCGGGGCCGCGGCGGGCGTGATCCTCCTCTTCCGGGTCATCCGGCCCGAGCAGCTGGCGCGGCCGGAGGGCTTCCGCAACCTACTCGACTTCATCACGGTGCTCCGCACGCCCACCTCACCCTTCCTCCCGAGCGAGTGGGTGTCGAAGGCGGTGATGACCTATCTGACCGGCCGGACCGACTGGCTGGCGGTCTTCCTGGTGTGGAGCAGCGCGGCGGGGTGCGTCGTGCTGGGCGCGTGGCTGCACGGGCGGCTCTTCCCGACCGGCTTCACGCGCGCCCAGGAGGGGGCCGAGCGGTTCGTGCGGGGGAGCATCTGGGACTGGTCGCTCGGCCGGCTGCTGCGGCCGCTGGGGGCGGCGCGGCGGGAGTTCATCCTCAAGGACCTCCGGCTCTTCTTCCGCGACACGACGCAGTGGAGCCAGCTCATCCTGCTCGCGGCGCTGCTGTTCGTCTACCTCTTCAACATCAAGGCGCTGCCGATCTTCCGGGGCGAGCGCGTGCCGTTCTTCACCGTGTCGGTGATCTCCTTCCTCAACCTCGGCCTGGCCGGCTTCGTGCTCGCGTCCATCGCCGCGCGCTTCATCTTCCCGGCGGTGAGCCTCGAGGGGCGGCAGATGTGGCTGCTGCGCTCGAGCCCGCTGGACCTGCGCGCGCTGCTCTGGTCGAAGTACTGGGTGGGGACGATCCCGCTGCTGGTGCTGGCGCTGCTGATCACCGTGCTGACGAACGTCCTGCTCCGGGCGACGCCGTTCATGATGGGCGTTGGGGTGGGCACCATCGTCCTGCTCACGCTGGCCATCGCGGCGATGGCGCTGTGCTTCGGCGCGCTCTATCCGCAGTTCGAGACGGAGAACGCGGCGCAGATCCCGACGAGCTTCGGCGGCCTGGTGTTCATGATGGCCACGATCGCGCTCCTCACCGTGGTGATCGTCATCGAGTCGGTGCCGATGTACCGCTATCTGCGCGCGGCGTTCGACCAGCGGCCGCTGGAGGTGACGCCGGTGATGGTGGGAGCGTTCGCGCTGGCGGCCGTGGTCTGCCTGGCCGCCACCGTGATCCCGCTCAAGATCGCGCTGCGGAAGATGGAGGAGTTCGAGTTCTAGCGGGTGCAACCGCGCGGCGGCCGTGCGCTCCGG
>ERZ1292640.3161-Hain-H43-02um-R1-3161-length-12937-cov-5_pt1 | contig 12937 bp, 11 predicted proteins | sample MGYA00564404_ERZ1292640 | MGnify/ENA primary metagenome ERZ1292640 (study PRJEB36523, sample SAMEA6512636) | groundwater metagenome | collected 2019-01-08 | study: AquaDiva: Metagenomics assemblies of 32 groundwater samples
CTGAACGCGCGCGGCGCGCCGCTCTCGCGTGTCGGGGCGTGGGGCATCATCAAGCGGCTCGCCCGGACGGCCGGCATCACGAAACGGGTGACGCCGCACACCCTCCGCCACACCTTCGCCACGCACCTTCTGGAGGGAGGGGCCGACCTCCGCGCCGTGCAGGAGATGCTCGGTCACGCGGACCTCAGCACGACGCAGATCTACACCACGGTGGACCGGGAGTATCTGCGGTCGGTCCACCGGCAGTACCACCCGAGGGCGTAGCCCGCATCTTGCCGTCTCACCGCGACTTGCCTAACCTAGGGTCACCTGAAACCTGACACGTCGGGCTCGCCCGTGACCTGTCCGCAGTGCGGAACTCCGGTCTCCCCGGGGGCTACCTCGTGCCCCGTCTGCCGCTCCCCGGTCGGGGACGCGGCGGAGGCCGCCACGGCGGTGCGGACGCCGCCGGTGTCGCCGCCGATGGCGACCCCGCGCATCTCGATGCCCATCTCACCGCCCCCGTCCCACTTCGCCAGGCCCGTATCGCACGCGGACGTGATGGCGAATCTCGACCGCGAGCTGCAGGCCGCGCTCGGGCCGCAGTACGTGGTGGAAGAGCGCGTCGGGGCCGGCGGCTTCGCGATCGTCTTCCTGGTGCGCGACCTCTCTCTCGGGCGCCGCCTGGCGGTGAAGGCCCTCTCCCCAGACATGGCGCTCTCCCGCTCGGGGCTCGAGCGCTTCCACCGGGAGGCCGCCTCGATCGCGCGGCTGAGCCATCCCAACATCGTGCCGCTCCATTTCGCGGGGCAGCACGGTGACCTCGTCTACCTGGCGATGGCCTACATCGAGGGCGAGTCGCTCGCCGATCGGCTGGGGCGGGAAGGCGCGCTGCCCGTCGAGGAGGCAGTGCGGATCTTCCGCGAGGTGGCCAGCGCGCTCGATCTCGCCCATCGCCGGGGCATCGTCCACCGCGACATCAAGCCCGCCAACATCCTCCTCGAGCGCGACGGCGGGCGTGCGCTCGTCACCGACTTCGGCGTCGCACGCGTGGCCGACGAGGCCAATCTCACCACCGCGGGCCTGGTCGTCGGCACGCCGGCGTACTTCAGCCCGGAGCAGGTGGGCGGCGTCACGAGCGACGCGCGGTCCGACCTCTACTCCCTGGGCCTCGTCGCCTACGAGATGCTGGCCGGGCTGCTGCCCTTCGGCGGGACCACCACGAACGAGTCGCTCATCCGGCGGCTGGCCGACAAGCCGGCGCCGATCCGCAAGGTGCGAGCCGACGTGCCCTCGGCGCTCGAAGCCGTCGTGATGCACTGCCTGGAGCCTGAGCCCACGGAGCGTTTCCAGACGGGTGGCGAGATCGTGAGCGCGCTGGACGGCGAAGTTTCCGCCTCAACGGGGCGGGGCGGCTCCATCCTGCGGCCGGCTCCGAGGCACCGACCGGGGTTGTGGGCGGGGATCGGCGCGACCGCTGCCCTCGCGGCCGCGGTGGGTATCTGGGCGCTCACGCGTCCGCCGCGCTTGCCGCCCGGGCCCGTGACTCCGCCGGGGATGGTGGTGATCCCAGCCGGCGTGTACCCCATCGGCTCCGACGACGAGGCAAATGCCCGACCGGCGCATCGGGTGACGCTGCCGGCGTTCGCCATCGACAGTACCGAGGTCACTGTGCGGGCCTATCGTCGATTCGTCCAGGAGACGAACGCCGAGCGCCCGTGGGGGGCGGTCGCGCCCGATTCGATGCTGCCCGTGACGGGCGTGCGGTGGTCCGAGGCGGCGGCGCACTGTGCCTGGCGCGTGCGGGGTGGACGCCTGCCCACCGAGTTCGAGTGGGAGGCTGCCGCGCGTGGGTTGGAGGGGCGCAGGTTCCCGTGGGGCGACATTCCCGACACGACGGCCGCCGTCGTCGCGCGGCCCACCGCGCGGGGCCCGGCTGCCGTGGCCAGCCACCCCCGCGGCAACACGCCACTCGGCGTCTCCGACATGCTCGGCAACGTGTGGGAGTGGACGGCGTCGCGGTATCTGCCATACCCCGGTGGATCGGAGCCCCGGGATCGGGAGAATCTCTACGTGATCCGCGGGGGCTCGTACACCTACCCGATCCGATACACCACGACGTACGTCCGGGGCGGGGTCGAGGGCTCTCCTGCCGATCGCGCCGACATCGCGCAGACGGGCTTCCGCTGCGCCGCACCCCTGCCGGAACCGCCACGGGGCCGCTAGACCGCACGATGCGCTGTCGCTCGCGCCCGGTCGCGGTCGTCTGTCAATGCGGTGGTCGAGTCCCGGGAGGCTGGTCGGCTCCCATCCAGGACGCGCGTCACGATGACCCTCCTGCCCTGACGCCGACCGCAGCGGTGCCTCGGCGCGCGTCAAGTCCCCCGGTCGTTCTCTGTAAGTCCTAATCAGACAGTCGCTTTTGACAGCCCCCTGAGAGAACCGTTAGTTTGTTGGCGTGAATCTTGCTTGGGACCGCCGCTTCCGTGCCCGCCGATAGGGTCCTCGGGGTCATACCCGCCCGCCTCGGCGCCGAGCGGCTCCCCGGCAAGCCGCTCCGCCTCCTTGGCAACAAGCCCCTCATTCAACGCGTCGCTCTCAATGCCCGGGCCTCCGGTGCGCTCGACGAGATCGTCGTCGCCAGCGATGCGGACGAGGTGCTCGAGGCCGCGCAGGCCGTGGGCGTCCGCGGCGTCAGGACGCGGGGCGACCATACGTCCGGCACCTCACGCGTCGGCGAGGTGGCAGAGCTGGCGGAGTTCCGGGACTTCGCCATCGTCGTGAACGTGCAGGGCGACGAGCCGTTCCTGCCGGCCGCGGCCATCCGCGGTGCGGTCGGAGAGGTGGTCCAGGGCCGGGACGTCGGCACGGCCGCCGTGCCCCTGGACCCGAAGCTGGCGCCGACCCCCAACATCGTGAAGGTGGTGCTCGACGAGATGGGCCGCGCCCTCTACTTCTCGCGGTCCGTGATCCCGTTCGACCGCTCGGACACGGGCGGGGTGAGGTACTGGCAGCATCTCGGCGTCTATGCCTACCGGCCCGACGTCCTGGCGCTGTGGCTGACGCTGCCACCCACCGGGCCCGAGGACGCCGAGAAGCTCGAGCAGCTCCGCGCGCTCGGCCACGGGATGACGATCGGGGTCGCGCGGGTGAATGCGCAGGCGTTGCCAGGCATCGATACGGAAGACGATCTGAGGCGGGCCGAGGCGTTCCTGGCGGCGCACGGCGATCCATCGACGGGGTGAGCGAGGACCGATGACGCAGCACTCGACCAAGTTCGTGTTCGTGACCGGCGGCGTGGTCTCTTCCCTCGGGAAGGGCATCGCCGCCGCGTCGCTCGGGCGCCTTCTGGTGGAGCGCGGCCTGCGCGTCACCATCCAGAAGTTCGACCCGTACATCAACGTCGATCCCGGCACGATGTCGCCGTTCCAGCACGGGGAGGTCTACGTCACCGACGACGGCGCCGAGACCGATCTCGACTTGGGCCACTACGAGCGCTTCATCGACCGCTCGCTCAGCCAGGCCAACAACATCACCACCGGGCGGATCTACCAGTCGGTCATCACCAAGGAGCGGCGCGGGGAGTACCTCGGCTCCACGGTGCAGGTCATCCCGCACATCACCGACGAGATCAAGGCCGCCATCCGGCGGCTCGCGCCGGACCACGACGTCGTCATCACGGAGATCGGCGGCACCGTCGGCGACATCGAGTCGCTCCCGTTCCTCGAGGCGATCCGCCAGTTCCGGCAGGAACTCGGCCGGGACAACGTCCTCTTCATCCACCTCACGCTGGTGCCGTACATCGCCGCCACCGGCGAGCTCAAGACCAAGCCGACGCAGCACTCGGTCCGCGAGTTGATGGAGATCGGCATCCAGCCGGACGTCCTCGTCACGCGGACCGAGCACCCGATCTCCGAAGACCTGAAGCGGAAGATCGCCCTCTTCTGCAACGTGGATTTCGGCTGCGTCATCGAGGCCCCGGACGTTTCGACCATCTACGAGATCCCGCTGCGCCTCCACGAGCAGGGCCTTGACCGCGAGGTATGCCAGCGCCTCAAGCTGGACACGCCGGAGCCGGACCTGCGGCAGTGGCGGGAGCTGGTCCGCCGGGTGCTGCAGCCCTCGGACCGGGTGCGGATCGCCGTGGTCGGCAAGTACACCGACCTCCACGACGCCTACAAGTCCATCTCCGAGGCGTTCGTGCATGGCGGCATCGCCAACGACGTCGGTGTGGACGCCGAGTGGGTCTCGAGCGACCGGTTCACCGACCCGGAGACCTCGGCGGCGTTGCTGGCACGCTACGACGGCCTCCTCATTCCGGGCGGCTTCGGCATCCGGGGCATCGAGGGGATGGTACAGGCGGTCCGGGCCGCCCGCACCGGCAAGGTGCCCCTCTTCGGCATCTGTCTCGGGATGCAGGTGGCGATCATCGAGTTCGCCCGGAACGTGTGCGGCATCGGCAACGCGAACTCGTCCGAGTTCGACGTGGAGTGCGGCAACCCCGTCATCTCGCTGCTGCCCTCGCAGCGCGGGGTGACCGACATGGGCGGCACCATGCGGCTCGGCGCGTACACCTGCCGCCTGCGGCCGGGCTCGCGCGTCGCGACGATCTACGGCGCCGCCGAAGTGAGCGAGCGGCACCGCCACCGCTATGAGGTGGACAACGGCTACCGCGACATCCTGGCCGAGCACGGCATGCGCTGTACCGGCCTGTCTCCGGATGGGTCGCTGGTCGAGATGGTGGAGCTGCCGGAGCATCCCTGGTACGTCGGCTGCCAGTTCCACCCCGAGCTGAAGTCGCGCCCGACCCGCCCCCATCCGCTCTTCGCGTGCTTCGTGGCGGCGGCCCACGCATACCGGCGACACCGGGAATCGGGCGGCGCGGCCGCGGCGCCCGAGCTGGCGGAGGCGACGCACTAGCCGTGGCCAAGCACCGCTCGTCAGGAGCGCGCATCCGATGACGCCTACCGGCGGTTCGGTGTTCGGTCCGGGCCCGTTCCTCCTCGCCGGCCCGTGCGTGGTGGAGGACGATCGCCTCAACCTCGCGGTCGCCGAGCGCCTCGCCGCTCTGGCTGCGAAGCTGAAGCTCCGGACCACCTACAAGGCGTCCTACGACAAGGCCAATCGCTCGCGCCTCGGTGCCGCCCGCGGCCCGGGGCTGGACGAGGGGCTGGCTGCCCTGGCGCGGGTGCGGGCCGCGACGGGCCTCCCCATCCTCACCGACGTGCACGAGACCTCCCAGGTCCGGGCTGCCGCCGAGGTGGCGGACGTCCTCCAGGTCCCGGCCTTCCTGTGCCGCCAGACCGACCTGTTGCTCGCCGTCGGCGCGGCGGGGCGTGCCGTGAACGTGAAGAAAGGGCAGTGGATGACCCCGGACGGGATGGCGGGAGCCATCGAGAAGGTCCGCAGCGGCGGCGCCCGCGACGTCGCGGTCACCGAGCGCGGCACCTTCTTCGGCTACGGCGATCTCGTCGTGGACATGCGGAACTTCCGCCGACTCCGCGAGGCCTGCGGCGTGCCGGTGGTCTACGATGCGACCCACAGCGTCCAGCAGCCAGGGAAGGGCCAGGAGGGCGCGAGCGGCGGCCTGCGCGAGTTCATCCCGCCGCTCCTCTATGCGGCGGCGGCCGCCGGGGCCGACGGGTTCTTCATCGAGACGCATCCCGACCCGGACCACGCGCCCTCCGACGGCCCGAACATGCTCCGGCTCGAGGACCTGGAGGCCGTGCTGGTGCGCGCCCTCGAGATCTGGCATCGGGCGAGAGAGGGAACCACGTGATCGAACCGACCATCGCCCGACGCATCCGCCTCGTGGGCCTGGACGTGGATGGCACCCTCACCGACGGCGGCCTGTACATCGGCCTCGCCGGCGGCCAGCCGGTGGAGCTCAAGCGCTACGACATCCAGGACGGGCTCGGCGTGCTCTTCCTGAAGTCCGCCGGGCTTCCGGTGGTCATCGTGACGGGGCGCGCCGGCGAGGTGGCTCGGCTCCGTGCCCAAGAGCTCGGCGTGGACGAGTTCGTCGCGGACCCCCACGCGCGCAAGCTGGAGGCGTTCGAGGCGCTGCTGAAGCGCCGTTCTGTGCGCTGGGAGGAGTCCTGCTTCATCGGCGACGATCTTCCCGACCTGCCGCTCCTGCGCCGGGTCGGTCTGGCGATCGCGACCGGCAACGCGTGCCCGGAGGTGCGTCAGGTGGCCGTGCTGACGACGAAGGCCGGGGGAGGCCACGGCGCGGTGCGCGAGTTCGCGGAGACGTTCCTCAAGGCCCGTGGCGCGTGGACCGACGTGATGCGCAACTACCTGCGCGAGCGGGGCGATGCCACGGCCCGGTGACGACGGCGCGAAAGCGCTGGCCCGCGGCCGCGAGGTCCTCCAGCAGGAGGCCGCAGCGGTGGCGGCCGTCGCTGGCCGGCTGGACGAGCGATTCGGCCGGGCGGTCCGGCTGGTGGCCGGGTGCGCCGGGCGCATCATCGTGTCGGGCGTCGGGAAGTCGGGGCTCATCGCGCGGAAGATCGCGGCGACGATGACCTCGACGGGCACCGCCGCCACCTTCGTCCACCCGGTGGACTCGCTGCACGGCGACCTCGGCACCGTCGGCCGCGACGACGTGGCGCTGGTGCTCTCCAAGAGCGGCGAGACGGAGGAGCTGTTCGGCCTCGTCGCCCAGCTCAAGCGTCTCGGCGTGCCGATCATCGCGATGGTCGGCGAACCGTCCAGCACGCTGGCGCGCCACGCCGACGTGGTGCTCGACGGCGCCGTGGAGTCGGAGGCGTGCCCCTTCGACCACGCGCCGCCCACCACCACGCCGGTGGCCCAGGCGCACGGGGATGCGCTCGCCGTCGCGGCGTACGAGGCGCGCGGCTTCAAGCCGGAGGACTTCGCGGCCCTGCACCCCGGCGGGGCGCTCGGCCGGCGGCTGCTGCTCACCGTGGAGGACGTGATGGTGCACGACGAGCTGCCGGCCCTCGGCCCCGGGGCATCGATGCGCGAGTGCGTGGTCCTGCTCGCGGAGCGGCGGGGGACGGTGGCGGTGGTCGACGCCGCAAACGTGGTGCTCGGCGTCATCACGTCCGGGGACCTGACACGGCTGATGGAGCGGCGGGAGGACTTCCTCGAAGTGCCGGTCGGCGAGGTCATGACGCGGACCCCGAAGCTGGCGCGACCGCACGAGGTCGCGGGCGGCGTGGTGCTGCGGATGGAGCAGCGGGGTATCATGGCGATGCCGGTTGTGGACGAGGGAGGGAGATTGGTCGGCATCGTGCACCTCCACGACCTGCTGCGGGCGGGGGCCGCGTGAAGGACGGACGCACGGACGCACCGACACACGGACGCACGGAGCGGCCCAGTTCGCTCCTGCGGGCTGTCCCCTGCGCACGCGCTGTGCGTCTGTGCGTCTGTGCGCCTGTGCTCACTGCCCTGGCGCTCGGTGCCTGCGGCAAGCCCCGGCAGGATGCCGTGGCCGCCGTCGAGGCCGCCGCCGACACCGCCGACCAGCTCCTCATCGGCCTCACGCAGTACATCACCCAGGATGGGGTCCGGAAGGCCTACCTGGAGGCCGATTCGGCGTTCCTGTACGAGAACAGCGGTCGCGCCGAGCTCAAGACCGTGAAAGTCACGTTCTTCGCGGAGGCTGGCGACACGTCGTCGGTGGTCACCGGGAAGAGCGGGTCGTACGACTGGCGGACCGGGAGGATGGAGGCGCGGGAGGACGTGGTCGTGGTGCTCTCGAACGGTGGCCGGCTCACGACCTCGGTCCTCCGCTACGACCAGTTGCGGAACGAGCTCAGCACCGACCAGCACTACGTCTACACCGCGCCCGACCGGCAGATGGAGGGGGACGGTTTCGTGACCGATCCGGCCCTCTCGGTCTTCCGCACCACGCGCCCGCGCGGCACGGCGGGCAGCTTCACGCTGCCGGGCCAGTGAGATGCGCGAGGCGGTCATCCTTCTCGCGGTCGCGGTGCTGGGAAGCGCCGCCCTCGCCGCACAGCAGCCGGCGCGGGCGCCCGCTGTGGCGCAGAGAGCGTGCCGGGTGGTGATCGACAGCACGGGCCGCGAGGGGCTCTTCCAGCGCGTGCCGATGCCGTCCGGCGGGTCGGACTACGAGGCCTACGTCGGCGGCGGCGTCTACGGCCACTGCGAGAACGAGCCCACCACCACGATGCAGGCCGATTCGCTCGCCTGGTATCCCCAGCGCAACGAAGCCCACTTCGTGGCCAACGTCCATTTCCGGGACAGCACCGCAGTGCTCGACGCCGACCGGCTGACGTACTTCGTGCGGCAGGAGCGGCTCTTCGCGGAGGGCAATGTCTACACCCGGAACCTGCGCACCCGCTCCGAGCTGCGTGGGCCGAACCTGGAGTATCGCCGGGCGCGGCCTGGCGTGCGGGATACCGCCGAGATGTTCGCGGACCGTCGGCCGACCATCCGGTTCTTCCCCACGCGCGACGCCGCCCGGGCTACCCCCCACGGCGACAGCGCCCGCGCGGACAGCACCGAGCCGTTCGTGGTCGTGGCGGACCGGGCACGGATGCGTGGCAACGACCAGATGTGGGCCGGTGGGAGCGTGACCGTGGATCGGTCCGACCTCGCCGCCCGGGGCGACTCCGCGATGCTCGATCTCGCCGCCGACCGCGGCCTCCTCCTCGGGGGACCTCCGAGCGTGGCGGGCAAGGGCGAGAACGAGTACCGCCTGACCGGGTCGCGGATCAGCTTCAGCCTCGGGGAGCAGCACGAGCTGCGGCGCGTGCTCTCCTCCGGCGCGGCGGACGCCGTCGGACCCGACTGGCACCTGCGCGCCGACACCCTCGATCTCGCGCTCGACAGCAACAGGATCCAGCGCACCCAGGCGTGGGGCCGGACGCGCCGCCCCGACGCGGTATCGGGTACGTACACCATCACGGCCGACTCCCTCGACATGCACATGCCGGGGCAGGTGATGCGAGAGGTTTGGGCGTTCGGCCGATCCCGTGCCACGACCCGTCCCGACTCGTCCGTGCTCGAGGATGACTGGATGACGGGGGACACACTGCACGCCGTCTTCGCCCCGCGGGATTCGGCCGCCCAGGACACGACGGGACGGCGCCAGCAGGAGTTGCGGCGGCTGACGTCCTTCGGGTCGGCGCGATCGCTCTACCACGTGGTGGACGAGCAGCGCCGCGGTGACCCCCCGGGCGTCAACTACTCCCGCGGCCAACGCATCGAGATCGCGCTGCTCGCAGGCAAGGTCTCCACGGTGGACGTGGTGGGGCAGGTGGATGGCGTGTATCTGGAGCCGATCCCGCGACGCGCGTCGGACAGCACAGCCGTCGCGCCTCCGTCGGGGGACACGGCAGCCATCGCCCGCCCCGTGGCGCCGGACACGTCGCGGGCCGCGGCGCCCGTCGTGGACTCCGCCCGGGTTCAGCCGCCGCGGCGCGACAGCACCGCCGCGCGTCCCGCCTCGACCGCCGCGCGTGACTCCGCACGCGTCGCGCCGCCGCGGATCGCCCCGCGGAACACCACCCGCACGCCACGGCGGCCCGCGGCTGACACGGCCCGACCCCGGCCGCGTCCCGTGCGCCCGGCACCCCGCCCATGACGGCGCCCGACCTCGTCAGCCACCTCAAGACACGCGATCCGTCGTTGTGCCTTGCGGTCGCGGCGCTCCTTCGGCTGGCCGACGACAGTGGGGCGGCGGCCTTCGGGGCGCTCGCCGTGGCGTATCGGGAGGACTACCTCGCGGCGTTGAGCAGGGTGGCGGGCGACGGGAGCCGCCCCGACCCGGGCACGCTGTCGGTGGACGATGTCCGCCGCCACCTGGCCGTGTCGGTGCTCCCGCGGCTCACCACGGAGGCGCTGCTCGAGGCGTCATTGCACACGTGGTCGGATGCCGTCGCGGTCCGCTTCAAGTCGTCCGTCTGGGAGGCGCTCGCCGCGGACGCCGTCGGCATCCGGACGGCACTCCTCGAATCCGCCTACGAAGCGATGCTGCTCCACACGACCGGGGAGCACCCGGTCGCGGCGCCACTGCCGGCCGGGCAGGGCAGCGTGCTCGAGGGCGCCGGCCTCAGCAAGACCTACAGCAGGCGCGCCGTGGTGCAGGACGTCGACATCGCGCTGCGACAGGGGGAGATCGTCGGACTCCTCGGTCCGAACGGGGCGGGCAAGACCACCACCTTCTACATGATCGTGGGGCTCATCGCCCCCGACCGCGGCCGCATTCTCTTCGACGGCGACGAGATCAGCCGCCTCCCGATGTACCAGCGCGCCCGGCGCGGCATCGGCTACCTGGCGCAGGAGCCGTCGGTGTTCCGGAAGCTGACCGTCGAGGAGAACCTGTTGGCGATCCTCGAGACCCTCCCGATCGGCCAGCGCGAGCGGACGGAACGGCTCGAGACCCTGCTCGATGACCTCTCCATCCGCCACGTCCGGCACAGCAAGGCGTACTCCCTGTCCGGCGGCGAGCGCCGGCGGCTCGAAATCACCCGCGCGCTGGTCACGCACCCGAAGTTCATGCTGCTCGACGAGCCGTTCTCGGGCGTGGACCCCATCGCGGTGCACGACATCCAGACCATCGTCGCGGGCCTGCGGCACAAGGGCATCGGGGTCCTGATCACCGACCACAATGTGGAGCAGACGCTCGACATCGTGGACCGGGCGTACATCATGTTCGAAGGCAAAGTCCAGGTGGCCGGCACGGTCCGCGACCTCGTCTTCGATGACCGGGTGGCGGAGATCTACCTCGGGCCCACCCTCACGGCGCGCCTCCGCGCGCGGCTGGCGCCGGCCTCGTGAAGACGTCGCTCGGCCAGCACCTGGTCCTGCGGCAGGACCTGCGGATCAATCCACGCCTGTATCAGGCGATGGACCTGCTCTACATGCCGCTGCTTGACCTGCAGCAGCACCTCAAGCAGGAGCTCCTCAACAACCCCTTCCTCGAGCTGCTGGAGCCCGAGGACGAGGAGGAGACGACCCCGACGGTCGCCGAGAAGAAGGAAGCCTCCGAGCCGGCCGATACGCACGCCACGGACTGGGAGAACATCCTGTTGTCGGGATTCGACGAGGGCGGGTGGCGCGAAGAGAGCGAGGAGCGGGAGTTCGTGGATCCCGTGCGCGTCCAGTCCGCGGATCTCGCGTCCCATCTCCGCGATCAGCTGCGGTTGCTCGACCTCAACCCGCGACAGCTGCTCCTGGCCGAGGAGTTCATCGGGAACATCGGGGACGACGGCTACCTCCAGGCGTCGCTCGACGACGTGACGAAGGGCATCAACGACCTGCAGGAGGAGTACGCGGCGCGCCGGCAGGGCCGGCCGGGCCCGGCGCCGTACGCGCACGCCGAGGCCGAGGCCATGCTGAAGGTGATGCAGGCCCTCGACCCGCCGGGGGTGGCGGCGCGGGACCTGCGCGAGTGTCTGCTCCTCCAGTTCCAGGAGCGGAAGCAGACCGCTACGCTGGCGTACCGCCTCCTCGACGAGGCCTACGAGGACCTCATCGCCCACCGGTGGAGCGACCTCGCCAAGCGGCTCGGCCTCGACGCCGTCGAGGTGCAGGCCGCCGCCGACGAGATCGCCAAGCTCGACCCCAAGCCCGGCCTGCGCTTCAGCGCCACCGAAGGCGACTACATCATCCCGGACCTCGTCGTCGAGAAGGTCGACGGGCGCTACGTGGTCTTCCTGAACGACACGAACCTGCCGCGGCTGCGGCTCTCCCGCTCGTATCGGGAAGTGGCGCGCGACAAGAAGAAGTTCGTGGGCGAGAACCGGGAGTTCATCACGCAGCGGCTCAACAGCGCGCAGTGGATGATCCAGGCGATCGAGCAGCGGCGCCAGACGATGCTCAAGGTGATGCACTTCATCGTGGACCGGCAGCACGAGTTCTTCGAGAAGGGCATCGAGCACCTGCGGCCCCTGACCCTGCGGGAGGTGGCCGAGGTCATCAACATGCACGAGAGCACCGTCAGCCGGGTGACGAACGAGAAGTACGTGCAGACGCCCCGGGGTGTGCTCCCGCTGAAGTTCTTCTTCTCGAGCGCGCTCTCCACGACGACCGGTGAGGACGCCAGCGCCCGCGCCATCAAGGCCGGGATCCAGAAGCTGGTGGACGACGAGGACACGACCGACCCCCTCACCGACCAGCAGATCGTGCAGAAGCTGCGGGCCAAGGGCGTGCGCATCGCCCGCCGGACCGTGGCCAAGTACCGTGACCAGCTCGGCATCCTCTCGGCCCGCATGCGGAAGCGCGTATGAGCCTCGCTACCCCCACCGGCACCGTGGACGTCAGCGTCCTCGTCCCCGCCAAGGACGAGGCCGAGAACCTGCCCGAGTTCCTCGCGCAGTGCGAGGCGGCCTTTCGGGACGCTCCGTTCTCCGCGGAGGTTCTGGTCGTGGACGACGGCTCGACCGACGAGACGCCGCAGGTGCTGACGGCGCTCGCCGCCCGCTACCCCTTCCTCACGCCCCTCCGGCACCGGAGCCGCCAGGGCATCGCGGAGGCCCTGCGCACGGCCGGCCTCGCGGCCCGCGGCGCGGTGCTGGTCTTCTACCCGGCCGACCTGCAGTTTCTCCCGGCGGAGATCCCGACGCTGGTGGGGCCGATCCTCGCCGGCGAGGCGGACCTCGTCACCGGGGCGAAGCAGGGCCAGTACGAGAAGGCGTTCGTGTCCGGGGTGTACAACCGCCTCTGCCGGCTCCTCTTCGGGCTGAACGTCACCGACCTCAATTCGGTCAAGGCGTACCGCCGCGAGATCATGGCCGCGGTGCCCCTGCGGCCCGACTGGCACCGCTTCTTCGCCGTGGTCGCGAGCGCCCAGGGCTTCACCCTCGCCGAGCGCCCCGTCACGCTGCACCAGCGGCGCGCGGGGCGGAGCAAGTTCGGCCTCGGCCGCATCCCCGTCGGCATCATGGACCTTCTGGCCGTCTGGTTCCTGCTCCGGTTCGGCCGCAAGGAAGCCGCGAAGCTGCTCAATGCCTTCCAGTAC
>ERZ1292640.3162-Hain-H43-02um-R1-3162-length-12936-cov-13_pt1 | contig 12936 bp, 11 predicted proteins | sample MGYA00564404_ERZ1292640 | MGnify/ENA primary metagenome ERZ1292640 (study PRJEB36523, sample SAMEA6512636) | groundwater metagenome | collected 2019-01-08 | study: AquaDiva: Metagenomics assemblies of 32 groundwater samples
GGAGTCTCGGACTCGGCACGCACGATGGTCTCCGAGTCAAGGTCGATCTCGTAGCGGATCTCGAAGCCGTGCGCCTCGTCGAACATCGAATGGTAGAGGGAGAGCCGCTGCCCGCTCCGCTCGAGGCGCGCCACCTTCTTCCGGCTGAAGACGCGGGCCCCGGGAGGCGGGCAATAGAGCTCGGGCACCATGAAGGTCGTCACGGGACGGGTCCCGAGGAGCGCCTTGCCGGCGTCGCTGTAGGTGAAGCACGAATCGGGCAGGTCCACCCACCCCGCGGTGTCGAGCTGCCAGCAGGCCCACGCGCCGTCCTTGGCGGTCCGGGCCCGCTCGGGCGTGAGCTTGGTGGCCTGGCGGGCGAGCCGCGCGACCTCGATGGCCGCGTCCATGAAATGCTGGGCGCCGGGACGACCGCCGGTCAGCTCGGTGAGGCGCCGCGTGAAGCCGCCGACCATTCGCCCGCCCGCCAGCGCCCCGAAGCCGGCCACGATCTGCGGGTCGGCGGCGCCGGAGAGGACGCGCGCCCGCGCCTCCCTGATCTCGTAGCCCGGCGAGGGCGTCGCCACCGCGGAGACCTCGACGCCGAGATCGTCGTCGCGGATCCGGGCGGTGAGGGTGAAGGCGTCGGCGTGGGTGTTGTCCACCCACCCCTCCATCGCCCGTTCGTAGCGGTCCCGCCGCTCGAGATACGGCGAGCCGACCGCGCTCATTTCGTCGCGTACTTCTCGGGGGCCTTGTCGAAGGTCTCCTTGCAGGAGAGGGCGCAGAAGTAGTAGGTCTGCCCCTTGAAGGTGGACGAGCCGGCCGCCTTGGCCGGGTCCACCTGCATCTTGCAGATCGGATCTGTCGCCATGACGTCCACCTCCTTCCCAAGCCCCGGCCGAAACCGCTTGAGCCTCAGGCTGTTGGTCACCACCGACACCGACGAGAACGCCATCGCCGCTCCGGCCAGGATCGGCGAAAGCAGGATCCCCCAGAGCGGGTAGAGCACCCCGGCCGCCACCGGGATCAGGATCACGTTGTAGCCGAACGCCCACACGAGGTTTTCGCGGATGATCCGGATCGTCCGGCGTGAGAGCTGGAGCGCGGTGACGAGCCCCCGCAGGTCGCCCCGCATCAGCGTGACGTCCGCCGCCTCCATGGCGACGTCGGTCCCCGAGCCCATGGCGATCCCCACGTCGGCCTGGGCCAGCGCCGGCGCGTCGTTGATCCCGTCGCCGACCATCGCGACGAGCCGCCCCTCTTCCTGGAGCCGCTTGATCTCCCGCGCCTTGTCCTCGGGCAGGACCTCCGCCAGCACCCGGTCGATCCCCACCTGCCGGGCGATCGCCTCGCCGGTGACGCGGTTGTCGCCCGTCAGCATGGCCACCTCGATGCCCATCTCGTGGAGCGCGGCCACGGTCTGGCGAGCCTCCGGCTTCAGGACGTCCGCCACCGCGATGACGCCGGCGGCGGTCCCGTCGAGCGCCACGTACATGGCGGTCTTTCCCTCCTCCGTCAGGCGCCGCGTGACCGCTTCGAGTCCTCCGAGCGCCACGCCGCGTTCTGCCATAAGCCGCGCGTTGCCCAGCAGCAGCCGCTGTCCTCCCACCCGCGCTTCGATGCCGTGACCGGGAACCGCCCTGAAATCGCTGACCGCCGGCAGCCCGAGCCCCAGCTCCTTGGCGCGCGTGACGATGGCCTCCCCCAGCGGGTGCTCGGAGCCCTGCTCGGCGGCGGCTGCCAGGGCCAGCAGATCATCCGCGCTCATGCCGCCCCCGGGGACGACGTCAGTGACGACCGGCCGGCCGATGGTCAGGGTGCCGGTCTTGTCGAGCACCACCGTCCGCGCCTTGTGCAGGAGCTCCAGCGCCTCGGCGCTCTTGATGAGGACGCCGTGCTCGGCGCCCTTGCCCGTGCCCACCATGATCGCCGTGGGCGTGGCCAGCCCCATGGCGCACGGGCAGGCGATCACGAGGACGGCCACGAAGTTGGTCAAGGCGAAGAGAAACGCGGGCTGGGGCCCCCAGAGCCACCAGACCCCAAAGGTCAGCGCCGCGATGACGAGCACGATGGGAACGAAGACGGCGGAGACCCGATCCGCCAGCCGCTGGATCGGGGCCTTCGAGCCCTGCGCCTCTTCCACGAGGCGGATGATCTGGGCCAGAACCGTGTCCCTGCCGACGCGGGTCGCGCGGAAGGTGAAGCTCCCCGTCCGGTTCACCGTGCCGCCGATGACGCGGGACCCCGCGCGCTTCTCGACGGGCATGCTCTCACCCGTCAGCATGGACTCGTCCACGGCAGAGGCGCCATCCGCGACCTCGCCGTCCACCGCGATCCTCTCCCCGGGGCGGACGCGCATCAGATCGCCCGTCACCACTTCGGCCACGGGAACATCCACCTCCTCGCTGCCGCGGATCACGCGCGCGGTGCTCGGAGCCAGCGCGATCAGCCGGCGGATCGCTTCCGACGTCCGGCCGCGGGCGCGCGCTTCGAGCCAGCGCCCGAGGACAATCAGCGTCATGAGGACCCCGGCCGTGTCGTAGTAGGTCATGGCCCCGAGCCGCATGAAGGTGTGGGGCCAGAACGTCACCGCCACGCTGAAGAAGTACGCGGCGTTGGTCCCGATGGAGACCAGGCTGTTCATGCTGGCGGAGCGGTGGATCGCGTCGCTCCAGAACCCGCGGTGAAACTGCCAGCCGACCCAGAACTGCACCGGCGTGGTGAGGACGAGCTGCACCCAGGGGGACCGGAAGACGGCCGGCATCCACGGAAAGAGCTGGGGAAAGCTTCCCAGCAGGACGGGAAGCGTGAGCGCCGCGCCAACCAGGAACTTCAGGCGGAGAAGGCGGTTCTCCCTCTCGCGCTCGGCGCGCTCCCGATCGGGCGCCTCCGCCTCGGTCGGGATCACCTCGGGGATCTCGTACCCCGCGGCTCTGACCGCCGTCCTGAGATCGGCCACCGTCACCTGCCCCGGATTGAGCCTCACCGTGGCCTTCTCGGTGGCGAGATTCGCGCTGGCTTGGACGACGCCCGGCACCCCCGCCAGGGCCGCTTCCACCTTGCTCACGCAGGAGGCGCAGTGCATCCCCTTGACGGGAAGCGTGAGTTTTTCCTGCTCCATGGCCTTCAGTATCCCCTGCCCTTTTGAGGCTGTCCAGCGGGCAATGGATTCCGTTCGAGCGCGGGCTTTGCCCGCGCAATCTCTCCCGGGGGGAGGTTCGGAAGGGGGGCAACGCCCCCCTCCGAGGCTAATACAAATCCGGGAACAGGGAGGGCTGAACCTCTCCGGCCGCGGCCTGCCGCCGGCCTCTCGGCTTCGCCTTCAGGGGCGTCTTGCCCGCCTTGCGCTTTCGCCCCGGAGCCGGCTGGCGCTTGGGCCGGCTCCACCCCTTCTGGCGCGCGATCTTCTCCCCCTGCTTGATCACGAGGAGATCCACCAGCCGCGCCAGAGGATGGCTCAGGAGGTGGAGGTACTTCTCCCAGTAGCGGGGCGAGTAGGCCAGCGTCCGCATCTGATCGACCGCAAGAGCCAGCGCCGTGCGGTCCCCAGTCCGGGCGGCGGCCTTGAGCTGCTCCAGCACCTTTCCCGGGCTGACGCGCGACGGAGAGGTTTTCTTCATGCCGCTCCTAACTCGCGGCGGATGATGTGCGCAGCCTCGACCTGGTCCCGGATCGCGATGCGCACGGCGTCCTCGTACGCCTCCTGGATCTCCGCGGGCCCCAGGCGGTCGGCCTGAACGGCCTCGCGCACCAGGAAGAGCCACGACGGCAGCCCGTGGCTGCCGCACACCGTCGTCGGGAGAAGGGGCAGGGCATCGGGCACGGGCGTCCCTACCGGGCGATGATCTCGTACTCCTCGCGGTCGAACGTGGCCACCGGCTGGAGGGTGAGCTTCCGCTGCACCGCCTCCTGGAGGAGCTCCAGCCCCTCCCGCTCCTCGGCCTCGAGGTGCTGGGCCATCTCCGGGTTGACGCGGATCAGGATCTCCTGCCCGCCCAGGTCCGCCGCGGCGGCCTGCACCTTGCGGAAGATCTCGGCGGCGACCGTCAGGTCGGACTTCACCACCCCGCTCCCCTTGCAGGTCGGGCAGGGCCTGCAGAACAGGGACTGCAGATCCTGGCGCACGCGCTTGCGGGTCATCTCCACCAGCCCCAGCTCGGAGATCTCGAGGACGTTGCTGCGCGCCTTGTCCTCCGCCAGCGCCTTCTTCAGGGCGTGGAAGACCTGCTGGCGGTGCTCCTCCCGCTCCATGTCGATGAAGTCGATGATGATGATCCCGCCCAGATCGCGGAGGCGGATCTGGCGCACCGCCTCACCGACGGCCTCCAGGTTGATCTTGAGGACGGTCTGCTCGAAGTCGCGCTTGCCCACGTACTTGCCGGTGTTCACGTCGATGGCCACGAGGGCCTCGGTGTGATCGATGACGATGTAGCCGCCCGACTTGAGCCACACCCGCCGGCGGAGCGCTTTCTCGATCTCCTTCTCGATGCCCGTGGCCTCGAAGACGGGCGCCCGCCCCTCGTAGAGCTTCACCCCCGGGGCCAGCGCGGGGACGAGCGAAGAGGTGTACTCCATGCACTTCTGGTAGGCGGTGGGCGTGTCCACCAGGAGCTCCTCCACCTCCGGGGAGAAGAGGTCGCGCACGACCCGGAAGATGAGGTCCCCCTCCTCGTGAAGGAGCGCGGGCGCGGTGGTCTGCGCGTGCCGCGCCTGCACCTGCTCCCAGAGGCGGAGGAGGAACTGGATGTCCGAGGCGAACTCCTCCTCGCCCTTTCCCTCGGCCACGGTCCTGACGATGAATCCTCCCGCGGGAGGCCGCAACCCCCGCACGACCTGGCGCAGCCGCTCCCGTTCCCGGTCGTCCTTGATCCGCCGGGAGACGCCGATGTGCTGGGCCTGCGGCATGAACACCAGGTACCGGCCGGGGAGCGAGATGAACGAGGTGATCCGCGCCCCCTTGGTCCCCAGGGACTCCTTGGAGACCTGGACCAGCACCTCCTGCCCCTTGCGGAGGAGATCCTCGATGGGGACGGACGCCTCGCGGCGTTCGACCTCTTCGACCTCGATCTCCTCCTCCTCGCTCTCGGCGAGCATGAGCCGCTCGTAATCGCCCAGGTTGGCGGTGTAGTCCCCCGCGAAGAGGAACGCGTCCTTGGGGAGCCCCACGTCCACGAACGCCGCCTGCATGCCGGGCAGCACGTTGGTGACGACGCCCTTGTAGATGTTGCCGACGATGGAGCGATGCCGGCGCCGCTCGACGTGCAGTTCGGTGAGCAGGGTGCCGTCCTGGACGGCGACGCGGGTCTCGGTCACTCCCACGTTGACCACGATGCGCTTACCCACGGCCACACCTCATAGCGACTGGCGCATCCGCACCGAGAGGAGGAGGCCGAGGGCCATGAGCGTGACCACCAGGGAGGAGCCCCCGTAGCTCATGAGGGGCAGCGGGATCCCCACGATGGGGAGGAGCCCCATCACCATGCCCATGTTGATGAGGGTCTGGGCCCCCAGGAGCGCGGTGACGCCCAGCGCGAGGAGCCGCCCCAGCGGCTCGCGCGCCGCGCCGGCGATCTCGAAACCTCGGAGGATCAGGAACGCGTAGGCGGCCAGCAGCAGCAGGGCGCCCACGAACCCCCACATCTCGGCGAACACGGCAAAGATGAAATCCGTATGGCGCTCCGGGAGAAAGGCGAGCCGGCTCTGAGTGGCGCCGGCGATCCCCTTGCCCAGGAGCTGTCCCGAGCCGATCGCGATCTTGGACTGGATCACGTTGTAGGCGCTGCCCAGCGGATCCCTGAACGGATCCAGAAAGACGAGCAGTCGCTCGCGCTGGTAGTCCCGCAGCACGAGCCAGGCCAGCGGCGCCCCCGCGAGCCCGGCCAGCCCGAGCCAACCGAGCTCCCGGAGCCGCACGCCGGCCCCGAAGAGGAGCGCGAAGAAGACCGGGAGCAGGACGAGCGCCGTGCCCAGATCGGGCTGCCTGACCACCAGGACGAACGGCACGACGAGCAGGCTCAGCGCCGCGGCCAGCGTGGCGCGCGCGGGGGGGTTGGCCCACCGGGCGGTCAGCGCCCAGGCGAGCGTGACGATGAAGATCAACTTGAACAGCTCGGCGGGCTGGAGCGTGACGGGCCCCAGCGGGAGCCAGCGGCGCGCGCCGGACACGGTGCGGCCGAAGACGTACAGCGACAGCAGGAGGCCGATCCCGATCACGTAGAAGGCGGGCGCGGCCCGCGCCAGGTTCCGGTAGTCCACGCTGGCCACCGCCACCAGCGCGAGGAGCCCGAGCCCCAGCCAGGAGAGCTGGCGCCAGACGGCCCCGCTCCCGTGCCGCCCGGGCGAAAGGCTCCAGAGCGTCACGAGGCCCAGCGCGACGAGCGCCAGCGCTGTGGCCAGGAGAAGCCAGTCCACGTTCTGGAGGAGGCGCCGATCGACCTTGAACATCATCCCCTCAGGGCGGAGGCGGCGACCCGTTCGAGGAAGATCCCGTGCAGGATTTGCCGCGCGATGGGCGCCGCGGCCTGCCCGCCCCGGCCGCCCCGCTCGACGAGCACCACGACGACGACCTGAGGATCCTGGGCGGGCGCGTACGCGGCGAACCAGGCGTGGTCCTGGCCGCGGCGGGCGTCGCTGTTGGTGATGAGCTGCGCCGTTCCCGTCTTGCCGGCGACCTCGATGCCCGGCAGCCGCGCCGCGGCGCCGGTGCCTCCGTCGTTGACGACGCCCCACAGGCTCCGCTGGAGGAAGGCCCAGACGGCCGGCGACAGATCGACGTAGCCGCTCATCTGGCTGGGCTCCGAGTAGAGGAGCCTGCCGTCGGCGGCTTCGACTCGTTGAACGAGTCGAGGCTTCCACAAAATCCCCCCGGTCGCCACGGCCCCCATCATCCGCGCCACCTGAAGAGGCGTGACGAGGAGGGGCCCCTGTCCGATCGAGACGTTGACGGTGTCGCCGGCCCTCGACCGCGAGCGAGGCGCGGGGACCAGCCCCGCCTTCTCCCCCGCCAGCGCGACCCCCGTGGGCGCCCCCAGGCCGAAGGCGCGGGCGTAGCGGGCGATGGGCTCCAGCCCGACCTTGAGGCCGAGCTGGTAGAAGTACGTGTTGCAGGAGCGGACCATGGCGCGGTAGAGGTCCAGCTCTCCCCAGTCCGTGTCGTCCCAGTTCTTGAAGGTCCGGGTCCCCAGCTGGAACGTGGGCGCGCAGCGCAGGCGATCGAACGGGGTGATGGTCCCCTCCTGGAGCGCCGCGGCGGCCACGACGATCTTGAACACCGAGCCGGGCGCGTACTGGCTCTGGATCGCGCGGTTCAGGAGCGGGGCCTGCGGATCGCGCACGAGGCGCAGCCAGGCCGCGCGGCCGAGGGCGCCCGTGAAGTGATCCAGCTCGAAGGCGGGGGCCGAGGTCAGGGCGAGAATGTCGCCGCTCCGGGCGTCCAGCACCACGACGGCGCCGGCGTGGTTTCCCATGGCGCGCTCGACCACTTCCTGGATCCGCCGATCCAGCGTCGTCACGACGTGCGCGCCGGGGCGGGGCTCCTGGCGCCGCACCACGCGCACCGGCCGCCCGGAGGCGTCCACCTCGATCTCCTCGCCGCCGTCCCGCCCCCGCAGGTACTCGTCCAGCAGCCGCTCCAGCCCACTCTGCCCCGCCATGTCGCCGCGCCGGTGGCGCCCCTGCCGCATCTGCTCTTCGCTCACCTCGCGAACGTAGCCGAGCAGGTGCGCCCCCAGCCGGGGGCTGGGGTACACGCGCTGGGGCTCCACCTCGACGACGACGCCCGGGAGCTCGAGCTTCCACTCCTCGACCTTCGCGACCTCCTCCATCGTGAGCCCGCGGCGCATGCGCACGGGCATGAACGAGTCGGGGGGCACCCGCGCCAGGGATTCCATCAGCTCCCCCAGCGGGATGCGGAGGAGCACGCTGAGGCGGGCCAGCACCGTGTCGCGGTTCTCCATCTCGCGCGGGATCAGCGAGAGCGTGAACGCCGGGCGGTTGTCCACCAGGGCGAGGCCGTTCTTGTCGAACAGGATACCGCGGGGCGCGGCGGCGGGCCGGACCCGGATCCGGTTCCTCTCGGAGAGGTCCCGGAGCCGCGCGCCCTCGAGCACCTGGAGGTACCAGAGCTGGCCCAGGAGCACGAGAAACACCGTCAGCGTGCCGACGGTCAGGATCAGGAGCCGGCGGCGGAACGGGTCCCGCCTCGGGCCGCTGCCGCCGCCGAATCCCCTCAGCGCCACGGGGAGCCGCTCCGGTAGGCCTCGAGCACGCTGAGGGCGAGGACGCCGGCCGCGCCGAGGAAACCGTTGTAGAGGGCCTGGGGCAGGACCACGTGGAGCATGACGTCGCCGAAGGCGGCGGGGAAGTGGAGCAGCTGGAGGAGCCAGTAGCGCCCGAGCCCCTCAGCCAGGGTGAGCAGCACGAGCCCCGGCACCTGGACCAGCGGGTTGGAGACCAGGAGCCGCTCCCCGCTGAGCCCGGCGACGAAGCCCACCAGGGCCTTGGTGAGGGCCTGAGCCCCGACGAAGCCGCCGGCCGCCACGTCCTGCAGCAGCCCCACGGCGAATCCCGACAGGCAGCCGACCTCCGGGCCCCGGTTGAGCCCGAGGAGCACGGTGAGGATCAGCGGGATGTCGGGAGCCACGCCGCCGATCCGGAGCGCGGGCGCCACGCTCCCCTGGGCGAGGCCGCCGCCGAGCAGCATGAGGGCGAGAGAGAAGCGCATGGCTTAATCCTCGGAGGGGGGCTCCGCCCCCCTTCCGACACCTCCCCCGCGGTTCCCTGGCCAGACGCGCGAGCGAAGGCGAGCCACCTTTGCGGGCACCCGCGCCACTTCATGTGGCGCGGGTCGTGGCAAAGCCGGCGCTCGAACCTGCGCGAGCCCTTGCATGAGGCGAGATTCGTGTGGCACAGGGTCCCTCAGGCGCCCGGTTCGAGGGAGAAATGGGGGAGCAAATCGGCTCCGGTCTGTCCCGTGAGGAGGAGCACCTCCTCCACCCGGGCGAAGTCGGCCACGGGGTGGAGCCGCGCGTAATGAAAGAGGGCCGAGCCCTTGTCCTCGACGGCGATCACGCGGCCGACGGGCAGTCCCTTGGGGAAGACCCCGCCGAGCCCGGAGGTCACGATGAGGTCGCCGACCTGGACGCCCCCGCCGTCACGGGCCATGAACTTCAGGCGCACCGCGCCCCCCGGCTCGCCCTCGGCCACGCCGGCGGTGCGCGTGCGCTGCACCATCACGGCCACGGCCGACGAGGGATCGTTCAGGAGCTGGATCACCGCGGCCCGGGCGCGGACCTCCACCACCCGGCCCAGCAGGCCCTCGGGGACGATGGCCGGCGTGAGCCGCACGATCCCGTCGCTGCGGCCCCGGTTCACCGTGACCGACCGGACCCAGCCGCCCCACTCCTTGGCGATGACCTCGCCCGCCAGCGTCGAGAGGGGCAGGCGATCCCGGAGGGCGAGGAGACGGCGCAGCCGGAGATTCTCCCGCTGGGTATCCTCCACCTGGAGGGACTGGATACGGAGACGCTCCAGCTCCTCCCGTAGCGCCTGGTTCTCGCGCCGCGCGTTCTTCCAGTCGAGATACGCGGACCAGGCGCCGAAGGCGGAGCTCTGGACCTTCGACAGGGCCGCCTGCAGGGGGGTGATGAAGAACGCGAGGAGTTCGCCCGGCCTCCCGATTCCCCCTCCCCGCGTCCCGAGACTCAGGAGCAGGAGAGAAACCAGGAGCACCGACACCAGGACGGCGTACTTCCGATATCTCACCGACGACCCCCCAGTCGCGACCCTTGCCCCCCACCGCCCCCGCACGGGGCGGGTCCTACTGGAACTAGGCGGGGATCGCCACCTTCTTGAGGAGATCCAGCTCGTCGAGTACCTTGCCGGTTCCGAGGGCCACGCAGGAGAGGGGTTCGTCGGAGACGGTGATGGGAAGGTTCGTCTCCTGGCGGAGGAGGAGATCCAGGCCGCGGAGCAGCGCCCCGCCGCCGGTGAGGACGATTCCCTTGTCCACGATGTCCGCCGCCAGCTCCGGCGGCGTCCGCTCGAGACAGGTGCGGACCGTCTCCACGATGGTCATGACGGGCTCCCGGAGGGCCTCGCGCACTTCCTCGTCGGTGATGACGATGGTCTTGGGAATCCCATCGATGAGGTCGCGCCCCTTCACCTCCATGGTCTTCCGATCCGTCCCCATGGGGTAGGCCGACCCGAGCTGGATCTTCAAATCCTCCGACCGCCGCTCTCCCACCAGGAGGTTATAGTGCTTCTTGATGTACTGGACGATGGCCTCGTCCATCTCATCACCTGCGATCCTGACGGACTTGCAGTACACGACCCCTGACAAGGAGATGACGGCCACCTCGGTGGTCCCGCCCCCGATGTCAACGATCATGTTGCCGCCCGGCTCCTGGATGGGCAACCCCGCGCCGATGGCCGCGGCCATCGGTTCCTCGATCAGATAGACCTCGCGCGCCCCGGCCTGCATGGCCGCGTCCCGCACGGCCCGTTTTTCCACCTGTGTGATGCCTGAGGGCACGCCGATGACGATCCGCGGGTGCACCAGCGTGCGGCGCCGGTGCACCTTCGCGATGAAGTAGTGGAGCATCTTCTCGGTGACGTCGAAATCGGCGATGACACCGTCCTTCAGGGGGCGGATGGCGACGATGTTCCCGGGCGTCCGGCCCAGCATGGCCTTGGCCTCGTGCCCCACGGCCTGCACCGAGCCGTCGGCCTGGTGGATGGCGACGATGGAGGGTTCGTTGAGGACGATGCCCTCGCCTCGGACGTAGACCAGCGTGTTGGCCGTGCCCAGGTCGATGGCGAGGTCGTTGGAGAACATCCCGGCGAGCACGTTGAATAACATCGGACGACCCCCTGTCAGGTCCGGACGACACTTCCGTCCCCGCACGGGACGGTAGGGCTTCCAATCTAACACGGGGCCCGCCCGGGGGACAAGAAAAACCCGCCCTGGAAGGGGCTTGCGTTCCGGCATAAGCTCCGGTAAAGACAGGCGTTGCGAAACGGTGGGTTCGGCTTCCGGCCAGAATAACCGAAAGCGCCGGGAGTGGCGGCAAAGAAAGAAGGAAACTCGGGTGGAGGGGGCGCTAGGCGACGCCGAGGCGGCGGCGGACGTAGGGGATGAGGCCGCCCGCGGCGATCAGCTCCTGCAGGAATGGCGGGAACGGCGAGGCCTGATAGGTCCTGCCGGTCGTCTCGTCGGTGATCCGCCCGGTCGCCATCTCCACGGCCACCACGTCCCCCTCCCTGATGTCCGCCGCCGCGGCCGGGCACTCCAGCACCGGGAGCCCGATGTTCACCGCGTTGCGGAGGAAGATGCGGGCGAAGGTGGGGGCGATGATCGCCCCGATGCCGAAGGCCTTGAGCCCGCCCGGCGCGGTTTCCCGGGAGGAGCCGCAGCCGAAGTTCTTTCCCGCCACGATGATGTCTCCGGGCTTGGCCTTCTTGCCGAAGTCTGGATCGATCCCTTCCATGATGTAGGGCGCGATCTCGGCCGGATCGTGCATCGCCAGGTACTTTCCGGGCATGATGACGTCCGTGTTGACGTCGTCTCCAAACTTCCAGACCCGCCCCCGGATCATCAGAGCACTTCTTCGGGGGCGGCGATGCACCCCTTGATCGCCGAGGCGGCCGCCACGGCGGGGTTCGCCAGGTAGGATTGGGCGGTGGGGTGACCCATCCTGCCGACGAAATTTCGGTTGGACGTTGAAAGACACACTTCACCCGCGCCCAGGACCCCCGTGTGACCGCCGAAGCAGGCCCCGCAGGTCGGCGTCGAGACGGCGGCGCCGGCCTCGGCGAATATCTCGAGCAAGCCCTCCTTCAGCGCCTGGTTCCAGATCCACGTGCTGGCGGGAATCACGATGAGACGCGTCCCGGCGTGAGCCTTCTTGCCGCGGAGAATCCGGGCGGCGATCCGGAGGTCTTCCAGCTTGGCGTTGGTGCAGGAGCCGATGAAGACCTGGTCCAGCGGCGTTCCCGCCACCTCATCCACGGGGACCACGTTGTCGGGAGAGAACGGCTTGGCCACCTGGGGGCGCATCCCGGTTATCTCGAAGTCGTATTCCGCGACATAACGGGCGTCAGGGTCGGACTGATAGACGGTCCACGGGCGCGTAGCGCGTTCCCTCACGTAGCTTAGCGTGACCTCGTCAGGCGCGACGATCCCCGATTTCCCGCCCGCCTCGATCGCCATGTTGCACATCGTGAGGCGCTCCGACATGCCGAGCGTCGCCAGGGCCGGCCCCCTGAACTCCATGGCCTGGTAGAGGGCGCCGTCGATGCCGATCTTCCCGATGGTGGCCAGGATCAGGTCCTTCCCCATGATCCAGGGCCCGAGTGTGCCGTGGTAGGTGGACTTGATCGAGGCCGGCACCTTGAGCCAGATCTCTCCCAGGGCCAGGACCCCCGCGAGGTCGGTGTGGCCCACGCCGGTGGAGAAGGCGCCCACCGCGCCGTAGGTGCAGGAGTGGCTGTCGCCGCCGATGATCAGGTTGCCGGGCAGCGCGAGCCCCTGCTCGGGCAGGATGATGTGGGCGATCCCATGCCGGCCCTCGTCGAAGAAGTGGCGGATTCCCTGCTCCCTGACCCACTGGCGAACGCCTTTCAGGAGGTCGGCCGCCTGGATGTCCCTGGCGGGGACGATGTGGTCGAAGACGATCGCGATCTTCTCGGGGTCGAAGACCTTCGCCGCGCCCATCTTCCTGAGGACGCCGATGGCCCCGGCGGTGGAGAGGTCGTTCCCCATGACCATGTCCGGGCGGGCGACGATGAACTCGCCGGGCTCCACGGCGGCCTTGCCCGCGTGGGCGGCCAGGATCTTTTCGGTGATCGTCATCCCCACGGCGCCCCGATTATACCGCTGGGGTCAGGCTTGCGTTATTGCGCTTCTCCTCTCCCCCTCACCCTGCCCTCTCCCCCTCGGGGGGGAGAGGATGAAGG
>ERZ1292640.3163-Hain-H43-02um-R1-3163-length-12935-cov-8_pt1 | contig 12935 bp, 13 predicted proteins | sample MGYA00564404_ERZ1292640 | MGnify/ENA primary metagenome ERZ1292640 (study PRJEB36523, sample SAMEA6512636) | groundwater metagenome | collected 2019-01-08 | study: AquaDiva: Metagenomics assemblies of 32 groundwater samples
TCGTAAGGGCAGAGATAACAAAAAGAGGCGCAAAACTTATTGAGGCATATTCATGTCTTTTAAAGAAGGAAGACGGCTCCATAATCGCCGAGGCGCATGCGAAGCTGATACAATTAAAGTAATCTTAAAGGTAAGGAGAAATTCCGGCACTGATTGCATAGCAATGTTTTTCTCTGTTATCATTAAATTTAGATAATGAAAGAAATCTGGACGCCTGAACTCAGCCTGCTTACAAGTATCCCATCAATCTGCTTTCTTTATTTCTTTTACGGCCTTGCGTTTTTCTTTCTCGGAACCGCTATCGCAGTAAAAAATATGAAGGGAAGCGAACTTAAACTTGCAGGGTGCCTCTGGCTCCTTGCGGGATTTGGGTTTATACACGGCAGTCATGAATGGCTTGAACTCTATCTCCTCCTGCAGGGGCGGTACATATCAATGACCGAAATACTTTACATAAAATTTGTAACAGTGTTCAGTGTTATACTTTCTTTTTTCCTGCTTCTGATATTTGGTATCAAACTAATACGCGCCGTAAGCAATAATAAGTGGACAAAATGGCTAAAAACAATCCCTGCAATTCTTTTTCTCATCTGGGGTATCCATCTGTGGAGTTATGGGTTTACTATGGATGTTTTATTTTTTGAAATGGCTGACATGAGGGCAAGAAACACCTTTGGCCTTATCGGCGGGCTCATGACTGCTTATGGGCTGATAGCCTATTCCAGAGAGGTAAAAAACCTGAGTCTTCCAATCGCAAGAAACCTCCATTACGCCGGGGTTATCTTCATATTTTATGGCATATTTGCAGGACTGGTATCTTCCTATGCCATACTGCCGTGGCTGCCGATACGCATAGAGATATTTCGCAGCATATCGGCAATCCTGATAGCATGTTTTATCATAAAGGCGCTGAATGTTTTTGATATAGAAACAAGGAAAAAATTGGAACAACAGCTAAAACGCCTTGCACAGTCCGACAGGCTTGTATCACTTGGGCAGCTCGCAGCAGGTATCGCTCACGAGATAAATAATCCCCTGACGAATGCATCTCTAAATGTACAGATCCTGAAAAACAGGTTAGAAAACAGCGCCGGCGATAAGAACATTTTACAGAAACTTGAGGCGATCGAAAAAAATGTTCACAAGGCATCAACTATCGCAAAGGAACTATTGCAGTTTTCCCACCAGAGAGAATTGGAATTTATCCCCCTGAATGTTAACGATGTAATAACCAGCGTCCTTACGCTTCTGAAATACAAACTTAAGGGTATAACAATTCACGAGAATTTAGCAGATATTCCCAATGTGACGGCTGACCACAGAAAGCTGGAGCAGGTCTTCCTTAATATTCTGTCTAATTCTATTGAGGCAATGCCCGACGGAGGTGATATCTATATTGCCACCACGTCCAGCGATGGCATGGCCAACGTGCAGATATGTGACACAGGGAGTGGAATTCTTAAAGAAAATCTCTCAAAGGTGTTTGACCCTTTTTTCACAACAAAAGAAATCGGTGCGGGTACGGGGCTTGGCCTTTCAATCTGTTATGGCATAATCCACCAGCATAACGGATATATAGAGATGGCAAGTACTTTGGGACAAGGCACAACGGCAATTGTTAAACTTCCTATAGGGGATTCTTGAGCGCAGGGTAAAGCATGAAAAAAGTGCTGATAGTAGATGACGATGCGGAATTAAGGTCAACCCTCTCTGAGATATTGAAGGGAGCGGGCTATCATATAGATGAGGCATCCTCAGGCAAAGAGGCGATAGAGAGAATGGCATCTAAAGACTTTGACATCGCACTCCTTGATTTAATGATGCCGAAGATGAACGGCATTGAAACTCTGACAGAGTTAAAAAAGATTACGCCAAAGACAAAAGTAATTATGATTACTGCATTTGCAACAGTAGAAAATGCGGTAGACGCCATAAAAAAAGGCGCAAGCGACTATATATCAAAACCATTTAGAATAGAGGAGCTTCTCACTACTATAAGGCGCGTTATTGAGGAGGGCAGGTTTGAAGAAGGCATAACAAAACTGGATCTTGACTATACGCTGAGTTCTTTAGCTAACCCTATAAGGAGGAACATCCTCAGGCTGCTTCAGTCAAGAAAAAGCATGCGTTTTATGAAAATTGTAAGAGAACTTGACATAGATGACCACACAAAGGTTGTTTTCCACCTTAAGGTGCTTAAAGAATCCGGCATTATAGAACAGGATAAGGATAAGTCATATTCCCTGACAGAAGAAGGAGAAAGAATTTTATCCGGCCTCAAAATCCTTGAAAACTATCTTTCAGCATAATGTAGCGATTAAACTCTTCCTTACACTATCATTCTGAGCGTTAGCGAAAAATCTCTTTCTTGAGATTGCTTCGGCTATGCCTCGCAATGACATCTCATCCAAGGGACAACTCCCTGTGAATTATTCTTCACAGAACATGTCTAATCGGTAAATAACTTTTCTATTGAATGCAAATTCTTATTACGGATACCATAACACATTAATCCCCATAGTAAATTCAGGCGAGGCTTTTGTAAAACGGTTCAGGGCTTGACTATACTATTAGAAAGCTGTATAAATTTGTAGAGGGTAGCAAAATCATAAAAAGGAGGAGAGAGTGATGAGAAAATGTATCATGTTTCTTATGTGCACAGTTGTACTGTGCTGGTCATTCGGCTATTCAGACGCCGCTGAATATGCTGGCTCGGAAAGCTGTTTCAAGTGCCACCCTGATCAGTTTAATGACTGGAAGGTATCAGGGCATCCTTACAAAATCCAGAAGGCGGAGATTGCCAAAACCTGGATGCTGCCGTTGCCAAAGGGCTATTCATGGGATGATATTTCCTATGTAATAGGCGGAGCTCATAAAAAATCAAGGTATATGGACAAGAAGGGTTACATTATCACAATGACCGGTCCCAATAAGGATGTTCCCGGAAAAAACCAGTACAATCTTGAGACAGGCACATGGACCGATTATCATCCCGGCGAAAAGAATAAGAAATATGACTGCGGCAAATGCCACACTACAGGATATAAAAAAGAAGGGCATCAGGACGGGCTTGAAGGCATAACAGGCACATGGGCAGCTCCCGGAATTCATTGCGAGGCATGTCATGGCCCTGCAAGCGACCACGCAGCAACAGGAGACAAGTCCAAGGTAAAGGTAGATAAATCAGCAGCCCTCTGCGGGCAGTGCCACGTCAGAGGGAACCCCGAAAAGATCCCTGCAGCAGGCGGCTTTATTAAGCATCACGAGCAATATCCTGAATTTCTTGCCAGCCCGCATAAAGCAATGCAGTGCGTAACCTGTCACAATCCACACAAGAGGGCGCAGTTCAGCATAAAGATGGACTGCACCACCTGCCACAGCAAGCAGGCCGATGATTTTAAGGGCAGCGCAATGGAGTCTGTTGGAATAACATGCAAAGACTGCCACATGGCGAGAGCCACGAAGTCTGCTACAGCTAAAAGCAAAACCGAAGGCGATGTAAGAACCCACCTTTTTAAGATCAATACAGACGCGAAGGCAAGTATGTTCTATGATGAAGAGGTGAATGGCAAGAAGGCTACATTTGCCAAGCCATTTATAACCCTTGATTTTGCATGCCTTAACTGCCACAAGAATAAAGATATGAAGTGGGCAGCAAAGAAGGCAAAAGGAATACACAAATACGGAAAGAAGAAGTAATCCGTTTTAAAGATGTAATTCCCACTAAAGAGGGGCAGGCTCTGCCTGCCCCTCTTTTTTTATCACTGTGATTGATATAATACTCAATGACTGAAATAAACATTTTAATCCCTGTTGTTGCGGCATTCTTGTCGGCGTCACTGACCCTTATGACAGGTTTCGGTCTCGGCACGATTCTTACGCCCGTATTTCTCATATTCTACGATGTAAAGATCGCCATTCTGATAGTGGCTGTCGTGCATCTCTCAAACAATCTTTTAAAGCTCTCCCTTTTTAGAAGCTATGTAAGTTTAGATATTTTAAAACGCTTCGGCGCTTTAACGCTGATAGGGGCTTTTATCGGGGCATTCTTGCAGGGGAAAATGGATTCGTCAGCCGTAAAGATTTTGCTCGGTATAGCTCTTATACTCCTCGGCTTAAAAGAGGTCACCGGACTTGGAGAAAGATTGAGGCTTCCTCAAAAAATAGATTTTATCGGAGGCTTTCTATCCGGGCTCTTAGGGGGCTTTGTCGGCAATCAGGGCGCCATACGCAGCGCATATCTGCTCAACTACAATATCCCGAAGGAAGCCTTTGTTGCCACGGCAGCCATCATCGCCTCAGTTGTGGATGTGACAAGGATCCCTGTTTATATGTTCAACAACAAAGATGTGCTTGCCAATAACTGGATTCTCCTATTAATAACAACCGTATCGGCATTTGCAGGGACATTTGCAGGAAAAAGATTTTTAAAGAAAATATCGGTCAAGACTTTCAAGGTATATGTGGCTGTTGCCATAGTGATAATCGGGGCGCTTCTGACATTCAGGATTATCTAAATCAAAAACCAAATTCTCTTCTGTATATACCATACTCTTTTTGTTATCATATAGGCAATGAAGAGTTATTTATTAATAATCGGAACTCTGATAGTCGTAATTTCCGCGCTTATTACCTTGAATGTCTTTTTTCAGCAGTCTCTACAAATGGATATGGCGGAGCAGTTCAACAAGCAGCAGCTCCTGCTTTCAGGGTCAATCGCTGAAAGCATAAAGGCGCATATCTATTTCCTCGAAAAAAACGTTCTTCATTTTGCAGGCCTGCTCTCGAAGGCGGAGATGGAAGGCAGAAGTGATTTTAACTGGCTGATAAGGGATGCAAAGATTAGGCAAGAAACGGTCGAGACAACCTTTGGCATTCTTGATCCGAGGGGCAGCGTAATCTTTTATAAGGGAGATAAAGAGCAGATCAGAACGGCTGCATCCGAAATTATCAGCCTTGCTAAAAAAACAGCTTCTGGCAGCGTAGCTACGTTAGAGACGAAAAACGCTGTTTATGTGCTGGCGCCGGTTTATTATCAGGATGTTTTAAGAGGCGTGATTTTTGAGTCAATGAGGATAAATGACATAGCAGATTACTTTGTAAGCAGAATAAAACTGGGCGCAAGGGGATATGCATGGATGATGAATAAAAACGGGACTCTCATTTATCATCCTGCACAGCCCGAAATGGTCGGAGGGAATGTCTACAAGGCATCTCCGGAATGTTTTAAATGCCATATAAGTTTTGACCTTGAAAAAAAGATTATAGAAGGAAAGGCAAGCGTTTACGGCAGGCATATCGCTGCGACAGGGGAAGACAAGATACTCGCTTTTTCCTCTGTGGATATCGGGAACATCTCATGGATAATAGCTATTTCGTCCCCATATTCCGAAGTGACTCAGGCTACGAGACAGAGCATGAAACTTTATTCCTATCTCATAATCTCCATTTTTATAACAACAAGCTTTGTCTCTGCATTATTGATTGTATTTAATAAGAGAAGGATAAAGGCAGAAGAGGTTTCAAAACGCAAAGAAGAGCTTGAAAGATACGCTGCCGAGCTTGAAGAAAGGGTAACCGAAAGGACTGCTGAGCTTGCAGGCGAAAAGGAAAAACTCAATACTGTTGTCAATGCTATCGGCGGCGGTATTATGCTTATAGACAGGGAAGGAATAATAAAATGGTCAAATGAAAAGATAAAGGAAATGACAGGTTTTGATGTTGACGGGAAATCCTGCGATGATATATGTCCAAACTGCTCGGTCGTATTCGGCAAAGACAAGCAAGATAATATCAGCACAACAATAATGTCTAACCTCTTCGGTCAGAAAGACAGATACTATCAAGTTACGAATGCGCCTATAAAGGGAGTGAATGGGGAGATACACGGGCATATAAGGCTTATACAGGATGTGACAGAGATGAAAAAGATGGAAGAGCAGATAATAAACTCTGAAAAACTCGCATCCATCGGCAGGCTTGCAGCAGGCATTGCGCATGAAATAGGCAATCCCCTCACATCTGTCTTTTCATTTATTCAGATACTCAGGGAGATGGAGGATGACAAATTCAAAAAAGAAAGCCTTCAAACAATTTACTTTCACATCAACAGAATCTCAGAAATCCTGAAACAGCTTTCGGGCTTTTCAAGAATGCCTGTCGGAGAGGCAAGCGAATGCCGGATAAACGATATTATAGAAACCTCTCTTAATCTCATTCAATACGACAAGAAGGCGAAAAACGTATCCATCGTAAAAGAACTTTCGCCGTCTCTGCCGGAGGTAGTCTGCAGCGGCAACCAGCTTTCACAGGTATTTGTTAATCTGATATTAAACGCTATCGATGCCATGCCTGACGGAGGCGCCCTTACCATAAAAAGTATGACAAGAGGCAGCGATATCGTTATAAGGTTTGAGGATACAGGGGTTGGCATTCCAAAAGAAGATTTAACGAGAATATTTGATCCGTTTTACACAACAAAAGAAAAAGGCACAGGTTTAGGGCTCGCAGTCAGCTATGACATAATAAAAAAGATGAACGGCGCGTTAAGCATTGAAAGCGAGCTTGGCAAAGGGAGTGTGTTTACGATAACAATGCCATATAAGTAAAGTGCAAAATTTAAAATTAAAAGTTAAAAATTTATGAAACCGAAAATTCTCATAGTAGACGATGAGCCTGATATATGCAGGGCGCTTGAATTCCTGCTGAAGAGGGAAGAATATAACGTCAGTTCTATTCATAGCGGTGAAGATGCCATAGATAAACTGAATAAAGAAAGCTTTGATATAGTGCTTACAGACCTGAAGATGGGGAAGGTTGATGGAATGACAGTGCTTGAAAAGGCAAAGGAGATAAGCCCTGACACGACGGTAATTATGATGACTGCATTTGCCTCTGTTGAATCTGCGGTGGAGGCTATGAAGAGAGGCGCTGCTGATTACATTGTAAAACCCTTCCTCAATGAAGAGATAAAACTTACGATAAGGAAGGCCATTGAACAGAAGAAACTTATAACCGAAAATATCGCTCTCAAACAACAGATAAGCCAACATATAGCTTGTAAAGATTTCGTTGCAAACTCCGAGTCAATGCTGAGGATTGTTGAGACTCTTGAGAAAGTGGTGCCTACAAAAAGCAATCTGCTTCTTTTGGGCGAGAGCGGGACAGGGAAAGGCCTCATTGCAGAACTCATACACTGCAACAGTCCGCGGCGCGACAAACCGTTTATTTCTATAAACTGTTCTGCTATTCCTGAAGGACTTCTGGAATCAGAGCTTTTTGGATATAAAAAAGGTGCGTTCACAGGCGCAGTATCCGATAAGTTGGGGCTTATACCCCTTGCCCATCAGGGGACGCTATTCCTCGATGAAATAGGCGACATGCCTGTTAACCTGCAAGCAAAACTGTTAAAAGTATTAGAGACAGGAGAGGTTTATCCACTTGGAGACACAAAGCACAAAAGTGTTGATATAAGGATAATCTCGGCAACCAACACAGACATAGAAAACAGACTGAAAGAAGGAAAGTTCAGAGATGACCTCTACTGGAGGTTGAATGTAATAGAGATAAAGATACCGCCATTGAGGGAGAGAAGAGACGACATAGAGATGCTTGCAAAACATTTCATAACAAAATTTTCAGAGGAACATAAAAAAAATTTAAAAGGCATAGACCAACAAGCCCTCTCCATATTAATAGAATATTCATGGCCGGGAAATGTAAGAGAACTGGGCAATGTTATTGAGAGGGCGGTGGTGCTTACAGAAGGCAATTATATAACCACTGATGACCTTCAGGACAAGATTAAGAAGGTAGAGAATGAGAATGAAAAACCTGACGCATCTTCCACTCTTAAACTGCACATAAGCGATTATGAAAAGAAGCTGATTCTGCAAGCATATAAGGTGCATAGTAAGGATAAAGAAGAAACAGCTAAAGCCCTCGGGATAGACCTTGCAACGCTTTACAGGAAATTTAAGAAATACGGGATAGAGGAGTAAGTAAAATTTCAGTGAACAACGAAAGTAATCTGACATATTTTCCCCTTACCCTAACCCTCTCCCACAAGGGGAGAGGGGATTTTTATTTTCTTCCCCTCCCTTGATGGGAGGGGATACAGGGGAGGGTGAATAATGAAAAAAGCATTCAGTATCGGCATTATCGGCGGCGGCATTCTTGGGATTGTAGTCGCCTTAAGCATGGATCTCCTGCTGGGCAAAAGCCTTGGAGGCGGATGGAGCGAGGCAGTGGCAAATGACCTGAACAGTCTTTTCAAAACCAACCTGTCATCCGACAGTTTTATAGTAATTATAGGCGTGATAATAGTCGTTGGAATTATCGGAGCATTCGGCGCTTTTATCGGTGGGATCTTTAGCGTAATGCTTGCAGGATTCTTTAAGGCGCTTACTAAAGAAAAGTGACAGTGTCAGTTTCTTACAGTGACAGTTTTTAGTGTCTGTGTCAGTAGACAATCTTTGCTGACACTGTCACTGTCTTATCCCTTATGGCACTTTTCACAATCTGACGCAGGGGATGCTGCTTTCCCGTTATGGCAAGCGCCGCAGAACTTCCCTTCGTTGATATCCTTCATTGTCATATAAGCAGCCCCTGCCTTCATCACAAACGTTTTCGGGTGACATTCCTTGCAGCCAAACATCTTAGAATGCGACTCATGATTAAACTTTGAAGGCATGCTCGTCTTTTTCAGAGCAATAACCTTGATGTTGTGACAGTTACCGCAAATGTCATTGTTTATCTTTATATATTTATGACCTTCAAAATCATGGCACTGATTGCAATGATACCCTGTTTTTGTGTGTATCTGATGCGAAAATATTCCTTTCTGCGGAGCAGATGAAAACCTCTGATAAGAATGGCACTTGAAACAGGGGAGACTGCTGACTGCCTCAGCAGCAGAGATCACCTTTTCAGGAGCTTTCTCAGCCCTTTCTTTCTCTGTCTTTTGAGAGCACCCGAATATCAGTGAACCGGCAATAACAATTAATACCGCCCATCTCATTTATCTTCCCCTTTTTTATCTTCAAACTCAAGTTTATACTCAAGAGGATGTTCATGCTTCATCTGTTCTATAGAAATCCTTCCTGTAATCCATGTCATACTCATGGGAAACTTATCCCATTTTAAGTGTTCATTATAGAAATGCCAGAAGAGTATAAAGACTATGGCAAGAAGCGCCTCGTCGCTGTGCATGACAGAAATTACTTCCCATATCCAGTTTACAGTCCAAACCGGGAAAAGATATGACGCATGAACCGGGAATGCGAGGAAAAGGCCTGACAGTCCAATGATTCCCATGCCCCAGAAGACCGCCCAGTAGTCAAATTTATGGATATAGCTGTATCTGCCGAACTGCGGCTTCTCTTTGCTTAATCCGAAAAAGTACAGCATGTTTTTGATGAGATCAAATACATCCTTCGGGAGCGGGATAATGGTTGTGTCCTTGCGCACCTTCATTCTGCCTGTTGTCAGACTGTATCCCAAATAAAGGACATGCCAGGTAAAATCCAGAAGCATTGTAATGCCGGCAATGCGATGAATTATCCCTGCTGTTTCAGGGCCGCCCCATATTCCTATCCACCATTTTGAATAGTGTTCAACCTCCGGATATTTCAATGCCAAGCCGGTAAAGGCGAGGAGTAAGAATGTTGTAAAAAGAATTACATGCTGAATTCTCTCAATGAGATTGAACCGCTGATATTCCTTTCGGACCTCATTACTCATGATGCTCCTCCTTCTTCTTTCTAAAGACCCTGTCCCTGATTTCCGCAAATGCTTCAAGAATCACATGGCCGACAATAAATAGAAACACAGAAACCAAAAGAACCGTTAAGCCTTTTGCAAAATAATACGGGATGGGATTATCCTTGCCAATGGGTTTATGGGTGATTGCGGTGACGAACTTCTTGGTGGCTCCCTTATGGCACTTCCCGCAGGTTTCCGTCCTGTTATTCCATGCAACAGGGGACATGGGATCTTCCCATTGCTTTACATCGTGATAGCTATGGCAGTCTGTGCAGACAGGTGCATTTTGATGCCCCAGTATATATTTTTTACCATGGAAGCTCTCATAATACCTTTCAAGTATATGTGTTCCAAAATTATATTTTTTCGCCAATTCTTCCTTTTCGTGGCACTTGCCGCAAGTCTTGACAACATTCTTTTTGTTAATGGTTGAAGTTCCTGTTTTTTTAGATGTGATATAGTGAGGCGAGCCATGGCAGTCAATACACGAAGCTCCGTCTGTTTGCTTCTTATTTATAACATTGCTGCCGTGAATGCTATTCTGCCACGATTTATAAATATCACCATGACATTCCGAACATGCAGCAAGGGCTACGGGGTCAACCTTTGCCTTGTGTGATATTTTGCTTGCAAGAGAGGCAATGCCCTGAGGGACATTCGTAATCTTTGCAGGTTCGTGTGGATTTGAACCGAATTGTTTGTGGCATGCGATACAGTCAAATCCTCCGTGAATAGATTGTGAATATCTCTCGCCGTCCACATTCACATCAACTAAATTGCCTTTTTCTGTCCGAATCTTGCCCTTCATCGCACTATGGCAGGCAAGACAGTTAAACCCCGTTAGAAAGCCCTGCTTTTCTAACGGGGTAAAGGTTTCTGCACTTGCTGAATAGCTGAAACAAAGCAGGAAAAAGCATAAAAAAACTATCACTGAAACCCTTCTCATGTAACCCCCTCTTAGTTCGGAGATGTTTCCAGCTATTTAAAATAGCGGTTTATTATACATAACTACCCATAATTTGGGAGATAAAAAATAGTAATTAAACCTTTAGACAAAATTATTAACCCCAAAAGAGAGGGGGATATTTCACCCCCTTCTCTTTAAACGAAATATATATATACAGCCCGTTACTCTCTATCCTAATGTCCTGCCATACCTCACCTGAGAACATCTATTGAGTTTTGGTTTTTAACTCTTGCTGCCCATCTTTATCTTCCCATGTTCTATTCGTGAATGACACCACAGGCAATCGATCTGCTTTTGCGTGACATGTTTTTCGTGAACGAACTTAATATCCTGATACATTTCTGTCTTTTCTACATGGCAAAAATAACATCTATCTTTTGGAGTCTCACCATCGCCTTTTGTTATTTCTATATGACACTGGCTGCATTTATGGCCTGCCTTCAGGGCTTGTTCATGTGAAAAAGTCCTGCCCTTTACCACTATAGGCTGTTTTGGTGATGAATGGCATGAAGGGCAGCCTGTAACAGCCTTATCATGCGGGACTCCTTTAAAGTGGCATAGAAAACATACATTCATGGAGACCTTTACATGCTCTCCTTGAACTATATCTGAATGGCAGCTTCTGCAGTGAAGTTTTATTCCTCTTTTCATCTCTGTGAAATGCGGCTTATGGTCAAAATTTATACCCCTCTTTGTGAATATGACTTTTGATTCTACCAGTCTCTTATCATGACATCCGGACTGAAGACAGTTTTTATCCGGGACATTGGTTAAAGGACGGGGATTATATCCTCCTGCCAAAAACCTGAATTGTCCTGCAAGCGCGGCAGTAAGTGTATATTCATGGCATTTAAGACACGGCACTTTGTTGTGAGTAGAGGTCTCCCACTTCTTGTAAAACGGCGCCATGTAATGGCACACCTTGCAATTTTGGGGAGAAGGGAATACGGCATTGTTTACATATAAGAATACTCCTGTCATAGCTATGACGAAAATTAAAAGTCCTAAGAAGACTTTCTTGCTCATAGTTTATCCCCCTTAAATTTTTAAATTATTAAAATTTCACTTCTTTCCGTTTTTTGAGAAATATGTCAAAACATATCCGATGACAGTGCCTGCCAGTGAGCCAACGACAATCAAGAGGGCGGCTGCACATAAAATACCCATCATAGCGCCGATGGCAACCATCACTTTTATGAGGAGCGTAGCAGAAACCGGCCCGCCGGCTAATTTGCTTGCGATAACGAGCGCAGTATAACTTCCAAAATAAAATCCGGGAAGGAGTCCGAAAATAATAAATGCGATACCGCCGAGAACGGCGCCAATCTTTGTTCCCATTGAGATTAGCTCTCTTTTTTGAGGCGTTTCAGTTTCCATAACAGCCCCCTTTTCAGAATAAGTCTTTAATTAAAAATAGCACATTTAATACTGTAATACAACAAAAAAAAGAGGAAACACTCCTCTCTTTTTTTTGCTCTGTTCTAACAGCTTTACTCTGTCTTGGTTATAGCCTCTGGCGGCTTTCTTGTCTCTGCGGGCGCTGTGACAAGCTCTACAAGATAACCGAGGGTTGTCCCTATTATTGAACCTATTACTATGCTCACCGATGCCGCACATACTATCCCAAGCAGTATTCCTACTGCCATAAACATCCTCACCAATACCGTAGGCTCAACAGGGCCTCCCACCAGATGTTTCAGCACTATCAATGAACCGTAGCTTCCAAAATAAAATCCTGGAAGCACCCCAAAGATTAAAAAAGCTATGCCCCCTAATGTTGCTCCTATCTTCGTTCCCATCCTTACCATTTCTTTTCTTGCTTTCATCTTAAACCTCCTTTTTTGTTTTAGTTTCTATGCTGTATTCTGATTCCTGTCCTTTACTTTTTCTCTGTTGTCGCTTCAATTGAGACTTCCTTTCCAACTCTGATTGCATCTATTGCATGTCCGGCAAGCCAGCCAAGAAGTGAAGCGCCTGTTACGAATACTAAACCAGACACAAGAATCCCTAACACCATAGATGCTCCAACTATTATTCTTGGCAGCACTGCTGAACTTACAGGTGTCCCGAATATGCTGCCCGCTATGTTAAGTCCAATCACACCTCCTATAAATGAGCCGGGGAGCAATCCGATTATTGCAAAGAGCACAAGCCCTGCCCCTGCTCCGATGTATAACCCCCTTTTTGTCATTTCTCCTGTTTTCAT